>OBKS01001705.1_pt1 | contig 14535 bp, 5 predicted proteins | sample 1517381 | NCBI WGS metagenome assembly OBKS01 (sample SAMN04571686, study PRJEB22368) | human gut metagenome | biome: human gut; material: stool | host: Homo sapiens | place: Luxembourg | collected 2012-08-03
CAGCACACCGATCAACAGTTTATATAAGTTTTTCATAATCATATTTTTTATCCGTTAGTATTAGAACTGTACACTCAGACCGAAAGTAACCGACATCGGGAACGGATAACGTCCTCCGTCAAATCCCGAATACAATACATTGGAGTCACCAACTTCCGGATCGCCGAACTTATTGTACGAAGAGATGGTACATACATTGTCGACACTGGCAAATACGCGTGCATTTTCCATTTTCACCGGTTTCAGCACATTCTTCGGGAATGTATATCCTATCTGAATATTTGAAATCTTCAGATAATCCCCCTTCTGGATGTAGGCGTCGGACACACGCATGTTCTTATTATAGTCTGTCTTGGTGATACGCGGATATTTGGCGCCGGTATTCGAAGATGACCATGCATTATTGATATATTCCTTCAGTACATTCTGATAACCGCCGTCGGGTGCATAGACTGAGGTCAAGCGGGCCGAAGAATAAGAAAGGATATCCATACCGGCTACACCGTACAAGTTCATCGAGAAATCAAAGTTTTTCCAGGAAGCGGTAAGGTTCATTCCGTAAGTGAACTTGGGATATCCATTGCCTATAACAGTACGGTCGGCATCGGTAATCTGCCCGTCACCATTCAAATCAACAAACTTATAGTCGCCGGGCTGGGTAGTCTTGTCCTGATATACACCACTTTCAACTCCCTTTTCAACCGCCAGCCTATTCATTTCATCAATTTCGGCCTGGGTTCTGAAAATGCCTTCTACCTTCCAGCCATAGTAGGAACCTACAGGATAGCCGTTCTGTGTAATGGAGTGGTTGTCCCAGTTGTCGCCATCTTGTGCTGAACCTGACTTGCTGAATATCGGATCGCCGACTTCAATAGCCTCGTTCTTCAGGGTAGACCCATTCAGTCTTATGCCGATATTCCAATCGCTGAAGCTCTTGTTCCACGCAGCAGTAAACTCGAAACCTGAGTTACGGATATGTCCCGCATTAGTATAGACATTGGAGAAACCGGTGGAAGGACGAATCTGGCGATACAGAAGCAGATCCTTTGCGTCACGGATAAAGTAATCGGCAGAGAAAGAAAGCTCATTGTTCATAAAGGCAAAGTCAATACCGATATTTGTCTGCTCATTGGTTTCCCATTTCAGGTTGGTATCAATTTCTTTCTGCTGGGCAATACCGGCACCGTTAATCACACTCGAACCATTAAAGAACCAGTACATTGCATTTGCCGAAGACAACTGTGCTATGGACAAGTTGGTACCATTGCCCGCATTACCGGTCTGTCCCCATCCGGCACGCAACTTCAAGTTACTGAACAGTTCTAAATCCTTAATGAACTTTTCCTCGGAAAGACGCCAAGCTACAGAAGCGGAAGGGAATGTACCATAACGATTGCCGGCACCAAAGTTCGAAGAACCGTCGCGGCGTACCGTTGCAGTCACAATATAGCGGTCGTTCAAAGTATAAGTCAGACGGCCGAAGTAAGAAAGGAATCTTGTCTTCAAATCCAGCCCACCATCCGTTTGCTTAGACGATGGGTCATTGGTCAATGAAATTTTGCGGATGTTGTCTGCCGGGAAATCGTTGGCACTGGAATTCAGCCAGGCACCGTTCGTATCGCTGGTAGAGAAACCGGCCATTGCACTTACGCGGTGATGCTCATTGGACCAGTCATAGTTCAAGAACGCTTCCAGACCGAGTGAAGTGGACTGGCTCTGGTTCAGCGAGAACGAGTCCTTACGGTCTTGAGTTCCAAAGGTTCTATCATTATAGGCTGTATAGCCATTATAACCTTTTGTATAATAATTATAACTGGCAATAGTTTTGAAGGTCAACCCTTTGTACAAATCGAGTTGTAGGAAAGCACTGGCGAGCAGACGGTCCCATTTATTGATGCTGTCGGCAGTCTTGGCAGCAGCAACCAGATTGTCAGCTCCCTTGTTCACATCCCCATTACCTTCTTTCTTGTAATGTCCCCAAGTACCGTCGGGCAACACAATAGGCATGGAATAGAAAACACCGTCCTCTACATAATCCATGGTTGGAATGGCTTGTGCATAGTTTCTCAGGTTGCCTCCTCCCATCTTTTCCGAATGTGCATAGTTCAAGTTCAAGCCTACATGCAGAAAGTCTTTCACTTTGTGAGTGATATTAGCGCGTGCCGTCAAGCGTTTAAAATTCGACTCAATCACGATACCCTGGTTGTTCAAATAACCCAGAGATAAGTTGGCTTGGGTATTTTCGCTGCCTCCCGAAGCAGAAAGGTTATAGTTCTGCTGTAATGCCGTGCGTGACATTTCATCCTGCCAGTCAATGCTGTTCAGTCTGCCTATGTAATCCTCGCCATATGCCAGATTGGTCATGGCAATACCGTCATTCTTGACGGCGGAACGTACAGCACTTGCAAACAAGCCCGCATCAGCCACATCAATCTTATTCGAATTGAACTGGAGGGCATAGTTGGCCGAAAAGTTCACCTTTGCCTTCCCCTTACCACCGTTCTTGGTAGTAATCATAATGACGCCATTGGCACCGCGAGTACCATAGATTGCCGTAGCCGAAGCATCCTTCAGAATTTCGATGGACTCTACATCATTAGGATTCAAGAAATCGATGGAAGTTCCTACCTGCACACCGTCCACTACATAGAGTGGGTCGGCAGAACCATTCACGGTTGCCACACCGCGGATACGGATGGAGAAACCTCCTTCCGGGTCACCGGAAGAACGGATGACAGATACACCTGCCGCAGCTCCCTGCAAACCTTGTCCCAAGTTCACCGGATTCCGCTTCATCATTTCCTCCGCATTCACGGAAGCCACAGAACCGGTGAGGTCGGATTTCTTCATCGTACCGTAGCCCACAACAACTACCTCATCCAAGGTTTCGGTATCCTCCTTTAAAGTAATTTTCAGAGCATTCATATTCCCGGTTACTTTGACCGTTCGCGCCAGATAACCGATGTAACTGGTCTTCAGCGTAGAACCTACGGGACACTGCAAGGAGAAGTTACCGTCCAAATCGGTAATCATACCGTTTGTCGTACCTTCCACAATGACATTGGCACCGATGATGGGCTCGCCTTTCTCATCCACCACTTGGCCCTTCACAGTAACTACACTCTGCTGTACGACAGTGACACCTGCAAACGGCTGTACGCTTGTTGCAAAGAGAGGTCCGGCACATGCCAGCGATACTGACATGATACCCAAATACTTCATCACATTTCTCATAAATACTAAATACTTAGGTTTAACAAATACCCCGGTCATAAGCACATCGGGAAAAAGATATGCGACACAATTTTGTGCCACTATAGAGGCACTGCCGTGCCATTGGGAAGGCACATCTGTGCCACCATAGTGGCACAGATTTCGGTAACTATATCCCTTTCTCTTCCATACCGACAGGGGTGAATTCAATATAGATTTTCAAAGATTAAGTTCAGAAACTCAGGGAAGTGCCTTCAACCTGGTTCAACAGTTGCGGTTTGGCCTTTCCACAATCCACTTTCACAACCTGAATACGGTTGTCGGCAGGTAGACAAACCAATCCTTCTGCCTGCTTCTTGTCAGCACTGTATACCTTCAGGCTCATTTTGCTCCAATCCATCTCAGCAGTGGACTGCGCCAACTTCAGATGAGGAAGTACCGAACCGTCACGTACCAGCATGATTATCGGCAGACTGCCTGCTTCAATCCGGTGCCATCCGCCTTCGTAGACTTTCTCTGTCTGGTAGTCTATCCATTTTCCTTCGGGAAGGTAAACTGTGCGGCCCGTCATACCGGATTCAAGCAAGGGGGCAACCAGAATCTGCGAACCGAAGAGATACTCGTCATCCACTTTCCATGCTCCCGGATCATCGGGGAATTCTACAAACAAGGCTCTTAGCATCGGTAAGCCCTTTTCTGTACATTCCTTAGCCTGAGCATACACATAAGGCATCAGACGGTACTTCATCTCCGCACTCTTGCGGAAGACATCCTGCACACGCTTGCTGTCGTACAACCACGGCTCTGTCGGAGGTGCCCCATGCGCGCGGGTATGGGAAGTAAGAAAACCGAACGGTATCCAGCGGCAATACAAGTCCTCCGGAGTGGATTTTACAAAGCCGCCCATATCATGGCTCCAGAAGGAGAAACCGGACAAGCCGAAGGACAAGCCTGCACGAAGCGTACCCAGCAGACCCGTGTTCGTAGTTGCAGCATCACCGCCCCAATGCAATGGATAACGCTGGGAACCAGCCCATGCGGCACGTGCCCACATTATATTCTCGTTGTGCAACTTCTTGGTTATCTCGGACACTGCCATATCATAACGCACCGGATAGAGGTTATGCTCATACCATCCGCTCTTGCCGGAAGCGTAAATACCATTCAGTGGAGCAGCCTCGCCAAAGTCTACTTTAATGGCACTGACACCGATATTCAGCAATCCCGCCAGTTTGTCCTGATACCACTTTACTGTTTCCGGATTGGAAAAATCAAGCACCACATCTTCGTAGGGAAGTTCACCATTTCCATTTTTCACATACATGTCTTTCTCTATCAGTTCAGAGAAATAACGGTTTTTAGGAGTGAAATAAGGCAACTGCCACAAACATACATGGAAACCTTGTGACCTCAAATCCTTCAACATCTGCTGTGGATTCTGGAAACGGTTCTCGGAGAATTTATAGTCACACTGCCAGTCCACATCAAACCAGCCGGTATCGAAATGGATAACATCGCACGGATACTTGTTCTTACGGATATTGGCCGCTACATCATAACCTTCCTTTTCACTGAAATAGGTAATACGGCTCATCCACGTACCGAAAGACCACAAGGGGGGCATGCCCGGCTTTCCTACCAAATCGGTGTACTCGTCCAGAATATCTTTCGGCTCGCCGAAGAAAACGAACAAATCCAGGTTCTCGTCACCCATGAACATTTTGTTCAGCCCAATATAGGTAGCACCAAAATCACAAGTCACGGGAGCGGATGTATGCATAAACATACCATATCCCCGGTTACTCATAAAGAAAGGAATCGGTTTGTACATTTGGTCCGTCTCAGGCCCTTGTGGGTCTGTAACGAACAAGTTCACCTTCTGTCCGGCCTTGTTCAGCCCAGTGGCAGACTCTCCGCAACCAAAAATCATTTCATCTGCAGTCAAGGTAAATACCGGATTGATGCGGCGAGCATTGTCGCTTCCCCGCTTCACAAAACAGAACGGCGTATATTTTACCTGCGTAGAGTCCGCGTCGCTCAAAGCGGCAGTCTGGCTCAAGATACGTCCGGCTTTATCCTTCAAGACGATTCTCCAAGGATTCTTGTTAATCTGAATGGTTCCATAGTCGCTGGAATAGATAATCTTGTCATTCGTCTCGGTAACTTTCCAGCTTCCATCCCTGCCCGGTTCCTTTGCCAACATGATGGAAGCGGCAGGTTTGGGTTCCACCGGGGTCGTTAGCATACGGATACGTACCGTACGCGGAGTTACAAAGTCAATCTTGAATTTGAGGTTAGGGTCATTTTCATAGGCAGTGAAGGGGAAATCGAGCATTCTCATTTTACGGGGCTGTGCACCGTTGGTATTGAAGGCTTGGCGGGGCATCAGATGCCCGCGTTTCCAATTCACCAGCCCTTCACCCGACTTGGCATCGAATGACTCCAGGTGATCTGCAAAAAACAAGGTATTACTCAAGTCACGGAAATCGGTACTCATGTCCAGAGGTTGGTTCATCAAATACGAAGTACCGTCATTGACATGTGGCTGTGCCAACAGATTGCCACCGGCAAACAACAGCATCGCCACTGCTAAAAGTTCTTTCTTCATACTATTAGGATTTAAATGATCTCGCCTGCAAATGTATTTTTCTTAAAGGAAACACAGATGCCTTAAAAATGTCTTTTAATATCCGGTTTTGTTTCATAGAACCCATATAGGGCCATTGGAAACAAAATGCATACTATTTTTCACCAAACGGAGGATATCATCCCACACGAATACGCAAATCTTTCCTTGCTCGTTCGAAGGATTATATTTAAGTTTGCAGTTACAATATTGTTAATCCTTCTAATAAAGAAAATACATGAAACAACTGCTCCTATTCCTTATATGCAACCTGGCCTTCCTCCTTACTGTTCAAGGTAACTCAGCGGAAATCCCGCCGGCTGTCATGTTCAAGCAGCTCTCTACAACAGAAGGACTCTCCAACAACAGTGTCCGAAGCATCTACAGAGACAATAGGGGATTCCTCTGGGTGGGGACAGAATCAGGACTCAACAAATACGACGGCTACTCCTTCCAGCAGTATTACCAGAACAACTCCGACCTGCCGGACGATGCCATCAGCGAAATTTTCGAAGGACCGGACGACAATGTATGGATAAGGACTTCCAGCGGCTACAGTATCTATAATTATAAGACCGGTAAATTCGACAATGACTATAAACCCATACTCGATGGGCTGCAAATCCCCAGTAAAAACATTCTGAGGATGGGAAAAACATCCAAGAATGAGTTTTGGGCCTACGACTATTCCAAACTTTACATACGAAGCATGGACAACAGCTCCATCAAAGCCTATCCACTGGCAGTTGAAAAGATTTCAAACCTCTATATAGGTGTCCAGTTCATTTATATAATGTACTCCAACGGTACCCTATACAGTATCAGCAAGCAGACTTCCGAAGTCAAGGAAATAGCCATTCCCACCATCTATAGACCTTTGCTGGAGAATCATGAGCCACACATTTACATAGACCAAAACGAAAGCCTATGGGTATACACCTTCCAAAACAGCCTACTTTTGCACAAGAACAGTTTTACACAGCAATGGGAGGACATCAGCCTGAACAATAACACTCACATACAGTACAATCGCGTGCAACGCATCCTCGACCTGGGAGACGGCAACGTATGGATACTTACCAGCCATATGGGGCTGTTCGTTTACAACACCCTGACCAAATCGCTTACCAACTTGGTGCACAATCCATTGAAACCGCACACCATTGCCAGCAACAATCTGAATACCATTTACCGGGACAAAGACGGAACCATATACATAGGGAATTTCAAACACGGTATTTCCTATTATAGCCCCATGTCCCAAATCATACTATGCAACAAATCCCTGGAATATGATGATATCCTGACCTTCTGCGAAGACACCAGCCAGGAATACATTTACTACGGAACAGACGGTACGGGACTAATCCGACGTTCACTAGTGACCGATTCATACGAAAAGATAGCAACTCCCGCCAATATTGTAGTCGACTTATCCATCGACTCCAAAAACCGCCTATGGATAGGCACCTTCCAGAAAGGACTGCTATGCTACTCGAAAGGGCAAATCAAACAATACACAGTAAGTAACAGCCAGCTTCTCGAGAACAATGTGTATACAGTAAAGGTAGACAAACACGGATACATCTGGATAGATACCATGAAAGGATACATACAGAGGTTAAATCCGGAAACCGGGCAGTTTGACACCATCTTGTACCGTCCGGGAGAATTCTTTGTCCGAGATATGTACTATGATAAAGACAGTACCCTTTACGTAGCGACCAAAGGAGGACTCATTATCATCGATACGGAAACCCAAGCCTATAATATCTACGCCGAAGCCGGCCGCTTCAAGGAGAACAATATGCTCACTGTCTATAAGGACAGCCGGGACCTTCTTTGGATAGGACATCCACACGGACTGAGTATATGGAACCAGAAGAACGACTCCATCTACTTCCTTGACCAGAAAAACGGACTTGCCGCCAACCTCGTCAGAGCCGTCACGGAAGACAACAACAACCAGATGTGGATTGGTACCGGCAACGGCATCTCACGAATCAAAATAACAAACGGTACATACGCCATCGTGAACTACTCCGTAAGCGACGGACTGATATGCAACGATACTAATGTCCACGCCATCCTCAAGCTACAGAACGGCAATATACTGATAGGCACGCCACAAGGTTACCAGACTATCATTCCACAAGACATCCTGACCACAAGTTATGATGCCAATATTTACCTTACCGGTATTGAGCTCAAATCCGGAATGACCCATCCGGACATCCTGAACGGCAGCTCACTTGAATGTGCACAACATCTTTCCTTCACTGAAAAGGAAAATTCATTCACTCTGTCCTTCTCTGCCCTCGACCTGGTGGAAACGGATAAGATAAAATATGCCTATAAGATTCATTCCAACTGGATTTATGCTGAAAACAACAAAGTAAACCTATCCATGCTGACTGCCGGAAACTATACTTTATCCGTCAAGGCATGCAACTCACAAGGCATATGGAGCCCCAACGTCAAGGAACTGAAAATAAAGATACTCCCTCCTTGGTGGCGCACTTGGTGGGCTTATACCATATATAGCGGTATCGTTTTGTGCATCCTTCTGTCCATTATCCGCAATCTGCGCTTACGCCAAAAGCAGAAACAAATCATGCAGGCCATCGAGGTGGAAAATGAAAGGCAGCAGAAAATCAACAATATGAAACTGCAGTTCTTTGCCAACATAAGTCACGAACTGCGGACCCCCTTGTCACTTATCATCAATCCGCTTGAAGAGTTTTTCGTAGACCATCCCGAATATCGTAAAGGCATTCTGGATATGGTCAAACAAAATGCCGACTATCTGCTGGAACTGATTAACCAACTGCTGGATTTCAGAAAGCTGGATGCCAAGGCTGAAACCCTGAAATGCAAACATGACAACATCCTTATCATTCTGAGTGAAATATTCCACTCTTTCGATCCGATAGCACAGAAACGGAACATCAGCTATAGCCTTACCGCTCCACAACATTCTGTATTCATGGATTTCGACTATGACAAGATACGCAAGATATGCACAAATATCCTGTCAAATGCATTCAAGTTCACTCCCAATAAAGGAAGCATCTCACTGGATATTGCCGTAAGAGGCACAAATCTGGAACTGACCTTTACCGACACCGGTTGCGGCATAGAGGATGAAGCCAAGGAGAAAATATTCCAAAGATTCTATCAGTCGGGCAAAAACCAGTCGAACAACGGAGGCAGCGGCATTGGACTGCACATTGTTTCCGAATACGTAAAGATGCATCAGGGTACTGTCTGTGTCAGGGATAACCAGCCTTGTGGTTCTGTATTCCTGATTGCCCTACCCCTACACCAGAACAGTAATGAAACCAAAAACGGAGAACCGGTCGAAGGACCGGAAATAAAAGAAGAATCCCATCCATTCACCATACTACTCGTAGATGACAACTACGACTTCTTGAAATTTCTCTCTGAAAGTCTTGCCAGGCAGTATCATGTATTAAAAGCCACAAACGGAAAACATGCACTGAATGTACTGGAAAAGGAAGATATTGATTTAGTGGTCAGTGACATCATGATGCCCGAGATGGATGGTCTGGAACTATGTTCAACCATCAAGAATGACATACGCTACTCCCATATCCCCATTATCCTCCTGACAGCTAAGGCAAGTGAAGAACACCAATTGGAAGGGCTTAGCGTTGGCGCAGACGACTATATCACCAAGCCTTTCAATATGGAAGTCCTCAAGCTGCGCATCAACAAGATTATCGAGATGAACGTCAAACGTCAGGAAATATTCAATCAGGACATTAAAATCGAGCCAAGCCGTATCACCATCACTCCCCTTGACCAGCAGCTGGTGGAAAAAGCTATCCAGATTGTAGAGGACAATATCAGCGAAACCGAGTTTTCCGTCGAGGAGCTTGCCAGCAGCCTGAATATATCACGCAGCTATTTCTACAAGAAAATGATTAAGATAACGGGAAAGAAACCCATCGAATTCATCAGGACCATCCGTATGAAACGTGCACAACAACTCTTGACAGAAAGCCAGATGCAAGTTTCGGAAATTGCATATACCTTGGGGTATAACTCCCCCAAGATATTCTCCAAACATTTTAAAGAAGAGTTCAACATCAGCCCATCCGAATTTATAAGGCAGCAGGCTGAATAGAAACATTATTTTGACATCAAAGCATCCAACGAAGACACCAACGCCACCAAAGCAGCACTCCAATTAATGGCTATTTCATTGGAAGCATACGAACCTTCCACATCTGCATAAGACTCATCCGGCAGATTGGAAGGATAGGGTACACCGTCTTGTTGGCCAGGATTGGGACCGCCAACAAGGAAACCGGGAAGAGGTGCCTCTATATCATCCGATGCAGAAAGACGATGGTGCGGATACAGAGGACTTTTCATCCCGAAACCGGTGACATAACAATATCCCGTGGCATTCTTTCCTAAAATGTAGTCCATATTGCGGTAGGCGTTCGTCAGGTACGACTTCTCACCCGTAAGCAAATAGGCGCAAACCAGTGAAGTGGCTTGGTTAGCACACCCTTCGGCAAGGCATCCCCAAAAGAAATCTTTGGCATCGTTGCCGTAAGGAGCGTGGAAAGGAGAGCGGTCAGCACCCCGCACAGCCTCGGCAGCATAGTCCAGTAGCAGGTCTTTCATGGCATTTGCCAACTCCACGTCTTCACCCTGATATTCCCTGCCCGGTTGCAGCCAGGCAAACACGCCCAACGCAGTGGTATTGCCCCAAGAAGGAGTCTTATATGCAGTGGGCAGATGCTTCTTCACTTGTTCCCGGTAAACGGGCTTTCCCGTAGCAAGATAGAGCTCGGAAGCCGCCCAGAAGAATTCGTCATCGGCACTACGATCACCGTAAGCTCCCGTAACCACGGCAGGTTGATATTGCTTGTTGAGGAGGTCCTGATGATAGAGCGCTTGCGGATGCGCTTCTGCCCAGGCGTAAGCACGTTCGGCAGCCTGCAAAGCCACTTCCGAAAAGCCAGGATAATCCTCTTCGTAAGGAGCAAACAACACGGAAGCTTGCGCTAAAGCCGCAGCATAGTCCAATGCCGCCGTTACTGATTTCTGAACTACATAACGGGGCTGCTTACACTCCGTAGGCTTGATAAATCCCTCGAACGAAGGGGTAGTCAGCTTGTGGTAGACTCCTCCGTCGGCAGGGTCTTGCATGGTCAGCATCCATTTCAGGTTATAGTACATCTCGTCCAGCAAATCGGGCGTGTGGTTTCCGCTTTCCGGGATGTTCACCCGTTGACGGATAAAATAGTCAGGAAAGCGGGCATAAATCGCCTGCATCAATCCGATGGAATAAGCGGAGTTCACAATGTACTTGTTATAATCTCCGGCATCATACCATCCTCCCGGAGAAGAAATCACCGCTCCCGCCTTACGTTCCGGCCCGGCAGCATTGGGATGTACCAGCACCTTGTCATCTGGATGGCCTGCCGGACGGCTCCACCGACCCGCATAAGTCGCTTCGATGGGCATACCCGTACGTTGGTAATAGAAAGATTTCAAAGCGGCATCGGCCAAAGGGGACAGCACCTTTTCCTTTACTTCGAATGCCACTGAATCGCCGTTAACCAACAGAAGATATCTTCCCGGTACCGTGATGTCACTGAAATCCAATATTGTCCTGCTCCTATCCGACCAAGCGGATGAAGCGGTATATCCGGGTTTGCCGGAAAGTAGCCGATTGCCCGTGGCTGCATCTACTATGGTAAATTCACGTACCTCACCGGCATTCACCACAGCTACTTTTTCCTGCTGGGGATAATACCCTAACTGATTCAAACGTACAGTTTCTGAAGGATGCCCTAAAGTGGCCATTCCTCCCAGAACTGTAAACAGACATGTAGTTATATTCATATCACTATTCTTTATATATTAATATTATTCCATTTCAAAATTATTTATCCGACAATAAGGTAATGAAACTGATAGCCGGCAAGTGTACCCGTACCAGTCCATTCTCCACCTTCACTGCAGTTTCCTTCATGCAGTCTTTTGTATTGGTCACATAGACTTTCAGTTCCTTCACTTCTGCAGGGATACCGGAGATGACAGCCTCGCAATCCGCCCCATTATTGACCATATGGACGGCATATTCCCCACGCACCATATTTCCGAAAGCCGCACAGTTTAGTTTTTTCTTGCTGCTACTGACCGGAATGGCCAAGGCATCGGCCGGAGTGGAGGCCAGTTGCTTGATATTCCAGAAACGTTGCGTAGGACGCAAAGGACCTTTGGAACCATAAATGCCGTCTCCCCACAACAACGAATAGTCTGAAGTAAGCTGCCACTGCAAGATGGACAATGGCTGGCAAATGGCACAAATACGCGTATACAGATTGATTTCATAAAGTGCAAACGTCGACTCATTGAATATCTCGGCATAACCATGAGCAGCGGCATCCGTACTACCCTCACCAACCAAGAGTGGTACATTAATCGCTTTGGCAGCATCCGCCCACTTCTTTAACGTAACATCATCACAACCACGCCATGAATGGAAAGATACTGCACCAATATACTTATGAATCTCAGAATTGTTCAAAGCAGGAAGGATAAAATCGAAAGTCGTGGCATCCGAATTGTCGCCAAGCAGCATGCGGGTAGGAAGATTCAACCCTGCCAGATAAGCACCGAACTCCTTAATGAAATCTGCATGTTCTTGCGGAGTGTGGAGGACATCAATACCCAAATCCGATTCATTGAACGAGAACATGGAGAACTCAATACCATAATGCTGTTTGGCATACAACAGATAATCTGCCATGGATTTATAAATCTTCTCCTTTTTCCGGTTATCCAGACGATAAGCAATGACACCGCCTTGACGAGCATAACTTGCAGGACCTCCGTCAATGGCCCATGCAGGCGGAAACCAGCAGCTTAGTATTACCGGCATTCCCATCGCCTTCAAGCGCTTTGCCATGAGGAGACTTTCCTCCACCCGCTTGTTCAGTCCCCCATTCTGTGCCACGGCAATAGGATCGGATTCTTCTTCGGGTTGCCACAATCTCCACGGAAATTCTACACGACCATAAGCTACACGCAAGTTTTCCAGACAGTAATCTATCACTTTAGGGTCGGCAACAGGATTCTGCAGGCGGAAATTCCCTCCAAAGCCTGCAAACAGACTTCCCGGGTTCTGCATATCCAATATAATTTCCGCGTCACTGTGATCTATCACTCCGGAAGCATGCAGTTCCATAGACAATGCTGTTCTCCCAGCCTTTTTCAGAATCGGCATTAGCGAGATATACACAACAGTACCGGTAGACTCTTTTTCAACCGTGGCCTTTACAGAGTTATTGAACTTGAATTCCAATTTCCTATTGGCCGAAGTAACGGTCAGCTTCCTGCCACTTGTCCTTACTTTGGCATCAACGTAGTTTTCCGGACTTAAAGCAATACAGTAATAGGCTGTCTGGTTCAAAGTCGTGTCCGACAGCGCATCAATAGAAATCTCCACCAAGCCTTTTCCCTTATCAGTCACTTTCTGATGGAACTTTACACCTCGCAGAGTAGTCGTCACTTCCTGCATATCCTCCTCACGATGGAAAACGGGACGGACCTGCTTCTCCTTTCCAGTAATCTCCATATCTCCTTTCAAGGTTCCGACACGCAGGGATGACTCAAAGTCTATCAATTCACCGTCTACACGGACACCCGTGATATTGCTCCATGCCATCACTTCCGTCTGGGCAGAAAGCGGCAGAGATAATATACCACACAGCAATACAACTATTCCAAACTGGAAAATTCGTAAATTCTTCATAATATCAAATCTATAAAAGGTTGTCATTTCAGTCTGGTATCAATCTCAAACCCCATACGGCTGTTATGATAGGGACAATTCCACATACTTGCTTTAGGCTCCTTGTAGCGGGGAGTTCCATCTTCCAGCACCGTTCTGAACCATTCACCATACTCCTTGTCTATCATCCGTGATTTGATGAAGTTCCAAGTGCGGACGGCACTGTCCAAATAAGATTGTTCACCAGTCAGTTGCCAGGCATTGATACAACCGACCACAGTTTCCGCCTGGCACCACCAGGAAGCATCCTTCCTGATTTTGTCCTTATGCCGTTCGTACATCATGGCGCCCATCGGGTTGATGCCCTCTTTCAAGGAGGCGTCTGCAAGTTCCAATGCTACCTTCCTGCACCTCCCGATAACCTCCGGGTCACCCAGAGCCTCTGCAGCTTCCGTCAGCAACCAGGAAGTTTCGATGTCATGCCCGTAAGAGTCGATGTCATCCAGATTGTTCCAATTCGAATCACAGTACAATATCAGGTGATGTGTTTGTGGATTGTAGAGCTTGGTTATTATCAAATCTATTACTTTTGTAAGACGTTCGCGTAGGCCATTATCCTTCCATACTTTATATAAAGCTGTGTATGCCTCCAATACGTGGATATGGGTATTCATTGTTTTGGTGGCAACGCCATCTCCATCATATCCCAGCTTTTGGGGAACTCCCCATTCGCGGGTGAAAGATTCTATATAACCATCGTTTACGGGGTCTTTGATTCTGCTCTCCATGGTCCGGTAGAGTTCTATGGCTTTTTGCAGGCTTTCATTGTTGCCCGTTGCTCTAAAATGTTCGGACAAACCGTAGATAGCATAAGAGCAGCCGTAAGTCTGCTTGTTCGTATCCAATGGGGTACCGT
>OBKS01001719.1_pt1 | contig 14386 bp, 15 predicted proteins | sample 1517381 | NCBI WGS metagenome assembly OBKS01 (sample SAMN04571686, study PRJEB22368) | human gut metagenome | biome: human gut; material: stool | host: Homo sapiens | place: Luxembourg | collected 2012-08-03
CCTCCCGCGTGCAGGTGATGGGCTTCGGGCGCAGCGTGAGCCAGAAGGCGGTTTGGGCGAATAAAGCAGTTGAAAAACAGCGTCAAATTGATATAATGATAACGAAGCAGTTTGTGGGAATACAGATAAATGGAATCACAATCCAAGACATAGGTAAACACGCACTGGATCGAATGAAAGAACGGTTTGTAACTGTTGAAGACATGCTGAACACATTATCAAATCCGTTAGCTATAAAGCCGACTAAGTATGACACAACGGGCAGACCGTCTTTTGCGGTCATCGGTGAAAAAGTTACAATCACGATAAATCCCGAAACCGGGAAAATATCGACGACTTACCCGACACATACAAAAACCGCACAAAAGTTGCTGCAAAGCAGGGAGGCACAAAAATGAAATTTGATCTTTCTAATGCAGAAATTTCTTTATTAAAGCGAAGAAATGTTTCTTTCTCTGCTTCCAAAGAGTACAGCGAAGATGAAGCGCTTGACTTATTGGACACAATAAGGGAAATCGAAGTTTCTTATGCGGAACGTGAAGACCCGGAGGGTGAAAGGCTATATACGGCATATCAGAGTATAGCCGACAAAGTATATAGGGAAATCCCCGAGTGAATTCAAAATTAAACATCGTTGATAAAGCAGCTTAGCGCTTATGCGCCGGGCTGCTTTTTTCATACCCAAAATTACCGCTTGCCCGGCGGAAAAGAAGCGGGGCGGCCGCAGGACGGGGACTGGCCCGAGAAAAAGGACGCGGCAGAAGAAAGGAAAAACTATGGCACTTGAATGGCTGAAAGGTATTCTCGGCGACAAATACACCGAGGACATCGACAAGCAGGTCTCCGCAGAGATCGGCAAAGCATTCGTTTCTAAGGCGGATTTCAACACCAAAAACACAGAGCTGAAGAACGCGAAGGACGCTTTATCCGATGCAAACAAGACGATTGAAGGCTTTAAGTCTATGGATGTTGACGCGATCAAAAAGTCCGCGGATGACTGGAAGCAGAAAGCCGAAAAAGCAGAGAAAGAAGCCGCGGAGCAGATTGCACAGCTCAGATTTGACGCGCGTCTCGATAACGCGATCCTCTCCCGGCATGGCAGGAGCACGAAAGGCATCAAGGCGATGCTGGACGTGGAAGCCCTCCAAAAAAGCCAGAACCAGGACAGCGACATCGCCACTGCGCTGGAGGCCCTGCAGAAAGAAAGCGGCTACATGTTCGAGACTTCCGATGCAGGCAGGACGAACACAGACAACGGTACACAGGGCGGCATCCGTCTGAACAGCGGCACACAGCACGCCGGCGGCGGAACGCCCGACTACAATGCTATGAGCGACGCGGAATATTATGCCGCTGTGCTCAAAGATAACAAATAACAGGAGGTCATTATGGCAAATCAGTTTTTAACCATCAAAGAGGTCGCACGCCAGGCGCTGCCGCGTCTGATCGAAAACCTCGTATTCCCGAACCTTGTATACAAGGACTATTCCGACACGTTCCAGAAGCGCGGCGATGAAATTCAGATCCGCAAGCCCGCAAAGCTGGAAGCAAAGGAGTTTGACGCAGCGAAGGGTGTTGAGATGCAGGACATCGACGACAGCCAGACCGTAACGGTCAAGCTCGACAAGATTGCGACGGTGGACGTGGAGATCTCCGCGCTGGAGGGTGCGCTGAACATCGACAACCTCAACCGCCAGTTTATCGAGCCTGCGGCTGTCGCGCTCGCCCAGAAGATCAACAGCGATGGTCTTGCACTTTACAAAGACATTCCGTATGTCTGCGGCACGCCGGGCACCACGCCGAGCAAGCTTGAAGACATCACCGCCGTGCGCAAGGTACTCAATGCCAACAAGGTACCGACGAGCGGCAGACGTGCCGTGTGGGACGTGGAAGCGGATGCAGCGTTCACAACGATTCCGGCGATTGTCAACGCGGAAAAGTCCGGCAGCACAGCAGCACTGCGTGAGGGCTCCATCGGCAGACTGTTCGGTCTCGACAACTACATGTCGCAGGCGGTCAAGCATCACACTGCCGGTACGCTTTCCGCCGCCGTCAAGCCGAAGGAAGCCACAAAGGCAGGTGCAACACAGCTCACCCTCGCGGCGACTGCCGTGACCGGCGCGCTCAAGAAGGGCGATATTCTGACGATCCTCGGCGACACGTATGTGGTCACGGCGGATGCTGCGGCAGCCTCGAACGAGATCACGGTGCCGATCTATCCGGCGCTCAAGAAGGACGTTACGATCGCGACGAACGTGACGGTCGCAGGCAACCACACCGCAAACCTGGCATTCGTTGCCCCGGCATTCGCGTTTGTCACCCGTCCGCTCGTTACGCCCGCCGGTGTGGACTGCTATACTACGAGCTACAACGGCATTTCCCTGCGCGTTACAAAGGGCTATGACATGAAGTATAAGCGCGAGATGCTCTCCATGGACGTGCTGTACGCGTACAAGACGATCTACCCGGAGCTCGCCGTGCGTGCGATGGGTTGACATGTGGACGGTCGATTTTGAGTTCTACCGCAGCACATACGGCGGTGAGATGGAAGCGGAGAGCTTCCCGCAGACGATGCGTGCAGCATGCGCATATATCGACACGCTGACGTTCGGCAGGCTGCGCGGTGCGGAAGAAATCCCCGATGACGTGCAGCTTGCGGCTTGTGCTGTGGCGGACGTATACGCCGCGGAACAAAGCGCGCGCCGGGAGCAGATGCAGCGGGCGGGCGTGAAGTCGTTCACGACGGACGGGTACAGCGAAACGCTCGGCGACGCCGCACAGCTCGCGAAAGACTTTGCGCAGCACCGTATAGACGTGGCTGAAATTTACCTGCCGCGTGCGCACCCGCTGCGCTACGCCGGTATTCGGTAGGAGGGCAGCATGCAGCTTTGTAAGGAACAGCTCACGTATTTCGTGCTCGATGAGCGCGACCGCGTTGAAAAAGCCATTCCGCTTTTCGGCTCCTGGTACAGCAAAAGCACTTCGGAGCTGACGGATAAGGGCATGACGTTCGCGCAGGTCACGGAGTGCCGCATCCCCGCGGAATACGCGCCTCAGGGCTTTGCACCGAAAGAAAACGACATGCTGCTGCGCGGCACGTTTGACGGCGACCCGCCGGCGGCTGCACTGCTCAAGCACCGATACCACGCGGTGACGGTGAAAGCGGTGCGGGATAACCGCCGAACCGTGATGGCGCCGCACTGGCATATCTTTGCGGTTTGAAAGGCGGTGTATATGGCAGTCAGCATTGAACTGAAGCTTGACCCGCTTGTGAAAATGGAAGCGAAACGCCATTTGAACGACATGGGCAGAAAGAAGGTCGCAAGCGAAGTGAAACGCCTTTGTGACCCGTATGTGCCGTTTGACACCGGCATGCTGAAAAACACCGCACAGGTGCTCACGGACGGCGTATTGTACGTGCAGCCATACGCGGCGGTGCAGTATTACACCAACGCCGGCAGCGGCAGGCAGGGGCTTACAAAGCAGAATGCGCACAACTACAAATGCCTGCGCGGCGCCTACTGGGACAAGCGCATGATGGCGGATAAAGGCGACGAGCTCAATAAGAGCATCGCTTCGTTCTGCGGCGGAAAGGCGGGAAAATGAGCATATCGGTTTTGGCGGGCATCCGGGAGTATCTTTCCGGGTGTCCTCTTTTTGATAACGGCTTGATACGCGTGAATTACCTCGAGGGCGAACCGATCGCGTATACGGTCGATGAAGTCCCCGCAGAGCCCGTTGTGCGGCAGTACACGGACGGCAGCAGCCTGCGGCAGGCAGAATTCGTCATCGCATCAAGCGAGTATTACAGCCGGGATGAAATCGAAAACCTCAAGGTGAGCGGCTTTTATGAGCAGCTTGCCGACTGGCTGGAGATGCAGAGCGAAAGCGGCGTTTTGCCCGAGCTGCCGCGCGGGTGTACGGCACAGAAAATAGAAGTTTTGACAAACGGTTACTGTATCAGCGCGGACATGCAGCAGAAGGTCCAGCGGTACCAGATACAGTGCCGTTTGCTCTATTTAAAAGAATTTTGAAAGGAATGATTTAAATTATGGCAGATACCAGAACTTTGGTACCCAGAAGCAAAAAGGTGCTCTTTTACGGCGTTCCGGCAGCGTCCGGCGATACAACTACTTACCACCGTATGAAGGGCTTTACAGACGTTTCTACATCCAAAAATGCGAAGGAGTATACCCGTCAGTATGTAGACGAGCTTTTTGAGCAGACGGACGTCACCGGCTATTCGCCGTCCACATCTTACGGTTTCGACCAGTACGCGGGCGACCCGGTGCATGCGGACATTGTGAAGATCACAGACGATGAGCTGATCGGCAGCAACGCTGTGCGCTCTCTGATCCTTGTAGACCTCTCCGCAACGGGTGCCACGGCAACGACCGCACCCGCCATGAAGCGCAATTATGCCGTCATCCCGGATTCCGAAGGCGGCAGCATGGACGCATATACCTACACGGGCAATTTCCGCTCGAAGGGTGAGAAAGTCACCGGCACGGCTACCACAGACGACGACTGGCAGACCATTACGTTTGCATAAGGAGGCGCAGCATGTACAAGTTCAAAATCGAAAACACCGAGCTCGAATACAACTTCGCGGACGCCGATGCTGTGGAATGCTTTGAAAAAGCGATGCTCATGCTCGGTGAGCAGATGCAGAACGTGCCGAAGGAAAAGAGCGGCAGCGAGCAGATCCGCTACGTGTGCAAATCTGTTTTTGCGGTGCTGGATATGATTTTCGGCGACGGAACGGCGAAGAAGATCTTCGGCACGACCTGCGATATGATGCGCTGCATGAATGCGGTGGATGCGCTCGTGATCGCGAGATATGAGGCGGACGCGCAGCTCAGCGAGCAGATGCGCGCTCTGAACGACAAAAGCTATATCAAATGATCTCGTGGCAGACATTGCCCGAAAGCATCACGGTGGACGGCACGGAGATCCCGATCAACGCGGATTTCCATGCCTCTGCTGCTTTTGAGGAGCTGATGCAGGATCCAACGCGCACCGACGAACAGCGTGTTGCGGAGATGCTGGAGCTGTATTTTACCTCGCAGACTATGCCGATGCTGCAAACGCTGGTACTGGAAGGCAAAGCACAGGCACTTTTTGAAGCAATCTTGTGGTTTTACCGCTGCGGCAAAGCGCCGAAAGAAGATCACGTAGCGAGCAAAAACGAGCCGCGCCCGTATTCCTTTGCCGCCGATGAACAGCGCATTTACGCGTCGTTTCGGGAGCAGTACGCGCTTGATCTGTACGACGTGCCGTTTTTGCACTGGTGGAAGTTTTCCTCCATGTTCGCAGCACTCGGGGAACACACCGAAATGGCGCGCGTGATGCACATTCGCACGGCGAAGTTTGAAAACGGCATGAGCGCCAAAGACCGTGCGGCACTGCGCAGGGCAAAGCGTGCGTATGCGCTGCCGGATCTGCGCACCGACGCACAGCGCGACGATGATTTTGCCGCTGCATTTGCTTCGGCGTTTTAGGAGGTGACGGTTTGGCATCTGACGGTTCTATCAAAATATTGACCGACCTTGACACCTCGGGATTTGAAAAGGGTATCAACAAACTTTCGGGCTTAGCGCCTAAGGGGTTAGGTACGGTTTTGAAATCGGTCGCGGCAGTCTCCGGCGCGCTGGGTGCTGCGAGCGGGTTTGCTGTAAAGGTCGGCTCGGACTTTGAAGCCGGTATGAGCGAGGTCGCCGCCATATCCGGCGCTACGGGCAAGGATTTGGAAGCCCTCACCGCAAAAGCGAAAGAGATGGGCGCGACCACAAAATTCAGTGCGACGGAGTCCGCCGAAGCGCTGAAATATATGGCAATGGCGGGCTGGGACACCGACAAAATGCTCTCGAGCTTGCCGGGTGTCATGAACCTTGCGGCGGCATCGGGTGAAAATCTCGGCACGGTATCGGACATCGTGACGGACGCCATGACGGCGTTCGGGCTTTCCGCAGACAAAGCCGGACACTTTGCGGACGTGCTGGCGCAGGCTTCGAGCAAATCGAATACCAACGTCGGCATGATGGGCGAAACATTTAAATACGTCGCGCCTGTTGCCGGTGCACTCGGGTACAGCGTGGAAGACGCCGCCGTTGCGATCGGCCTGATGGCGAACAGCGGCATCAAGAGCAGCCAGGCGGGCACAGCTTTGCGGCAGACGCTCACGCGCCTTGCAAAGCCGACCGACGAAGTGGAAGCCGCGATGGAAGACCTCGGCATATCGCTGACGGATAGTGAGGGCAACATGAAATCCCTCGGCGAAGTCATGCTCGATATGCGCAAAGGCTTCAAAAATCTCACGAAAGACCAGCAGGCGCAGTATGCGGCTTCTATCGCCGGGCAGGAAGGCATGTCCGGCCTGCTTGCAATCGTCAATGCAAGCGATGAGGATTTCAACACACTGACCGAAGCCATACAGAATTCCGACGGTGCGGCGCAGTCTATGGCAGACACCATGCAGGACAACCTCAAGGGTGCCGTGACCATCGCGAAATCCGCGCTGGAGGGGCTGAGCATTACGGTGTATGAAGAAATCAGTACGCCGATGAAAAATGCTGTGGAGACCGCTACGGAGTACATAGGGCAGTTACAGCGAGCTTTTGAAGCTAAAGGGATTGAAGGTGCTGTATCGACACTGGGTACAGTGCTCGCGAGTGCGGCGACAAAGGTAGCGCAGGCAGCGCCGAAAATGGTGGATGCCGGTGCAAACATGATCATATCGTTTGTGCAGGGAATATCCAAAAACGCCCGTAAACTCTCTATGGCTGCCGTGAACGTAGGTAAATCTCTCGTCAGTGCATTGCTGAAATTTGTACCGGAAGCCGGGAAAGCGGGCTTGAAACTCATCACGGCGTTTGCAAAACAACTCGTGGGATACAAGCTCGGCAAAGAAATCGAATCACTTGGCAGCACGATCATAAAAAGCTTTTCGGACATTTCGCGGTCTGCGAGCAATGCTATCGGCAAGATCACACCACTCATCGAAAAAATGGCATCTGCTGCCATTAAAGCAGCGGAAGGCGGCATAGAAGTGCTGGCAAATACGATTGAATTCCTTTGCAACCATATTGACGTTGTTTTACCGTTAGTTTCTGCGGCTGCAACCGCCTTTGCAGCACTCTCCATTGCAAAGAACGCCGCAACATGGATACAAGGCGCTACGACGGCATTTCAAGGGCTAACAGCGGCGATGTCGCTTAATCCGTTTACGCTTGCGGTCGCCGGCGCTGCCGCTTTAGTGGCTATTCTTGTGACAGTAGTCGCTATGCAGGAGGATACTGTTACCTCTGCGGAGCGTTTAGCCGAATCGCAGGAAAACCTTGCGGAAAGCTGTCAAGGCGTATTTGATCAGTACGGTGCTTGGTCGGATGCAGTAAAAGCCGCAGACGGCTCGCTGGACGCCTTAACGTCCACAATGGGCATTGCAAAGGACAAGCAGCAGGAACTCGCTGCCGAAATGGATGCTGTGCAAGCGCAGATCACAGCGATTATGAAAACGGCATCAGACGAGCGCCGAGGTTATACGGAGGCTGAAATCCAGACGCTGCAAGATCTGTTTGCACAGATGAGGTCACTATCCGAGCAGGAGCTCGCGATACAGCAGTCTTATCAAGATGCCGTGCTGACACAGGCGAGCAATTTGCTCGACGCAGAGAACATGACCGCCGAATCATACACGGAATACGCTGCACGTATTGCAGCACAAGCCGAGACGACACGCGACGCAGTTATTAACAGTGCAAGCGACAAATATACACAAGCCATCGCCTACGCCGAACAAGAACGCGAAGCGGTTTTAAATTCCGAGGCAGGTAAAAATGAAGAGCAAAAAGCGCTGGCCGAGCAAGCGTATCAGGATGCAATAAACACGGCTGCAAAGGAATATCAAGCGGCTGTGGACGCAGCAAACGCTAAATGCAACGATACCAGTGAGATCATCGCGCAGGGATATGCCAAAAACGCAGACCTCGCACATGCGTGGTCAGAAGAACAGGCAATGATTGCCGCGGAAGAAACCGCCAATGCCAATGCCTACAAACAGGAGCTTATAGACGTTTACCAAAGCTATGTCGATGAGATGAAGCAAAAAGGTGCAGACGAATATACTGCACGCGATAACCTGCAAAAACAGCTGCTGGACATCGAGGAGCGATACACCGACAGAATAGCATCCACAAATAACCGCCGAGCGGCAAATCTGGATGAAGCCACGCAAAAGCAAATCGCTACATTGCTTGAGATGGTGGCAGAATCGGGCAGCGCTTACGATGATTTGGATTCGACGACGCAGCAAATGGTCGATGGCTTCATGGAAAACATCGATCGCCTTTCGCCGGAAACCAAAGACAGTTTGAACGATACGCTCAAAGGTATGGGCATGACGATTGACAGCAACGGTAAGCTTTTGTACACCAGCGGCGAAAAGTCAGGACAAGAGGTTATTAAAGGTTGGAAAAGTAAAATTCCAACTATGCAGTCGGCTGCCGATGAAGCAATCAAAGAGATCGATTCTCGTATGAAATCCGGGAAAGTATCGGCACCGAGTATGGGCAATATCGGTAACGCTTACAATGCGGCAGCAAATGCTCGAGCCCAAATCCAGTCGTATCTCAACAATAATCCTGTTTATGCCACTGTCCGCACCTCTCATGCGGCGGGCGGGTACTGGGCGCGGGGCGGCGTTACGAAGTATGCGCGCGGCGGTATGACGCCGGAGATTCACAAGCACGCAGCGGGCGTATTCACAAAGCGCACACGGCTGTGGGACCCGGTGACGGGCATTAACGAATACGGCGAAGCCGGACACGAAGCGCTGCTGCCGCTCAAAACCTCGGTGTATGACGAGATTGCGAAAGGTATCGTGCGGCAGCTCAGCCCGGCGAAGCTTTCCGGCATTGTGGACATGCTGCGCAGCGCCGTACGTGAACGCAATGAGACCGTTACCGTGCAGGTGCAGGAGCGGCGCGACCTTCGCGCGGCGGAGAAAGCGACACTGCACGAGGAAGACAGCGGCGTTGAAGAACTGCGCGAGGAAGTAGCCGTGCTCGGCAGCCGCATGGAGCAGGTTTTGACGTTGTTGAAAGAATTGCTCGGTACGTCGAAAGGCGGAGCAAATGCACTGTTGCAAGCGCTGCTCGGTATGCGCATCGACCTTGACGGCGAAGCGGTCGGCAGGCTGATTGCGCCGGAGATCAACGAACGGCTGAACGACTTATACGAACTGGAAGAAAGGGGGCGCTTTTAAATGTGGGGACTGACGATCAACGATAAGCACACGTTCGACGATTTCGGGCTTTGCTGTCTGAGCTGCACACTGGATCCGCCGGAGCCGCGGCTTTACACCATCGATATTCCCGGTGCTGACGGTGTGCTGGATGCGACCGCCGCACGTGGGCGTGTGACCTATAAAAACCGCACGCTGACAGCGGAATTTGACTGTGTATATGAAAGCCGCACATCATACGATGCAGCTTGCGCGGTACTGAACACGGTGCACCATGGAAGGCTTGTGGAGCTCCTCACGGACAGCGACCCCCGGCATGTGCTCACGGGACGTGCTGCGTGGGAGCATACTGTAGACGGCCTTGCCGCCACGCACACGCTGACGGTCGATTGTCAGCCGTACCGCATGGCGCTGTTTCCAACGGAAAAAACGTATGTCTTGGCCGGCGAAGAGCTGCCCATAGCGCTTTTGAACGCACAGAAAGCCGTGATTCCGGAATTTGTGACGGACGCAGCCGGCATGACCGTGAAAACAGCGTCCGGCACGCAGTATACCATCATGAAGACCGGAGGCTATACCATCCCGGAGATTTATCTCAGCGAGGGCGTGAACACCTTTACGCTGAACGGCACGGGCACGATGACGATTCGTTACCGCGAGGGGGTGCTGTGATATGTACCGCATTACCTGTGACGGTATAACGCTGTATGAGCCCGATAACCCCGTTCTTCAGCTCATCTCCGGCACGCTCAAGACCGGGCAGAACATTGCCGGCACGCTGACGTTTGTACTGGCGCCGACGCACCCGTATTTGTCCCGCATCAAGGCGCGCAGCAGCGTTATTTCGGTGTACAGGGACGGGGCGTTATATTTCCGCGGTTCACCGCTCAACGTGACGGAGAGCGACACGGGGCTTGTGACGGTCACAGCGGAAGGGGCGCTGGCATGGCTCGGAGACTCCGTGCAGCCGTTTGCCGAATACCACAACATGACGGTGCGCACATATCTTGAAACGTTGGTTCAGAACCATAATGTGGCTGTGCAAGACGACGCGTACAAACAGTTTACGGTCGGCGAAGTGACCGTGACGGACAGCAACGACAGTTTATATCGGCACTCGAATTTTGAACACACCAAAGACGCGATCACCGAGAAGCTGACAAAGCGTCTCGGCGGCATTTTGCGGGTGCGCTGGAAGAACGGCGTGCAGTATCTCGACTACCTTGCCGAATACAAGCACGTGAACGGGCAGGGCATCAAGTTCGGGCAGAACCTTTTGGCGTATGCCCGCAGCGTGCCGACCGCGAACCTCGCAACAGCGATCATCCCGCTCGGCTGCAAGCTGACGGACGCAGACGGCAACGAGACGGACGAGCGCCTGCAAATCGACAACGGCGGCAAAAATTACGTGTGGGACGAAAAAGCCGTGCAGGAATTCGGCTGGATCTTCGACACGATCATCTGCGACGATGTGACACTGAAAGAAAATCTCAGCAAGCGCGGCTATTCGGAGCTTGAAGCCCGTAAGGTGCTGCCGACGACCATCAAGCTGACCGCCGTCGATTTTGGTGCGCTCGGCGGCAATTATGAGCGCATCACCGTCGGCGACCTGCTGCCCATCGTGAGCGCCCCGCATAATCTTGACACCTACATGACCGTCGCCGAGATGACGGAGAACCTTGTGGACCCGGGCAAAAGCACGGTGACGCTGAACCGAACGTATAAGACGGTGACGAGCGGCATCGCGAGCGTCAAAAAAGAGCTTGGGCAAGAGTTTGACCTTGTGAAAAGCGATATGCAAAAGCGCACTGACAAAGTGCGGCAGGAGCTCACCGATTACAAGGTCGACGCGCGGAAGGACATGGACAGCATCACGGCATCGGTAACGGAGACGCGCACCGAGCTGACGACCACCACCGAAAACGTGTATGACGCGCTGGGACGGTTACAAGACACCGCAGTCTCTACAGAGGAGCTCGAAAGCGTTAAACAGCTGCTCATCACCCAGTGGAGCGACCAGCTCGAATACCGCTTTACGCAGGTGACAAATCTCATTGACAGCACAAACGGCACAATAGCGGAAAATCAGCGGCTTTTAGAGCAGTATATCCGCTTTGAAGGGGCGCGAATTACGCTCGGCCGCAGCGACAGCGCCATACAGGCGGTGCTCTCCAACGACCGGCTGGAATTTGTCGAAAACGGTCAAACCATTGCGTATATCTCCAATCGTATGCTGTATATCACGGATGCGCATATCACGGGCAGCTTGTCTTTCGGAAACGCCGACACGGGCTTGTATATGTGGCGTTATAACGCGGAGGCTGACACGTTTGATCTTGAGTTTGAGGGGGACGACTGATGAGCAAAAACAGCTATAAAGCCCAGCTTAACTATTATGACAGTAAGTGGGGCTGGAAAAGCGAGGGCACCGCCTCGCAGGGCCAGTGGGACGGCACAGGTGTGCGCACCGGCGTGCTGTACTTTCCGGGCCTTGCAGCGCTCAAGGGCAAGATCATCAACAGCATAAAGCTCACCGCGACGACCGGACAGACGGGTTACGGCACAGCGACTACCAAAACGGTATACATCTACAACTCCGCCTCGCAGGGCGGCATTAACACCTCACTCAACGCAGGGCACCGCACAGGCAATGCGCTCGGCAGCTGTAAAGCGCCCATGTGGGATAATACCAAAACGTTTGATGTTGCTTTCATGGCGGCATCTATCGCCGCCGGGTACGATACGTACTGCATCTACAATGGCAGCTCTTACACGGATTATCTCAAATGGACGGCTGTAACGCTTGAGGTGGATTGGCAGGAGCCCGCAACACAGCCGAGTTTGAGTGCTGCAACCGTAGAGATGGGCAAGAGCGTGACGATCAACACGCCTGCGGTAAACAGCGCCTACAGGCACACACTGCGCTACGCGTTCGGCGGGGCGTCCGGAACGATTGCCACGGGCATTGCAAGCAGCGTGAGCTGGACGCCGCCGGTGTCGCTCGCAAATCAAATACCGTCCGCCACGGCGGGCAGCGGTACAATCTATTGCGATACATATTCCGGCAGCACGCTCCTCGGCACAAAGTCCGTAAGCATCACGCTCACCGTCCCCGGCAGCGTAGTTCCGTCGGCAGGCACGCTTTCGGCAGCGCTCGCCGAAGACACAAGCGGCACGGGTCTATATGTAAAAGGCATGGGCAAAGCAAAGCTGACGCTTTCGGGCGCATCCGGCGCACACGGCAGCAGCATCACCTCGTACACGATTACCGGCGGCGGATGGACGGCCACAAATGGCGCATTGACAACCGGCACGTTGGCATCGGCGGGTAACATCACATTCACGGCCACGGTGACGGATTCGCGCGGACGGAAAGCCAGCACTACGCGCACAATCAGCGTCATAGACTACACAAAGCCCGGCGTAGCGGTGTGTGACGTGTACCGCTGCGATGCAGACGGCAACCGCAAAAAGGCAGGCACCTATTTTGCCGTGGAGATCAATGCGAGTTACAGCGCAATCACCGGCAACACCTTGAGCATTACAGCTCGATACAAAAAGCAGTCCGAGAGCAGTTACGGCACCGCGGCGAACGTTACCAACAACGGCAAAACCGTGCTCGGCGGCGGAAATATAGGCGCGTCCACCACCTACGACGTGCTCGTGACGGTGTCGGACAAGTATAACAGCTTACCTATCCTGCGTACTCTGTCTACAAAAAGCGTGCTGCAATCCTTCAAACGCAGCGCAGGGGCGGCCATCGGCAAAGTGGCCGAGCTCGCGAACTGGCTGGACGTGGCGTGGGATACGCGGATTCGGGGCAATTTAAAGGTGGATGGCACAATCTCAACAATCATACCGATTACAAGCGGTGGCACGGGTGCGACGAGTAGAGGTAGTGCCTTAAATAATCTCGTGATAGGAGACGTGTATTCCGGGGATCTAAACGATCTAAAAACGGCAGGCACATATTGGGTAGATCTTTCCAACTGTCAAAATGGACCTGCGGGCTCGGGATATGGTACGATGGAAGTCACTAAGTCTACGACCAATAACCCCTTGCAGCGATTTACATCTTATAATGGAATGCTTTCTTATCGTACTTTCACTAATGGGCGATGGTATGATTGGAGAGCATTGCCGAACGCGCATACAGCAGAAACATTATGGGAAGGCAGCTTAAAAAACGGCACAGCAACTATTGCAAATGGCGCGAAATACGCATATTTGATCGTTGGCGGCTGTGCTGGAAGCAATGAAGACGCAGTAACGCAAATAATTCCAGTTGGATGGGGCACGCACATGAGGCTTACAAGCGCAGATAAATGGCTTGCCTATCAATGTAATTCATCCGGATCTAACGCCTCGATAACAATTTTGAGCAACCCCTACGATGGTGCAATCACTTGGGTTTGGGGCGTAAATCGATACAAGGAGTAAACCAATGCAGATAATCTTAAACGATCAGGGCTATATCGAGAACTATGCGCTCATCGGCGGGCTTGTAGACGGCGTCGAGATAGAGGCGCCCGACGATCTGCTGGAGGACTTTAAGCAGCACCCGGAGGCGTACAAGCTTGAAGACGGTGTGCTCGTGCTCGATGCAGATAAGCTCAAGGCCGACGCGGATGCGGCGGAGCTAACCGTTATTCGGCGGCGGCGCGAAACCGAGTGCTTTGCGTATATCAATCGCGGCGAGCTGTGGTATAGCCTACTCACAGACGAGCAAAAAGCCGAGCTTGCAAACTGGTATCTCTCTTGGCTCGATGCGCCGGAGACGCGGACAATCCCCGCACCGCCGGTGTGGCTGGATAAACTTTAAAATTTTAAGGAGGCAAAAAATGAACAAAGCAACTGTACTTAAATCCGTAACGGCAGTCGTTGGGGCGGGGATCGCGGCATACTGCGGGCAGCTGGCCGCGCCGGTGCTCGTGCTGCTGTGCATGATGGTGATCGATTACGTCACCGGCATGGTCAAAGCCTACATGACGGCGCAGCTCAGCTCGCGCATCGGCGTGAAGGGTATTCTCAAAAAGCTCTGCTACATGGCGATGGTGGCGGTCGGCGCGGGCGTGGATTATCTGCTGCGCGGCGCCCTGGTGCAGGCGGGCATCGACCTGCACATCGAGCTTTTCTGCGGCCTGC
>OBKS01001728.1_pt1 | contig 14337 bp, 15 predicted proteins | sample 1517381 | NCBI WGS metagenome assembly OBKS01 (sample SAMN04571686, study PRJEB22368) | human gut metagenome | biome: human gut; material: stool | host: Homo sapiens | place: Luxembourg | collected 2012-08-03
CAATCCTTTAACTAAAACTATTTATAAACTGTCCAATTTTTGGGGTTCAGTTCAATAAACAAGAGTTAATTCTTTATATGGTGACCAGTACGAGATTCGAACTCGTGAATGCTGCCGTGAAAGGGCAGTGTGTTAAGCCACTTCACCAACTGGCCATAATGGCGCCCCAAGTAGGACTCGAACCTACGACCCCTTGATTAACAGTCAAGTGCTCTAACCGACTGAGCTATTGAGGCATATATCATTATAAATGGTGGGCCTGAATGGACTTGAACCATCGACCTCACGCTTATCAGGCGTGCGCTCTAACCAGCTGAGCTACAAGCCCATTTAATCGCAATGACTATATTAGTATATATTATTTTTTTTACTTTGACAATACTTTTTTTTAATTTTAATAAATTTTTTAAAATTTATTTGCCAAGTGCTAGTTAAGTTTAACATAAATTTTATAATTTTTCAATAATTTTAAATAAAATTTAGCAAATAATATAAAGACTAATAATAGTTAAATAAAAACATAATGGTGGGCTGTTAGGGATTCGAACCCTAGACCCACTGATTAAGAGTCAGTTGCTCTACCAACTGAGCTAACAACCCATTACTTGATAAGTATAACACACTATTTTAAAAAAATAAAGACTTATTTAATAAAAATAGTATAAAATTTTGACATTTTATACTATTTTATTAATCCAAAGCCACTTACTACTGGTCTTCCTCCCACTACTTTTTTACCATAAACATTTAATGGATTATTAATAAGATTATTATTTATAACTAATTGAGCCGATGTTCCACCATCTAAATTAGCCGCATTATAAGCTCCATACTTTTCTAATAAGTCAGCCATTTCTGTTAAAGTAGGTCCATTACTATGAACACCTTCACTTACTAGAAATAAAACAACGCCATCTTTTCTTTGGGCAATTGCCACCCTAGCTGCTCTAGAATATCCACCAGCACCATCTTGATATTGAATTTTTTTACCATTTACCATTAAAAATGGTCCAAATTCTAAAGCATCACGCATACCCATTTCTATAGCTTCTTCTCCTGTCGCATTTACAAGCATTAGCTTATTGTCTTTACTAAAACCAATTAAATTGCTTTTGTAGTCACCATCAGACCAAATAACTTTTCCATCTTTAATTAAATAACCTTGTGGTATATCACTACCCCAACCATCAGGGTCAGCAAAAGCTCCACCGTTAATACAAACAACACCACCTAAACGTTTACACATATTAAGGATTGTTTCTGCTCCTCTTCCTGTATTAAAAGCTTTAGAAGTAACAAGTTCTACTTTAGATGGATCATAAATCGCTACTAAATGAGCATCGTAAGAGCCAACTTTTACTTTTATATACTTATAATCATCATTATCATCTCTGGTTAGAATTTCTTCATCATATTCATTATCATAACTATCTTTTTCACTTGTATCAATTACGATATCATCTAAATTAACGTCTTCTTCAAAGGGAATATATGAATTTAATAACATAACTTTACTTACTGTGTCCTCACTATAGAACGTATAAGCAATATATTGATGTGTTTTAGTATTCATTGCTGTACTTATTATTAGATTCTTAAAGCTTTGATTAAAGTAAAACATTACAAAACATATTAAAACTAATATATCAACTATTATTGTAAAAATTGTAAGCTTTTTCATTTAGTCACCTCATAAGGATTAGTATCTGTTCCAGCACCATTACTTGCTTTTAAGTTTTTGATTGCTATCGTAGGAACAACATTTCTAAGTAAATTTGGTTTTGAGTTTATTAAAGTATCACTATATAAATATATTTTATCATTATTAGAAGCGGTCATCAAATAGTAATCAATTAAACCTTCTTTTTTAATATCAGAAACATTTAATAAGCCAACATATGATTTAGTAGTACTTGAAAATACATCATTATAGCTATCATAACTACCATTATACCAATCATTTTCTTCTAGTATATCTTTGTATGCCAATGACTCATAATATTCATTATTAAGGTAATATGCTAAACTGGTTTTATCTGTTATATCAAATTTAGTACTTTTTTTACTAAATGCTTTTTTGCCATCTAACTCTTTTGATAAGCTAAGTAAATATGTATCATTTTTAATATCATAAATATACCAAACATCATCATTCAATTTAACATATGAACCAACACCTAATTTACTATCTCCTACTATATAAGGATCATCAACCTTACCTGTTCCACCTTTTAAAACTGTACTATTTTTTAAAGTAATAACTGGCTTTACATAATACATGTTACTAGGTTTTGATGATGAAAGATTCTTATCATTAATATTCCATATAGTTTTGCTTCCTCTATCACTTAACCAAATATTACTGCTATCATTTATATATGTTTTATTATCAGCCATACTATTTAAATATTCAGATATACTTAAAAGTCTAACATAACTGTCAGTAATTTTATTATTACAAGTTATATTCTTTAAATCATCAATTTCATCAGTACAAATAACTGTATTAGATAAATTATCATAATCTAATAATTTATAAAAATAATTATTTAAATATTTATAAATATCAGATTTTTCAAATGATACCACATCATTATTCCACTTTAACATATTAATATTGCCATCTAATACTAAGTCTAATGAACCATCTATGTTAAACTTTACTATTCGCCATAGCATATTAGAATATCTTATATAATTGTCTACATTTTCACCCTTATATATATACATTCCAGATGTTCTATATAATCCATCTTTTTCATAGACAATTGGTTGATTTCTTACAATAGCATTCATAATAAGTTCAACACTTTCACCCTCAATTTTAGGATTATATATTTTATAATACTTTATTAAGCGACTTCCATAAAATATCATACAGCCAATAATAAAAACTAAACTAGATATTATAAGTATCTTTTCCCATAATTTAAATGTTTTATGTTCTTTCTCATCTGGGTCTATAAGTTCATACATATCTTCTTTATTTTTCATACAATCACAACTTTCAAATTATTTTTTTACGCCTTTAAAACCTTTTAACCCCGACATACTTAATATATTAGTTTCAAAAGAGTGTGTCTTTTTTGCTCTATTTTTATAATTTTTAATAGCTCTAGTAATTAGAAAATCCAATAATTCTTTATAAGATTTGCCACTTTTATCCCATAAATAGAATGACAATGATCCTGGAATTGTATTTGGCTCATTAACATAAACATTTTCTTTCTTTTTATCTATTAAAAAGTCAATTCTGCATACACCACTTAAATTAAGAGCTTTAAACGTTTTTCTTGATAAATCTTTTACCATTTCTTCTTCTTTTTTATTAATACGGGCAGGTATTACTCTATTAGTAGATGCCATACCTTTACTTTTTGTTCCTTTACTTCCACCTATATATTTATCCTTATAAGTTAGAAACTCATGAGTACTCATAACTTCTTCAGTTGTACTTACTTCTTGATATTCATAGTCTCCTATTACACTACAATTAACCTCAATTAAATTTTCAATAACTTTTTCAATAATTATTTTATTATCATACTTAATTGCATCTATTACTCTTTCATTTAATTCATTAGAATTTTTAGCTACGCCTATTCCTACACTACTACCTAAGGTTGCTGGTTTTACAATAACTGGATAACCAAGTTTATTAATATCTAATTCTATTTGCTCTTTATTACTCATATATTCTGTATCATAAAACCATAAATAAGGGACTACAGGAATGCCAGCATCTTTCATTACTTGCTTCATAACTACTTTGTCTTGTCCTAAACTAGCTCCTAGTATACTACATCCTACATAAGGAATACCTAAAGTTTGCAAATAACCATGAATTGTACCATCTTCCATATTGTTTCCATGAACAATAGGAAAAGCTATATCTATTTCAGCTACTTCTTTTTTTATAAAGCCTAAGCTTTGTAATATAAAGCGATTATCTTTTCTTATTAAAGAAACCTTTTTAGCATATCTTTTTAATGTATCAAAATCTTTATACACATCTATTCCCATAAGCATTTTGCCAGTATACCAATTATAATTTTTATCTATATAAATAGGTACTATTTCATACTTATCTTCATTCATATTTTTCATAGCTTGTACTGCTGAAATAACACTTACTTCATGTTCAACAGTAACACCGCCAAATATAACTCCTACTCTTATTTTCATAAAATCCTCCTACTTTTCATTAAATATATCTGGTAAATCATTTTCAAGTAATACATAAGTTTCTTTACCCTTTAGTTTTTGCATAAGTTGAAAAGCTTCTTTTACATCATTTATTATATGAATATTATTTTCTTTAAAATGTCCTAATAATAAACCTTCATAAATTGGTTTAGTCTGTTCTTTTCCAACTAGTATTACTTCGTCTGCTACTAAAGCAATTTGTTTACCAAACTCTAAATTAAGTTCATATTCTTTATCTTTTAATTCAATCATTCCAGGTGTAACTACTATTTTTTTACCTGGCATCATGTTTAAAACATCTATTGCCATTTTTGCTCCAACTGGATTTGAATTATAAGCATCATCAATTATATTAATATCAAGATATTTTTTTAGTTCTAATCTATGTTCAACTGGTTTTACTTTTAAAACACCAAGTTTTAATTCTTCAATAGTTATACCAAGAGCATATCCTAACATTATACCAGCAAGTATATTATAAACATTAGCTTTACCAAGTAATTTTGTTTCAAAATGATACAATGTATTATCACCTTTAAATATACAGTCAAAATTTGTACCATCTTTGCTTAATTTAATATTTGTTGCATATACATCAGCATCCTTATTATCAATACCAATCCATAAAACCTTACAGTTATTTTTAAGTTTATATGATACTTGCCATTCATCATCTCTATTTAAAATTGCGATTCCATCACTTGGAAGTGATTCAATAAGTTCAAATTTGCCTTTTTGAATATTTTCTCTACTTCCAAAGCTATCTAAATGAGCTGTTCCTATTGAAGTTAAAATACCATACTTAGGTTTAACAAAATTGCATAATGTTTTTATTTCTCCTCTTTTAAAAGCCCCCATTTCAGCTATAAAATATTCTGTAAATTTGTCTAAATGATTATTTATAGTTATCATAAGTCCATAAGTTGTATTAAAATTTTTAGGTGATGGTAAACAATCATATTTTATGTTTAAAATATCACTTAATATATTTTTACTACTAGTTTTACCATAACTACCCGTAATACCTATTACTTTTAAATTAGACATATTTTTTAACTTCTTTTTAGCCTTATTAAAGTAATAATAATAAACGCTTTTTTCCCATGGTTTATTGATAAAATTAGCGGCCATTACTACAAAATAGTTAATATAAATTGTTAAACTAATTATTAAATAATAATATGTTATATTTTCTTCTTGATATGACAATAAAAAGCCTAATATTAAAATAAGATATAAAATGTTAGTTGTTACTAAAAGTCTTCTTACTCTTTTAGTAAACGCTAATGGTTTTTTATTTTGTTCTTTTTTCAATTCTTTTTTATAAATTATTGTAGTTGTAATATAAAATAAGGCATAAAAAATCATCAATAATTTACTATCTAAAAATAATCCTGCAATAAACATTATAAAAAACATATCTGGTTGCAATAATACTTTGTATGGATTTTTTAATAGCCATTTAAAGTATCTTTGATCATCATTATACCAATTTTGCTGTAACATATGAAATGATTTTTTCATTTTGAATAAATTATAAATTAAAGCTGGTATTAAAGATAAGATAAAATAATTCATAAATTACTCCTTTATAAAACTATTAATTACATTAATAGTCTGTCCTAAATTTTCTAGATATGCATAATGTGTACAATTCTCATAAGGTATAACTGCACTGTCTTTTATAAGTTTTTCTAACTCATAAGCTTCGTTTATTGGGACAGTATAATCATTAGTTCCCCAAATAATTAATGTTGGAACATTTATTTTTTGTACATCTAATGTAATATCAGTATTTACATGATTTACTAGAATTTGTCTCATCAAAGGTGATGCATTTTTATAGTCTGTCGAGCCTATATGTTGTTTTGCAAATTCTTCTAACTTATTTAAAACAGGAACTTTTTTTAATGCTTTTAATACTTTAGTTTTAATAGACATTTTTTTGATTTCTTTTCTAAATGGACTACCAAATAATATTAATTTGCTTACGTCATATTTACTAGCGTACAATAAGCTTATTTTTCCACCAAATGAATGACCTATTAACACTGGTTTTTCTACTTTCAATTCTTTCAAAAATTCTTTTAACATTTCAACGAAATCTGTTAATTGCCAAGGACTAGTTGGTTCACTACTTCCACCATGACCGGGTAAATCTAATATGATTACCCTGTTTTCTTCTATAAAGTTATTTCCAAGTGGTTCCATCATGCTTATATTTTGTCCCCAACCGTGCAAGAATACAAGTGGCAATCCATCTTTTTTACCATAATCTATGTAATTAATATGTACTCCATATATATCCATGTAATCACTACTTTCATTAATAATATTAGTATAACATTTATATTTAATTATGTAAATTACATTATGTCACTAATTGTAAAAAAAAGACGCTATTTAACATCTTTATTTATAACAAATCACTCTTTTTTATAACGAAGGTATTACCTTTGGCATAAAAAGCATAGAAAACATCTTCTAAATTAATATTTTTATCTTTTAAAACCCTATATAACCAACCAGTCGTCTTATTTATATCATTTAAAACACTATAGTCAATTACACCATCTAAAATAAGAGGAAGTGGATAACTACTCTTTTTATCAAAAACAGATAATTCTCCATTATTTTCTAAAATAGCAAATTTAACTTCTTCAATAGAATTAATACCTTGTTCTCTAAGTTGCAAAACCAAATCATCTAAACTATATCTTAATTTAACCATTTCACTAAAAACAATTCTCCCGTTTTTAATAATAACAGTTGGTTTACCTTCAACAAAATGTCTAAAACTCTTACTTTTAAGTGACGTATAGCTTAAAATAATTTGAATAGCTACCAAAACAATAATAGGAATAATCGAAACAAATATAGAAGATTCGGCATTTTCAATAGAAATAGCCGCTAATTCCGCAATTAATATTGTAACAATTAAGTCAACTATACTAAGTTGTCCTACCTCTTTTTTTCCCATTATTCTATAAACAAACATAATAAAAAAATACAAAATAGTGGTTTTAATAATCATAATAAAATACATAAATATCACCATTAATATTATAGAATAATTCATAATTATTTATTCAAAATCATAATATTACTAGGTGATAAAATGGAATTTATAAAAAAAATAGGTAAAGCATTATTAATAAGTATAACTACTTTATTTATTTCTACTTTCATAATGACAATATTTAATTATGTAAATTTGATTAAATATAAAGCATTAAATATAATCGAAATAATAATACTATTTATAACAATATTTAATGGAAGTTTTTATGTAGGAAAAAATAGTAATCAAAAAGGTTGGCTTGAAGGAATAAAATTTGGATTAATATTTTTAATTATTTTGATTTTATTCAACTATTTAGGATTTAACATTAAATTTGAAATAAAAAATATTCTTTATTATTTAATACTTTTAGCATCTTCATTATTAGGTGGTATGGTAGGTATTAGTTTTAAAGAAAAGTAATTTGACTTTTAAATAAAATATGTTAATATATAAGCGTGAGTTGATGTTATGGAAAGTATTGTCTTAAGCAAGAAATATTTAGATACGCTTTTATGTTTTACCGGAACTTATTCAGATATATATTATGATAAAAGTAAAGTGTATAAAATATTTAATAACGAATTAAATGAAGAATTAATAAACGAATTAAAGTATTTAAATTATCTTAATCTAAAAGAAATAACAAATCCTTTAGATTTAATAATTATAAATAATCAAATAAAAGGATTTTCTATGAAATATTTTAATGGTTTTAGATTTGATTTTTATACTGAAAAATACAGTAAAAAAATAGAACTATTAAAAAAAGCTAAAGAACAAATACAAAATATTCATAGAAACAATATTATAATTGGTGATTTACATGACGGAAATATTTTATATAATGAAAAACAAGTAATTTTTTGTGATCCTGATGGATTATTGTTTAATAAAAAAGTTAAAAGACAAAATATATGGGAAAAAGAGTATTACGATTACTTCAAAGAAGTAGATAAAAGATGTGATATATACCTATTTAATATTTTAACTCTTGCTTTGATTCAAAAAAGAAGCTGGTCTACAATAAAACATATGGATATAGGTTTCAAAAATAATGAATTAAGTAAAATCTTATCATTTATAAATGATTTTAAAGAAAGTAATTATGATTGTTCATATATGATTGATTATTTACCAGAAAATGAAAAAGAATTTAAGAAACTAACTAAATCTTTTTAGTATAGTTATCAATAAATTCTTTTTTAAATTTCAATAAATTATCTTTTTTTATAGCTTCTCTTATATCTTCAGTTAATTTTATTAAAAAACGAATATTATGAATAGATAGAAGTGTTCCACCTAAACTTTCATTGCAAGTTATTAAATGTCTTATATAACTTTTAGTATAGTGCTTACAAGTGTAACAATCGCAAGTTGATTCTATGCTTGTAAAATCTTCTTTATACTTAGCATTTTTTAAATTAATTTTACCATAATGAGTAAAAGCATTACCATGACGAGCTATTCTAGTAGGTAAAACACAGTCAAACATATCTATTCCTCTAGTAACTCCTTCTAAAATATCAATAGGGTCTCCTACTCCCATTAAATATCTTGGTTTATCAACTGGCAAATATCTAATACCATCTTCTATCATTTTGTACATTGTTTTTTTATCTTCACCGACACTAGTACCACCAATACTATATCCATCAAATCCTATTTTAACAGTCTCTTTAGCGCTAAATTCTCTTAAATCAGTATATTCGCCACCTTGTACAATACCAAATAATGATTGATTTTCATTATTGAAGGCAGTTTTTCCTCTTTTAGCCCAACGTAACGTTCTTTCTGTGCTATTCTTAGCATATTCATAACTAGCTGGATAAGGAATACATTCATCAAAACTCATTGCTATATCACTATCTAGTTTATTTTGAACATTTATTGATATTTCTGGCGTTAAAAATAATTTTCTACCATCTAAATGGCTTTTAAAAGTAACTCCCTCTTCTGTTATATCTTTGGGATTAGCTAGAGAAAATACTTGAAAGCCACCACTATCAGTCAAAATAGGACCATTATAATTCATAAATTTATGTAATCCACCTGCATGATCTACTACATCTTCCCCTGGTCTCAACCATAAATGATAAGTATTTGATAAAATAACAGCTGAATTACAAGCACTAACTTGTTCTGGCGTAAGTGTTTTAACATTCGCTATTGTCCCTACTGGCATAAACATAGGAGTTGAAAAACTACCATGATTAGTATGTAATACACCAAGTCTAGCATTACCATCATTTTTTATTAATTCATACTTAATTTTCATTTTTTAATTCCTTTACTATTTCTTCTAAAGACAAACTTCTTTGTTCTCCCGTTAACATATTTTTTAAAGAATAAGTATTAGTTTTTATTTCATCTTCACCAACTATAATAACATAGGGTATATTGTTTCTATTAGCAAAATCAAGGCCTTTTTTTATCTTTTTTCTATTCATTTCTACAATTACTTTAATACCACTTTGCCTTAATGTTTGTGCTATATTTAGTATTTCAGGACTCATTTCAAAAGGAAAAATATATAAGTCATATAAAGGTGTTTTTATATTTTCTTCTTTTAAGATAGTATAGATTGGTTCAAGTCCAAAACTCATACCAACAGCAGGATAAATATTTCCATCATTTATAAAATTAGTAATGATTTTATCATATCTACCACCACCACCTAAACTTGAAGTAATACGATTTTTTTTATCAAAAATTTCCCATACTGTTCCTGTATATATTTCAAGTCCACGTGCCAAAAAAGGTTTAAATGATGTATATTTAATAATATTCATTCCTTCTAAATAAGCATTTAATTCTAGTATTTCTTCTATACCTTGTTTTAATAATTCATTATTAGTATTTATATATTTATCTTTTATTTCTTCTAAACTTAAACTAAAACAAGAAAATAACTTATCAGCGATACTCTCATTTACTCCAATACTATTTAATTCAAAATATAATTCTTTTTTACTAATTTTTTCTAATTTATCAATTATTAAAATTACATTAGATATAATGTCTTCTTTAATTCCACATTCTAAAATAAGACCAGATAATAGTTTTCTATTATTATATTTTATTTCAATATCTATTCCTAATTTTGTATAAGCATATACTGTCATAGAAAAAAGTTCTGCTTCTATGCTAATATCTTTTACACCACAAACGTCAACATCACATTGATAAAATTCTCTATTTCTGCCCATTTTAACAGGACCGTCTCTAAATACTTTACCTATTTCATATCTTTTAAATGGAAGTACTGGTTCTTTCATCATACCTATTACTTTAGAAAATGGCACAGTTAAATCATATCTAAGACCTAACTTTCTTTTTCCTTGATCTTCTAATTTATATACTTCTTTTAGTATTTCACTACCACCTGCATATTTACTAGCAAGTAAATCATAATAACAAATTATAGGAGTTTCAAGTGGTAAATATCCATATAACTCAAAAGAATCTCTAAGCGTGTTAGTTATTTTATTTCTTATTATTTGTTCTTCTGGTAAGAAATCAAAAGTACCTTTTACATTTTTTAATTCAAAATCTTGCATAAATTCGCCTCCAATAAAAATTATACAATAAATTCAATATTTAAGCAAAGAAAAAGAGTTTTCAACTCTTATTTTTGTTTACTTTGTTTTTTATAAACTTCATTTATAATACCATTTAGTTCTAAACCTACTGGTGTTAAATAACTGAATGTATCTCCTTCTACTTTACCCATTACAGCAGCACCTAATGGTGATTTATCAGTAATGTAATTACTACCATCTGCTGAAACTAATTTGTCTACTAATGTTACTGTTTTAGAAAAACCATTTTCTAGTGAGAATCTAAAAGTCACACCATAGCCAATCTTTCCTTCGTCACAAAAACGTAATAATTTTGTACTAGTTTCAATAGCCTCATCATAAGCTCTAATACTTTTTTCTAATAACTTAATTTCTTTATTTAATAATGCTTCACTAGATTCATGTGCATCTTCTCCACCAGTATGAGCATTTTTATTTATTCTCTGATTTTTTAAATTTTCTAATTCTTTTTGTTTTAAATTTCTTTTTAAAATTAATGTTTGAATTCTTTCTTCTATCATATTACTTCTCCCTTCAAGGTTCTTATATATTAACATAAGTCTAGTAAAATGTCAAACAAAAAAGAGTTAAAAACTCTTATTTTTGTTTACTTTGTTTTTTATAAACTTCATTTATAATACCATTTAGTTCTAAACCTACTGGTGTTAAATAACTGAATGTATCTCCTTCTACTTTACCCATTACAGCAGCACCTAATGGTGATTTATCAGTAATGTAATTACTACCATCTGCTGAAACTAATTTGTCTACTAATGTTACTGTTTTAGAAAAACCATTTTCTAGTGAGAATCTAAAAGTCACACCATAGCCAATCTTTCCTTCGTCACAAAAACGTAATAATTTTGTACTAGTTTCAATAGCCTCATCATAAGCTCTAATACTTTTTTCTAATAATTTGATTTCCTTATTTACAACAGCATCACCATTATCATGTGCATCATTTTTATCTGTATAAGGATTTCTATTAGTTCTTTGACTTTTTAAATTGTCTAACTCCTTTTGTTTTAAATCCCTTTTTAAAATTAACATTTGAATTCTTTCTTCTATCATATTCTTTTCCCCCTTCAAGTTGCCTATATACTAACACAGTTTTTACTTTATGTCAAATTGACACCTAATATAATCACTTACTTTATCTAAACCAATTTTATTTGAACCTTTAACTAATATAGTTTTATTTTTTAAATCAATTGTTTTTAAATACTTAATTACGTCTTCAGAATTAAAGAAATGTTTATACTTATTTTTTAAAATACTCATATTTTGACCAACTACTATAGTAGTTGAATTAGGAATATCAAGTAATTTTCCAACTTTCTTATGTATTTTTTTACTTTTTTTACCGAGTTCTAGAATATCACCTACTATTAATAATTTATCACTTTTATCATTAAGTGTTTTTAAATTAGCTTTCAATGATTCATAACTAGAATTATAACTATCATCTATTAAAATTATATTATTTTTTCTATATATTTTATATCTTCTATCATATGAAACAAACTTTTTTAAAGAAGACTTTATATCAGTTATATCTATTCCCATATTAAGAGACGTAGCTATAACTAATAAAGCATTGTTTACAAAATGCTTACCAGGTAAATTAAGCGTAAAATTTTCAAGTTTATTATTTATTTTTACAGTAAATTCTGTTTTATCATTTAGTATTTTGTAGTCATTACATTTTATATCTTTACCACTAAAACCTACCTTTATTAATTTTATATTTTTTAACTTCGTTTTTCTTAAATATTTATCATCATTATTAACAATTAATTTGCCTTTATTCATTCCTTTTATAATTTCTATTTTAGCTTTATATATTTTTCTTTTGCTTTTTAAATTACCAATATGTGATGAACCTATATTGGTGATAATTGAAATACTAGGCCTGCATATTTTTGATAACTCTTCTATTTCACCAGTATGGTTCATACCAAACTCGACTAACAAAATATCTTCTTTTTTTAGTTTAAAGATTGTTTCAGATAAACCATATATATTATTTTTGCTACCTTCATTGCTAATTACATTATACTTTGTTTTTAAAACATTGCTTAACATTTCTTTAGTAGTTGTTTTACCAACACTGCCTGTTACAGCTATTACAGTACCAAGAAATTTGTTTCTTTTATAAAACGCTAATTGTTTTAAAGCAGATAATGTATCTTTCACTTCTATATTAGGAATATTATCTAGTTTTCTACTTGTTATGACTGCTACTGCACCATTTTTTATAGCTTCTTTTATATAATCATGACCATCTTTGTTTTTACCTTTAATGCATATAAATAAATCATTTTTTTTAACTTTTTTAGAGTCAAATTTTATATTCCTTATCTTTTTTTTTAAAGAACAATTATTAACTTTACCATTAATTATTTTAGAAACTTCTAATATCGTCATACTATTCACCAATAAATTATATTTTTATTGTCAAAAAAAATGACTAATCCATATATTTAGTCATTTGTTTCATCATTTGATTTACCTGCTTCTGACTTGGTGTTCTTCCCATTCCAGACATCATCGCTTTAATCATTTGTTCATTTATTGGTGGATTTTTCTTAATATATTTTTGCATATATTTTCTTGCAATTAAAAATCCAATAACAGCGCCTATTACAACGCCACCTAATACTTTTAATAAATCTAATAAAAAGGCTACCCAATCCATAATTTACCTCCTAAATACATTTTACTAAATTTATAATAAATAGTAAATAGTTATTTTAAAGTTTCCTTAGTTAACCAAAAATAGTCTTCATTATTGAAATCAGCTATAAAAATATCTTTACTATATAAATATAATATTTTTAATATTTTAGGAATATTAACATTAGTATATATAACCACACAAGAATAATTAATTTTAATAATTATTCTTTCCTTATTATTTACTAAGTATATTTTGTCTTTCTTTTTCTTCAAATTGTATTTTTCTTTAAAGTAATTCATCAATATTTTTTTATTAAATGTTTTACATATTTGATTATATATTGAAAAACCTATTCTTAAATCATCAAATGAAAGTTTGTATAAATTATATAGCATTTGATACAAAGTATTAGAATTACTAGAATATATACTTTTATAATCTTTATTAATAATGAATAAATAATATTTTCTCATAACTACATTTTATAACCAAATTATAAAATATATTGTAGAAAAAAGTATATACACTTATAAATCTAAACTTTTAATTTTACTTACTGACATACCTGTTACTTCACTAATCACATTTATGTCTAATTTTTGTTTTAGTAAATTTTTAATTATTTGAATAGTATTATTTTCTACTTTTTTATTAACACTTTGTTCTACTACGTGAAGTTTATTCTCTACTCTTTGAACTTTCTTTTCAGCTTTTTGTTTTTCCTTCTCAACTGTCTTTTTCTCTTTTTCCATAGCCTCTTCTTCTTTATTAGCTACTATTGTTCTCCACATTCTATTATTTTCTTCTAC
>OBKS01001743.1_pt1 | contig 14254 bp, 10 predicted proteins | sample 1517381 | NCBI WGS metagenome assembly OBKS01 (sample SAMN04571686, study PRJEB22368) | human gut metagenome | biome: human gut; material: stool | host: Homo sapiens | place: Luxembourg | collected 2012-08-03
ACCGGGTTGTGATTAACCAAAGCGGCACGGTAGAGGAAGCGAACCATTACTATCCCTTCGGTGGTGTGTTTGCAAGTACAGGCAATACCCAGCCTTATAAGTATAACGGCAAGGAGCTTGATGCGAAGAAGGGGTTGAACTGGTATGACTACGGGGTACGTATGTATGATGCGGCGCTGGGGAGGTTTGCAACGGTGGACCCTTCTGCTGAAAACTACTTCAATACAAGTCTCTATGCTTATTGTGGTAACAACCCTATCAGCAGAATAGACCCAACAGGAGCTGACTGGTATGAAGATAAGCAAGGGAATTTACGTTGGCAGGAAGGTAGTGAAGCTTTAAAAGGCTATACAAATATCGGTTCATCCGCCTCTATTGCGTTAGGTAATGACAACTATCTGAACTTCTATCAGAATGGAGGTATCTTAGCCAATCAGGCTGTTAATGCTTTTGACTTGATAGCCTCCAGCGGTAAACTTCAGAATCAGTTCTTAGGTAAAACCAGTCCTTTATCTGAAGACTCTAAGTCTGCCCTTTTCAATTCTCTGAACAGTCGTTCTATAGATGCTATTGCGCGACCTATAGGCGAAGCTGCCTTTGGCTTTGGTGCCGGAGAGTTTGGCGGTATGTTGTTGGGGAAGGCAATAGGATGGGCTGTAGGAAAGGTGGCAGGAAGAGGTACTCAAAATGCAATACAATCAACTGCTCACGGAGTGCAACGGATTGCTGGAACAACGGCAACGAGAGGAGGGGTACTTTCTGTGAATGAAGTAAGAGTAACAAAGTCTGTAGGAAAGGCTTTTACTCAGGCTGATGGAGCTACAGTTTATCTTCATGAAATTACTCCCGGTAGATTTAATGCTGTTGTAGAAGGGAGGAAAGGTATAATAACAACAATGGGAAATTGGTCTCAAAAATCTATTAATAGAATAGCGAAAAATTATGGATGGAATATTAAATAAAGAAATGGTTGTTTGCTGTTTCTGCGGGAAGAGTTTACCCTTAGAAGCGGCTGTAGTTTTGAAAGTTTGGGCAAATGAGAAGAGTGAGGAGTATCAAGTATTATATTCCCATAAATCTCATTTTGTTAGAGCATTAGATAAATCAGTAATACTACATCCAGATTTATTAGAGCCTGATGCTTTAGGTTAATTCGTCGTAACGAACTACTGTCTTCCTCTGATATAGGTTGATTAAAAACCAATCTATCTAATTACTATCCTAACATCAGATATTCCATATCTTGTATGTTAGGATAGTTTTTGTTATTCTATCAGCGAGACGTAGGATACCTATTGTGTGTATGACGACCACCGTAATCTCTGCACTTGGAAGAAGCTTCCGGATGCGCAGCTCGCGGAGTATGTGTATGACAACGGTGGACGGCTGACGCAACAGGGGGAGTGCACGAACAAGACGGTTTCTTCCGATCAGGTGGTGCATGTGCAGAACTGGGCGGTACGGGTTTCCCGACGAGCCAGTTCACGAACGACACTTCGGGCTACAGTAAAGGCTCCCTGACAGGAAGCGCGGTGACTGTATCCGGCAGCAGTACTAAAATTTACAAAGGCTATTACTATGACGTCAAGGGGCGTGTAACTAAAGTCGTACAGAACAATCTTTTGGGCGGTTATGACGTGACTAATACGGTCTATACCTTTACGGGACAGCCCGCCACGGTGACGCATAGCCATACCGCAAGCGGCAAGTCCACACGTACGGAAGTCTATACCTATAGCTATGACCATGCAGACCGTGTAAGCAAGGTGGAGCATACTTTGGGAGGAACCAAAATAACTCTGGCAGACTATACGTACGATAGTTTCGGCCGTCTGAGTACCAAGTCCCTGCACGGCTCTGCGGCGAACAAGCTGACGTATGCCTATAACCTCCGCAGCTGGCTGACGGGCATCACAAGTACGCGCTTCACCCAGAACCTGTACTACAATACGGGTGTGGGTACCGCCCGCTACAACGGTAACATCAGCAGCATGACCTGGAAGTCCGGGAATGAAAGCACCGTCCGCGGCTACAAGTTCACCTACGACGGACTGGACCGGATGCTGAATGCCACCTATGGCGAAACAGCAGGTATCAGCACGAACGCGAACCGTTTCAGTGAGAACGTGACGGGGTATGACAAGAACGGTAACATCAAGGGATTGCAGCGTTACGGGCAACTCTCTTCAGCCGCCTACGGCATGATAGACAACCTGACTCTCACCTTGAACGGCAATCAGTTGAACCGCGTGGATGATGCGGTAGCGGCTTCCACCTACAATGGCGGCTTCGAGTTCAAAAACGGTGCCAATGCTGCCGATGAGTACTCTTATGATGCCAACGGCAATTTAACTAAAGATTTAAACAAAGGTATTAGCGGCATTACATATAATTTCTTAAATTTGCCGAATGCAGTAACGTTCAGTGACGGAAGTACCATCACCTATACTTATGGAGCCGACGGCACAAAGCTGAGAACAGTCCATAAGATAGGCAGTACAACCACAACGACTGACTATTGCGGCAATGTGATCTATGAAAACGGAGTCCAGAAGCTGCTTCTTACCGAAGAGGGTTATATTACTTTGAGCGACAGCAAGTATCACTACTACTTGAAAGACCATCAGGGGAATAACCGGGTAGTCATCAGCCAGAGCGGCACGGTAGAAGAGACGAGCCATTACTATCCTTTCGGCGGGGTATTTGCAAGTGCAGGCAATGTTCAGCCTTACAAGTACAACGGTAAGGAGCTTGATACGAAGAAGGGTTTGAATTGGTATGATTATGGGGCGAGGCATTATGATGCGGTGTTGGGAAGGTTTATAACGGTTGATGCTTTATATGACAAACATTTTAAAGTATCTCCTTATGTCTATTGTGGAAATGAGCCTGTCGGTCGCATTGATCCGGATGGAAATGATTGGCGCGTGCAAACCCATTATAATCGTGAAACGGATAAGATAGAATATAAAATTACGGTAAGAGCGGCTTTGATAAATAATTCTAATAATAAGGAGCTTGATATAAAGACTTTGGCTGGACAAATAGTAGAGCAAGTGAATGCCGCATATACGATTTCAGGTGATGACTTTGTTTCGACTATGGATATGCAATTGAGAACTGTCAACTCGGTGGATGATATAAAGGACACTGAACACGTTTTGCAGATTGTTGATCAAGATATGTTGACAAAAACGGATAAAAGTGTAGTTATGGCTGAGACTTATAAAAATAGTCTGGATGTGAAAATAGGAACGAAAGCGGTTTCTAATATGTTGAACAATGATGATAACCGGACTTTTGCTCACGAACTTGGTCATTCAGGAGGATTGGGGCATACAATGAATGTGGAAAACTTGATGACACAGAAAAAAGTTATTCAAGATTTTGATGGAGATTATCTTAAAGCAACTCAGTTAAACCGTTCTCAGATACAAACAGTCCGAGATAATTATATCCATAACAAGTTGAATAGGCATATTCCTAACTGGAGGCAAAAACTTAAAAGAAGGCAGTAATATGAAGACACGTATATTTATTTTTATAATCATACTTGCCATGCTGGTGGCGTGCATTGGTCATTTGGACTCAGAGAATGATTTCATGATTCGAGTAGGTACTGGTTTTAAGGAGCGTACCGGTAAAGATTATATCCAATGTTGGGTGAATGACAGCCTTGTTTTTAATGGACTGTATGTGAACAAGACGGATGACCAAATATTGGACTACCATGAAGATTGGCTTGGAATGGAAATCACCCGTTTCGATAAAAGCGGATATGATAGTTTAAAAATAAAGATACGTGTCACATCTCTGGATACGGTATTATATTGTGGAAAAAGGGTCATAGATAGTACGTTCCGATACCGGATTGATAATATTCCCAATATTGTAATTTCATGTAGCTCCAACGGTGGTATTTTGTTGTGGGATACTTTACGTACACCTGATTATTTTTGGCTCGAATATTGATATATTAAGAATCTCTGATTCTATAATCTAAACAATTCCCTGCTTATGTTGGATGTAAGCAGGGAATTTCATATAGGAGCATGCTGACTTGGAGCGGTACGCTTTCCGTTACCGGTACGACGTGACATCCACGGCCTATACCTTTACGGACAAGCCGCTGACGGTGACGCATACGCACACGGCAAGCGGGAAGGACAGCCGGACGGAAGCATACACTTACAGCTATGACCATGCGGACAGGCTCTTGAAGGTGGAGCATACATTGGGAGGGGCGAAGGTGACGCTTGCTGCCTATGCTTATGATAACCTTGGTCGTCTGCAATCGAAGTCGCTGCACGGCTCCGACGCGGACAGGCAGGCTTACGCCTATAATGTACGCGGCTGGCTGACGGGTGTCAGCGGAACGAAGTTCACGCAGAATCTGTATTATAACACCGGCAACGGGCCTGCCAAGTATAACGGCAGCATCAGCAGCATGACGTGGAAGGCAGGAACGGCAAGCACCGTCCGCGGCTACAAGTTCACTTATGACGGACTGAACCGGATGCTGAATGCTACTTATGGCGAGACAGCAGGCATCAGCACGAACGCCAACCGTTTCAGTGAGAATGTGACGGGGTATGACAAGAACGGCAATATCAAGAGTTTGCAACGTTACGGCCAGACTGGTGCCAGTGCCTACGGCCTGCTTGATAATCTGACTTTCACCCTGAACGGCAATCAGTTGAGCCGTGTGGAGGATGCCGTGAGTACCGCGGCATACGGTACAAACACTGCCTTTGTGAACGGTGCAAGCGCTGCAGGGGAGTATGCCTACGATGTCAATGGTAATTTAACGAAAGATTTGAATAAGGGAATTACCGATATTCAATATAATGTATTAAATTTGCCGAGTACGGTATCGTTCAGTGATGGTAGCACGATTACCTATACTTATGGTGCTGACGGCACGAAACTGAGAACAGTCCATAAGATAGGTAGTACAACCACAACGACTGACTATTGCGGTAATGTGATCTATGAAAACGGTACTCAGAAGTTGTTACTCACAGAAGAGGGTTACATCAACCTGACCGGTACCCAGCAGTATCATTACTACTTGAAAGATCATCAGGGTAACAACCGTGTAGTGATCAACCAGTCTGGTACTGTGGAGGAAACGAACCATTACTACCCTTTCGGTGGTGTGTTTGGCACTACAGGCAATACCCAGCCTTACAAGTATAACGGTAAGGAGCTTGATACGAAGCAGGGTTTGAACTGGTATGATTATGGGGCGAGACATTATGATGCTGCGTTGGGAAGGTTTACGACGAATGACCCGTTGGCAGAGAAATATTATTCGATGAGTCCGTATACTTATTGTGCCGATAATCCGGTAAAGTTCATAGACCCAAATGGTATGGAATATGCTCCTGGTGATCTGTTTAAGACTAAAAGAGCAGCAGCTAAAGATTGGGGTATGTATTATAATGGTGCATCTATTATACGTAAACGTGAAATGGGCTCTTCTATTTATGAAGTTAAGCAAAAGGGAAAGCTAAAGGGATATTCTTATAGTGCAGCCAATGAAGGAGAGCACAGCGTATCTATAAGCTTACCTCCTAACGGTGAGAGATTTGTAGGATCGATTCATTCGCATGGAGACGCGGACGCAGAGCATATAAATAATAAATTCTCAAAAGCTGATATAAAATATATTGAGAAAACAAAAGAAAATGGTTATTTGGCTACGCCGAGTGGCGATTTGTTAGAATATAATCCTTATAGTAAGAAAACATCAATAGTGACTAGTGATCTTCCTAGTGATCCCAAAGATCCTAAACGAAAGAATAATATTAATCCGAAAGATATTCCTGCTGAAAAGGGTAAACAAAGAATGAAAGAATTGCTACAAAAGCCTGATTTAAACATTCCTGTTAGCCAGAGAGAACATATTCATTGGGTATTTTAAAAAGATAGCAATATGTATAGGACTTATTTTTTTGCTTTAATGCTATTTGCGATGTCATGTACAAACAGTACATCGAAGGTCGGAGAAGATCAACAATCATCTCAACAGATTGAGTATGTAATGAATGATAGTCTCTCAACAGATTTTTATACTGATATGAAAAGCTATGTTCCTGCAGAGGGATTTATACCTACAGCGGATATTGCAGTAAAGATAGCGGAATGCGTACTATTGGAAATTTATGGAAAGGAAAGTATAGAGAAAGAAAAACCTTTTTCTGTTAACTTGGTAAATGGAATATGGGTAATAGAAGGGCATATTCCTAATGGAAATGATAGTGCGCTGACTTTCTGTGGACAATCTTATGTGGAAATAAGAAAAAGTAATGGTGAGATTATAAAGCTTTTGCATACTAAATAAAAAATATTACTCTAATATAAGTTGCCTTTTTTCAATGAGATTTATTTAATTACTATCCTAACATCAGATATGCTATATCTTGTATGTTAGGATAGTTTTTTAGGTCTATCAAATGATGTAGGTCATGCAGGACTACATCCGTACTCTCCGGATGCTTAACAGCACGGGCACTTCCTATCTGGATAACATTTCCTATATGTATTATTTGTACGACAGTCTGGGACGGCTGACCCTGCAGGGGGGAATCCTTCTTCCAGTCCTACCGTGCTTGTGCAGAACAACTTGCTCAGTGGCTACGACATCACAAGTACGGTTTATACTTTCTCCGACAAGCCGTCTGGTGTGACACATACACATACTGCCAGCGGAAAGACCACGCGCACGGAAGTATATACCTATACCTACGACCATGCGGACAGAATAAGCAAAGTGCGGCATAGTCTTGGCGGCACTTCAATCACTCTGTACGATGCCACTTATGACAACTTCGGCCGTTTGCTGACCAAGCAGTATCACGGAACGAGCATCAACAAACTGACATATGCCTACAACCTGCGTAGCTGGCTGACGGGCATCAGCGGTACATGCTTCACACAGAACGTGTACTACAACACGGGTGTGGGTACAGCGAAGTACAATGGCAATATCAGCAGCATGACCTGGAAGTCCGGGAACGAAAGTACAGTCCGCGGTTACAAATTCACTTATGACGGTCTTGACCGGATGCTGAACGCTACCTATGGCGAGACAGCAAGTATCAGCACGAATGCGAACCGCTTCTCGGAGAACGTTACGGGTTATGACAAGAACGGTAACATCAAGAGTTTGCAACGTTACGGCCAGACTGGTGCCAGTGCCTACGGCCTGATAGACAACCTGACTTTTACCTTGAACGGCAATCAGTTGAGCCGTGTGGACGATGCCGTGATGGCTTCTGCTTACGGTGGAGGCTTCGAGTTCAAGGACGGCGTGAAGCAGGTCGGAGAGTACACCTACGATGCGAACGGCAATTTAACCAAAGATTTGAACAAGGGAATCACCGATATTCAATATAATTGTTTAAATTTGCCAAGTGCAGTAACGTTCAGCGACGGAAGTACGATTACCTATGTTTATGCAGCCGACGGCACAAAGCTAAGAACGGTTCATAAGATAGGTGGCGCTACCACCACAACGGACTATTGCGGGAATGTGGTCTATGAAAACGGAGCCCAGAAGCTTCTGATTACCGAAGAGGGCTATATTACTTTGAGCGACAACAAGTATTACTATTACTTGAAGGACCATCAGGGGAACAACCGTGTAGTCATAAACCAGAGCGGAGCGGTAGAGGAGACAAACCATTACTATCTGTTTGGAGGAGTATTCGCTTCATCAACAAGCACTCAGCCTTACAAGTACAATAGCAAGGAATATGACACGAAGAAAGGCTTGAACTGGTATGATTACGGGGCACGGCATTATGATGCAGTGTTGGGACGGTTTATGACGGTGGATCCGTTGGCAGAGAAGTATTATTCAGAAAGTTTGTATACTTATTGTTATAGTAATCCTATAAATTGTATAGACCCTAACGGGAAGGATGGTATTTATATTGCCTTCCCTGATTATAAAATATCAACTCCTATTGGTAAAATTGGGAATTTAGGTCATGCTGGAGTATTATTGATTGATAATAAAACAGGAGTGACTAAATATTATGAATATGGCAGATATGACAAAGAGGGTAAAGGAGTTGTCAGAACATTCGCTGTTCCAAATGTAAAAATAGGACAAGATAAAAAGCCTACATTGGAATCATTGAATAAAACTTTATCAATAATATCTGAACAAGCGGGACATGCCGGAAGAATAGAAGGAGCATATATTGAAAGTGATAAGTTTAAAGAAATGAAAAACTATGCAGAATCAAAAATAGCGGAGAATGCTAATTCAAAGAGGAAAGAGTATTCATTAAGGAATAATAATTGTGGAACTTTTGCGGCTGATGTTTTGAAACAAGACCCATCTGTAAAAGATAAGGCACCAGTAATTATAGATCCAAGGCCCAATAGTATAGTTAAAGAGTATCAAGATAATTTTAAGTCACTAAATTATGATCCTAAAAAGAGACAAGTTAAAATTGAATAGATATGGAAAGTCAAAGTATATCATTAGGAGATTTATTTTCAGTTGAATTATTTGTAGGATCAATAACGTTTGTTTTAGGAACGGTTTTGTTCTTCTTATTATTATTATTGAATTTGAGGCTTAATCTTAAAACGACATTATTATATTGTTGCCTGCAATTGATACTTGTTGTCTCTCTTTCTACTATTTTCTTTATATTTTGGCGTTTTAATTTTGATATAATGATAGGGTTTCTATATTTACCAGGTGTATTATCTGAGGTTTTTATTATGCTCTTATTCTATTTTATATTAAAAATAAAAAACAAATAATTGAATAATATTTTTATAACAATTCTATTACAGCGGGTGGAAACATCCGCTGTTTCTTTTTATAGGGTACCCACTATAATAGAAATATTAGCAGTCTAACTTGCCAAGTGGAGTAATGAAGGCCCAATGGCAAAATTTATTCAATGAGCTTTAAAGCAAATGTTAACGCCGCCTATGATAATACTACAATCATTGGTACAGACACTAACCGTTTCCGCGAGAACGCGACAGCTTTCGTCTACAATAACAGCTTCGAGTTCAAGGACAGCATGAAGCAGGCGAACGAGTACACCTACGATGCCAACGGCAATTTAACTAAAGATTTAAACAAGAATATTACCGGTATATCATATAATTGTTTAAATTTGCCAAATACAGTAACGTTCAGTGACGGAAGTACTATCACCTATATTTATGGAGCCGATGGCACAAAGCTGAGAACAGTCCATAAGATAGGTACTACCACCACGACGACGGACTATTGCGGAAACGTGGTCTATGAAAACGGAGTCCAGAAGTTGCTTCTTACCGAAGAGGGTTATGTAACTTTGAGTGACAACAAGTATCACTATTACTTGAAAGACCATCAGGGGAATCACCGGGTAGTAATCAACCAGAGCGGCACGGTAGAGGAAACGAACCATTACTATCCTTTTGGCGGCGTATTTGCAAGTACAAGCAATACTCAGCCTTACAAGTACAATGGCAAGGAGTATGACTCGAAGAAAGGCTTGAACTGGTATGACTACGGGGCAAGGCATTATGATGCAGCGTTGGGAAGGTGCCATGCCAATGACAGGTTTGTAGAGAAGTATTATTCGATGTCACCGTATCAGTATGGGGCGAATAATCCGGTGAATAACATAGATGTGAATGGAGATACAATTGTTGTAAATCCGAACCCGAATGGTTTGATAGATAATGTGAAAATGTTCTTTGGATTTGATACTAAGTATCAAAAGGATGTGAAAGTCGATTTGCAGCAACTTAAGAAAGATGATAAAGGAGTCGCTAATATTATCACTGAGTTGGAAGATAGTGAGAATATTCATTATATTACAATGCCTAAGAAAGGGGCTTCTAATTCAACGCTAATTGATAAAGAAAAGGTTGAAATGAAAATCTCACAAGGCAGTATAATCCATTATGATCCCAATAATAGAAGAAGGAGTCGAAATGAAAAAGAAATGAGAACTCCAAGAGTCGGATTGAGTCATGAACTTCAGCATTCGTTTGATGTAGACAAGAAATTTGCCACTTATGAAACAACGGAAAATGGTATAAAACTAATGGAGGTACGCGCTGTTAATACAGAGAATAAGATTAGAAGAAAAACAGGTGATCCTAAAAGAATTGAATATGGTGGAAAGAAAATACCTAAAAAACTATTGGAGTAACATAATTATACCTTTAGTTGTTGTAATTGGAGGAATCGCTTTCTTCTTTCATATAGTGTATAAGCATTCTGAAAAAGCGATGATGGTTTCTGATCTTGATAGAGTACCTATAACTTCTTTAATGTCAGTAAATATAAAATGGCAAGATTCTACTTATTGTACAGTGTTGGAAAGTGTAGAATTATTTTCCATATTGGAGGAAGAAGGTAAAAAGACAATTCCTCAATTGAAACTTCCAAAGAAAGAGTTCATTGAACTTTCGTACAAAGATACTTTAATAGTAGATAGTCTTTCATTTATACAACTGAAAGATTATATAGTTATTCCTCAATATCGTATAGACTCAATTTATGAGAATGAAGGAGTGAAAGGATTACTTTCTGCTTATTTTGATGATGTATGGTTTATTCCATCTTGTGAAGATGGAATATTGACTTTGCCGGAACAACGGTATGTTATTGATATTTTACATAGATGTGGTTATTGCGTAGATATTGATTGTGAATCAGGTTGCATTTATATTGTATCTTCTCCTGATATAGGTTGATTACTTCAAGAAAAATCTCTTTAATTACTATCCTAACATCAGATATGCTATATTTTGTATGTTAGGATAGTTTTTTAGGTCTATCAAATGAAGAATTCTGTGTAGGTCATGCAGGACTACATCCGTACTCTCCGGATGCTTAACAGCACGGGCACTTCCTATCTGGATAACATTTCCTATATGTATTATTTGTACGACAGTCTGGGACGGCTGACCCTGCAGGGGGAGTATACGGGTAAGAATCCTTCTTCCAGTCCTACCGTGCTTGTGCAGAGCTACTATGACGGTTACGGCTTTGTGGGTGGTACCGGACTTCCTACGGGCCAGTTCACCAAAGATACTTCCGGCTACGGCAGGGGTTCTCTTACCGGCAGTGCCGTTACGGTTTTTGGCAGTAGCACTAAGATCTATAAGGCTTTCTATTATGACATCAAAGGGCGCATGACGAAAAGTGTGCAGAACAACTTGCTCAGTGGCTACGACATCACAAGTACGGTTTATACTTTCTCCGACAAGCCGTCTGGTGTGACACATACACATACTGCCAGCGGAAAGACCACGCGCACGGAAGTATATACCTATACCTACGACCATGCGGACAGAATAAGCAAAGTGCGGCATAGTCTTGGCGGCACTTCAATCACTCTGTACGATGCCACTTATGACAACTTCGGCCGTTTGCTGACCAAGCAGTATCACGGAACGAGCATCAACAAACTGACATATGCCTACAACCTGCGTAGCTGGCTGACGGGCATCAGCGGTACATGCTTCACACAGAACGTGTACTACAACACGGGTGTGGGTACAGCGAAGTACAATGGCAATATCAGCAGCATGACCTGGAAGTCCGGGAACGAAAGTACAGTCCGCGGTTACAAATTCACTTATGACGGTCTTGACCGGATGCTGAACGCTACCTATGGCGAGACAGCAAGTATCAGCACGAATGCGAACCGCTTCTCGGAGAACGTTACGGGTTATGACAAGAACGGTAACATCAAGAGTTTGCAACGCTATGGCCAGACTGGTGCCAGTGCCTACGGCCTGATAGACAACCTGACTTACACATTGACCGGTAATCAGTTGAGCCGTGTGGACGATGCGGTGAGTACCGTTGCATACGGTACAAACACTGCCTTTGTGAACGGTGCAAGCGCTGCAGGGGAGTATGCCTACGATGTCAATGGTAATTTAACGAAAGATTTGAATAAGGGAATTACCGATATTCAATATAATGTATTAAATTTGCCGAGTACGGTATCGTTCAGTGATGGTAGCACGATTACCTATACTTATGGTGCTGACGGCACGAAACTGAGAACAGTCCATAAGATAGGTAGTACAACCACAACGACTGACTATTGCGGTAATGTGATCTATGAAAACGGTACTCAGAAGTTGTTACTCACAGAAGAGGGTTACATCAACCTGACCGGTACCCAGCAGTATCATTACTACTTGAAAGATCATCAGGGTAACAACCGTGTAGTGATCAACCAGTCTGGTACTGTGGAGGAAACGAACCATTACTACCCTTTCGGTGGTGTGTTTGGCACTACAGGCAATACCCAGCCTTACAAGTATAACGGTAAGGAGTTTGACACGAAGAAGGGTTTGAATTGGTATGATTATGGGGCGAGACATTATGATGCTGCGTTGGGACGGTTTACGACGAATGACAGGTTTGCAGAGAAGTATTATTCGATGTCACCGTATCAGTATGGGGCGAATAATCCGGTGAATAACATAGATGTGAATGGAGATACAATTGTTGTAAATCCGAACCCGAATGGTTTGATAGATAATGTGAAAATGTTCTTTGGATTTGATACCAAGTATCAAAAGGACGTGAAAGCAGATTTGCAGCAACTTAAGAAGGATGATAAGGAAATTGGTGAGATGATTATTGAACTGGAGAAAAGTAAGAATGTTCATTCAATAACAAGGACTAAACGAGGAGAGTCTAATTCTTCAGGATTTGATAGAGAAAAAGCTAAAAAAGACATTCCGCAAGGAAGCATTATAAATTATGACCCTGATGTTAAAACGGATATTAATGGAAATCATCGGACACCAAGAATTGGTTTAATCCATGAGTTACAGCATTCGTCGGATGTAGATAAAGGTATTATGTCTTATGAAAATATAGGAAATGGAATACCCATGAGAGAAATTCGTGCTATTAATACTGAGAATAAAATTAGAAAAAGAACAGGAGATGCAAAAAGAACGGAATATCGTGGAAGGAAAATACCCCAAAAACTGTTGGAATAAGATTATCCTTATGTTGGGTATTAATCTCTTATTTGTAATGTGTGTACATAAAACAAGTGAGAGGTATGAAGATATGTTTGTTGATTCTACTTGGCAAAGCCCTTTTGTTGCAATGAATATAGAATACAAAGATAGTGTATATTCGATAGTTCCAAGAGAAGGAGATATGTACCTATTTCTGAATGATGGGGTAGCTAATAAGAAATATCGATATGAACTTTTTCCAATTTTATTAGAACAGACATTGGGTATAGACAGCATTACATTTTGTTCACTAAAGGAAATGGACTGTATGGTAACTCCACAGCCATACATAGATTCAATTTATAAAGGAAAAGTAGAAAATCTTATTTCTTTGCTTTTTAATGAGAAAGGTGTACTTTCTGTTGGTTTGTCATATCCAGAAGAAAAATATTTGATTTATTTGTTATTTCATCATGGAGTTTATCTTAATACAGATTGCGAAACTGGAGTTTTGTATATCTTAAATAAATAAGTATTTTATATTCTTGAAATAATCTATTTAATTGCTATCCTAACATCAGATATTACTATATCTTGCATGTTAGGATAGTTTTTTATTTACTTCCCGCTTCCGGAAAGACTACAAGAGAGGAAGTATACACTTACAGCTACGACTATGCTGACAGGGTGAGCAAGGTGGAGCATACATTGGGAGGCAGTGGAAAAGCCACTTATGACAACTTCGGTCGTTTGCTGACCAAGCAGTATCACGGAACGAGCATCAACAAACTGACATATGCCTACAACCTGCGTAGCTGGCTGACGGGCATCAGCGGTACATGCTTCACACAGAACGTGTACTACAACACGGGTGTGGGTACAGCGAAGTACAATGGCAATATCAGCAGCATGACCTGGAAGTCCGGGAACGAAAGTACAGTCCGCGGTTACAAATTCACTTATGACGGATTAAGCCGCCTGATGAACGCCACCTACGGTGAAACAGCCGGCATCAATACGAACACCAACCGTTTCAGTGAGAATGTAACCGCCTATGACAAAAACGGCAACATCAAGACCTTGCAACGTTACGGTCAGACCGCTGCTTCCAGTTACGGTTTGATTGATAACCTGACTTACACTTTGAACGGCAATCAGCTGACCCGTGTGGACGATGCCGTGACGGCTTCCGCCTACAACGGTGGCTTCGAGTTCAAGGACGGTGTGAAGCAGGCGAACGAGTACGTTTATGATGCGAACGGCAATTTGACCAAAGATTTAA
>OBKS01001747.1_pt1 | contig 14231 bp, 7 predicted proteins | sample 1517381 | NCBI WGS metagenome assembly OBKS01 (sample SAMN04571686, study PRJEB22368) | human gut metagenome | biome: human gut; material: stool | host: Homo sapiens | place: Luxembourg | collected 2012-08-03
TGGGATATGATGCGGCTGAGGAAGATCAGGAGCTGCTCGGCACGGCAGTGCTTAAGGTAGTGTCCATAGACAAGCTGAGCGCAGGACAGCTCTCCGAAGGTGACAACAATGTGAGTGTCGGAACGGATGAGTATGACAAGGCCTATTACAGTTTTGTCATGCCATTTGACGGAAGTGTGGTAATAGAAAGCGACAGTCCTTATTGTGTATATGAGTCCGGTGATGAGGGCCCGGTAGAGGTTACAGGAAAACTTACCGGAGGCAGCACTTATTACGTAGGCCTGTATAATGAGTTATCTACTTCCACGACAAATGTGAGACTCGGTTTTATTCCAAAAGTGACAGACATGATTGCTGTTCCCGAGAACACAGATTTTATCAGAATGGGCAGCTATGATAAGGATATCAGCAGTTATGTAGATGGCACCAGAGTAAAGATCTCATATGCTGACGGAAAAACAGAAGATCTGGTATTTGACGATTCGGACAGTGTGAAAACCTCCAGAGGAGATGAGGTATTTGCAGAGATAGTCACAGATACGGAAAATGAGCGCCCTGTCGGAGAGGCACAGATTAGGATATACACACTGTATAGTGAGGACTCTTATGCATATGACATAGAGATAAAGGATATAGAGGATGTTGCTGTCGGAAGTCTTGCGGAGGGATCTAATCAGGTAAGTCTGTCGGAGAATGGCAGTGTATATTATACGTTTAAGCCTTCGACATCCGCCAGGTATACATTTGCCCCAGTGGGTGGCATGGAGATCTACAGCAAGATCGACGCTGACGATGAGACAATGTATGATCTGAAGAAACTTAGTGTATCGGATGGCGAGGCTGCACTTGAGAGCGGCAATACATACTATATCTGTCTCGATGGCGGAGTAGAGGACAAGTGGGGAGATACGCAGACCAGTTGGAGCATGAATGTGACAAGGGGAGAAACTTTGTCAAATTCAAAGATCAGTTCATGGAAGCTGAGAGATAACAGAACCTATGAATTCCTTCCAAATATGAAATTATCAGGTATCAAAAACCTTCTGGATAGAGAGACTCTCCAGTTTGTATATGATGATGGCAGTGTAAAAGAGGCCAGTGTCGGTGACAGCGAGGATAATGAGCTGATCACGAGTACATGGTACAGATATAACGAGAAAACTGGAAAGTATGTCGAGATCGCAGGCTTTGGCAGCAGGGTTGATACTGGCAGATACATGGTTGAACTTGCAATCGCTGGTGCGGATGGCATGGATACGGTTGATATACCATTTGCAGTGAAGACTGCACAGAGCATGAGCCTTGGAACATGGGACGGCTCAAAGACGCTTGATATTTCAGGCGACAGATATGTGTATGTATATAAGGTAAGTGCCCAGGCGGGTTCGTATGTGGTATCCGCTGATGAGAAGATCGATGGCATCAGGATTTTAGATGCAAATGGAACAGAGATAACGACTAACAACGTGGCTTATTCATCTGATGGATTTGGCAGTGCGGGATTTGACACAGCAGGCGGGGATCTGTATGTATGTGTGTATCCGGGAAAAAATGTAAATAAATGCGGCGTGACAATGAAGGAGATCGTCAAGGCTGTAAGTGTAAGCACAACCGTTTCTAAGACTGAATATCTGAGGAAATTTGATGAGATCAAGGGCAGCATAAAAACCGTTGTCACATATTCTGATGGAAGTACCAGAACATTTGGCGCGGATGACGATGATATAAGCTTTACGATCAAGAAAAACGGCAGGGTGAGCAGCTATTTAAGCATCGACACGATAACAGAACAGACCGGATCATATGAGATAATACCTTCCATATGGGGAATGGCTGACGATTGTGAAGTTCAGGGAGCATCATTTGACGTCGTAGATCTGAATGTGGATGAGCTGGAGTACCTGATATCAGATGAGCCTGTGGTGCTTTCAGGTGTTGAGAACACTGGGGATGTAAAGCTGTACAGATTTGATATTGCGTCAGATGGAGTGGTATCCCTTCAGAGACAGGGCTTTGAGCTTAAGGGTATATATACCATTGAGGATGATGGCAGCTTTTCAGATACATATAGCAGTGGAGATGCTTTCTCTCTGAAAAAGGGAAGCTATATTATAGCACTCTATGCGAGAGAGAAAGATGATCAGATAACATTTACATATCACGATTCGTATGTGACAGGTAATGGAAAAATAACACCGGGTCAGAAGACAACAGCGGATATAAGCTATGACGGAGAGGGCATCGAGTATGAATTTATCCCAACGGAGACCGGAGAGTACAGATTTACGGTGGACTGCGGAGATAATACAGTATACACCAGAATCTATGCTGATGGGGTTCTGGAAAAGACATACTCACGGAACGGCGGACAACTCATTATAGACAGGACATTTGAGGCGAACCGCAGTTATACATTCAGGATCAGCCTTGCGTCGCAGCAGACAGGAAGCGTGACGATCACTCCTGAGAAGGTGGAGGCAGAGGTAGAGAACGAGTACGATATCTCCGCTGTGAGCATATCAGGATGCAAGGTGAAGAAGACAGAGGACGGATACAGTGTAACCGGAGATATAGAGATAACATATGCAAATAATGAGAGCCAGAAGACACCATTTGTCAGCGGAAGATGGACTGATGCATATGGAAATATCATTCAGGGAATCATGTCTGTTGTGGAAAATGACACATACACAGATGTGACCCTGGATCTCAGATATAAGAATACGGGTTCATCAGAGTGGATATATGCTGAGTCAAAGACCCAGAAGTTTGGGGCTGGAGATGACGAGGGATGGATCATAACCAAGACTCCGACATGTACTGAGAACGGAGAGAAGACAAGGTACATTGAGGATGAGGATATATATGAGACCGAGGTGATCCCTGCTACAGGACACAGCTTCACAAAGTATGAGTCAGATGGAAATGCCACATGTTCGCAGAAGGGAACCAAGACGGCAAAGTGTGACAATAACTGCGGAGAAAAGGATACTATCATAGATGATGAGACCACAGTTCCTCACGATTATCAGACGGTGTGGACGGTTAAGAAAAAGGCATCACAGACCCGTGACGGATATAAGGTGCATTTGTGCAAAAACTGCAAGTCAGCCAGCAAGGAAACTCAGAGTATATACAGGATAAAGAGTATCAGGCTTGCATACAGCGCTGTTGAGTATGATGGTACAGCTAAGAAGCCTGCGGTAGAGGTCAAAGACTCAAAGGGCAGAAAGGTTGCCGCAGGAAATTACAGCGTTTCATATTCAAATAACAAGAATATCGGCAAGGCCAAAGTTGTCATCAAATTCAAGGGTGACTATGAAGGGGAGAAGACACTCACATTTGACATCAAGATGGGTGTGAGAAAAGTTGAGTCCATTGACAACACAGCAAATGGAATAAAGTTGAGCTGGAAGAAGTATAAAGCGGCATCGGGATATGTTGTTTACAGAGGAGTAAATGGAAAAGCATATACGATAGCAGGTGTTGTTCAGAATCCGGAGACAACATCGTTCGTGGACGTCACAGCTAAAAATGTGGGTGTAAAGTATACATATAAGATAAGAACTTATAAGACATTTGGCGATGTGACATACAATTCGGCATTTGGCGGCGAGAAGACAGGAAGTTATGTACCTGCCGTGAAGCTGAAGAAATTCACAAGTGCATCGGCCGGAACAGCCAAGGTTACATATAATAAGGCAGCCAAGGCCACCGGATATCAGATACAGTATGCAGACAATGCATCGTTTAAATCTGCAAAGACGGCCAATGTAAACGGAGGTTCAGTTACAAGTAAGACCATCAAACGACTTACTAAGGGCAAGAGATATTATGTCAGGGTACGAAGCTTTAAGAAGATTGATGGTAAGGTTTACTATTCCGCATGGAGTGGAAAGAAATCGGTTGTAATAAAGAAGAGATAATATCAAAAGAAATAGAAGAATCCGCCATGGATACAATCTGTATCCGTGGCGGATTGTTTTTTTATTCTGTGTGTTCATCATCATAACGCCTTTTATTACATAATAGCGAAAGAAAACAGGTAATAAAGTGTAAAATTTGAGGTAATGTGATGTTTTTGGTTGGACATGGCAGACATAAAATGCTACCATGATTCTATGGGAACATTATTGTTCCAGAGCAGCAAAAGGGATGAGCAGAATAAGGAGAGAAAGATGGACGAGAATAACGTAAATGGATTTAATGATATGGACGACGATGAGGACGAGGGAACTACTGTCCTCACGACTCCGGGAGTGAGCGCATTTTCTCCGGTGCAGAACAGTGCACAAGGGCAGCCGAACCCGGGTCAGCCACAGCAGAATCAGCAGCCGGGTGGATTTGGACAGCCGATGGGCGGACAGTATGGAGGATTTGGACAGCCACAGTATGGTCAGCCGCAGTACGGTCAGGGTCAGCAGTTTGGTGGAAATGTCCAGTCGACAGGTGGACAGTATGGAGGATTTGGACAGCCACAGTATGGTCAGCCGCAGTACGGTCAGGGTCAGCAGTTTGGTGGAAATGTCCAGTCGACAGGTGGACAGTATGGCGGATTTGGGCAGCCACAGTATGGTCAGCCACAGTACAGCCAGCAGCCGGGCATGACTCCGGGTGTTATGGAGCCGGGTAAAAAGGTGAACAAGAAGCTTATAGCAATAATAGGCGGAATCGCAGCGGCAGTCCTGATCGCGATAATAGTCGTTGTTCTGATCCTGGCGGGTGGTTCCGGTGAGAGAAGTGCTAAGAAGGTCGGAGACAAGCTGGTGACAGCCTATGAAAAAGGCGATGCCGATGCCATGGTTGATCTGATGGACAAGGAATATTACAAGCTGTATAACAGGATAAGAAGCTATACAGGCAGTGAAGACTATGTCAAGGATACATTCAACGAGCAGGTCAGCGACATGGTAGATGAGGTAGGCAAGGTCAAGAGTATCAAGGTCGAGGACCGATCAGAGAAGGAATATGACGAGGATAAGCTTAAGGATGTAAATGATACATTTGACATGCTGGATGTCGACATGACGGTTGACAAGTGCTACGAGGTGGACCTTGATGTCAAGATAAAAGGATCTACTGACGAATCAGATGGCGAGATCATATACACAGTTATAAAGACTGGCGGTAAGTGGTATCTTGTAGACTATGATCTCTACGTATATTAGAAAATAAATCTCATGGATTGAGGATTGATTTCTCAGTTCATGAGATTTTTGTAAATATTAGATAAATACGAACGTGTTTTGTAGTAAATATGCATAAAAAACAAATTGTATTTGTATATGCATGGTGATAATATAAAAAACGTAAGAAATTTTTATATGTATCTTAATAATGGAGCTGGTGGATATATCGTATACAGAAAGGCTGGAAAGGGAAAGTACAGCAAGCTGGCCTATATAGACAAAAACACAATACTTAGCTATACAGATAAGTCAGCTAAAAATGGAACGGTATACACATATAAGATTGTTGCGTGCAAGACGGCAGGCAAGACAAGTTACAATGCGGATGACAGCAATCAGAAAACCATTATGAGAATCACTTCGTCAAAGGTTACCAAGACCACGAACAAGGCAGGAAAGAAGATGACTGTTAAGTGGTCGGTAAATTCCAAGGTAGGAGGATATCAGATACAGTATTCTGTAAAGAGCAATTTTGCCAAGGCAAAGACTGTAAAAGTGACCGGAGCTAAAAAGTCAAATGTCACAATAGCAAAATTGGCTAAGAAGAAATATTATGTGAGAGTCAGAAGCTTCAAGAAGGTAGGAAAAACAACTTACTATTCTGCATGGAGCACAACAAAGAATGTGGTTATAAAGAAGTAGAATAGTAAATTATTTGCGCATATTGCGATTGACAAACCACAAATACTTGCTATACTAATGAATGGATAGGTTCAGAAATGGCTTATACAGGCGGGTTTCTGGATCATATAAGTTAAAAACGATGACAGAGACAGTACGGAGTCTGCGAGATCAGCAGCGAGCCGGGGGCGGTGCGAGCCCGGTGACAGTAGAGACTTTCGGAATATCACTCTGGAGTTGCAGACCAAAAGAGATTTGCTCAAGTAGGCTCTGACGTATTTCCTGCGTTAAGGGGAGCGCATATGTTAGTATGTAAGTAATAGGTGGTATAACGAACTCAAAGCCCTTCGTCCTGATTACGACGAAGGGCTTTTTTATATTTATCACAGAAAGGAAAGACGACATGTACGACAAGGTTTCGACTAAACTGGAATTCGTAAACAGAGAGCAGAAGGTATTGGACTTCTGGAAAGAAAATCAGGTATTTGAGAAGAGTGTTGAAGAGACAAAGGATCTGCCAACATACACATTCTATGATGGCCCTCCAACAGCAAATGGTAAGCCACATATCGGACACGTTCTCACACGTGTAATCAAGGATATGATCCCTAGATATCAGACAATGAAGGGACATAACGTAGTCAGAAAGGCCGGATGGGATACACACGGTCTGCCTGTTGAGCTCGAGGTTGAGAAGCTCTTGGGAATCGACGGCAAGGAGCAGATAGAGGAGTACGGACTGGAGCCATTTATCCAGAAATGTAAGGAGTCCGTATGGAAATATAAAGGCATGTGGGAAGAGTTCTCAGGCAAGGTTGGTTTCTGGGCTGATATGGACAACCCATATGTAACATACCATGATGACTTCATCGAGTCAGAGTGGTGGGCACTGAAGAAGATCTGGGATCAGGGACTTCTGTACAAAGGCTTCAAGATCGTGCCTTACTGCCCAAGATGTGGTACACCTCTTTCAAGCCATGAGGTTGCACAGGGATATAAGACAGTCAAGGAGCGTTCAGCAGTAGTAAGATTCAAGGTTATCGGAGAGGATGCATATTTCCTCGCATGGACAACAACACCTTGGACACTTCCTTCAAACGTAGCACTCTGTGTAAATCCAGATGAGACATACGTGAAGGTTAAGGCAGCAGACGGCTACACATATTATCTTGCACAGGCACTTGCAGACAAGGTTCTCGGCGGTCTTGCAAAGGAAGCAGCAGACGATCAGGCAGCAGTTCCTGCATACGAGGTTCTTGAGACATATGTCGGTAAGGATCTTGAGTACAAGGAGTATGAGCCACTCTATGAGTGCGTAAAGCCTGTATGTGAGAAGCAGCACAAGAAGGGCCACTTCATCACATGTGACACTTATGTAACTATGACAGATGGTACCGGTATCGTTCATATCGCACCTGCATTTGGTGAGGACGATGCAAATGTCGGAAGAAACTACGATCTTCCATTTGTACAGTTTGTAGATGGCAAGGGTGACCTCACTGAGGAGACTCCATTTGCCGGAATGTTCGTAAAGGATGCAGATCCTGAGGTACTCAAGGATCTGGACGCAAGAGGACTTCTCTTCGATGCGCCTAAGTTCGAGCATGAGTATCCACACTGCTGGAGATGTGACACACCACTTATCTATTACGCAAGAGATACATGGTTCATCAAGATGACAGCAGTCAGAGACAAGCTGGTTAAGAATAATGACACTGTAAACTGGATCCCGGAGAGCATCGGTAAGGGACGTTTTGGCGACTGGCTGAAGAATGTTCAGGACTGGGGACTTTCAAGAAACCGTTACTGGGGTACTCCGCTGAACATCTGGGAGTGTGAGTGCGGCTGCAGACATGCAATCGGATCAAAGGAAGAGCTCCGTTCGATGAGTGACAACTGCCCTGAGGACATCGAGCTTCACCGTCCGTTTATCGACGCTGTAACCATCAAGTGTCCTGAGTGTGGCAAGCAGATGCACAGAGTTACAGAGGTTATCGACTGCTGGTTCGATTCAGGGTCAATGCCATTTGCACAGTGGCACTATCCATTTGAGAATCAGGATATATTTGAGAAGCACTTCCCTGCTGACTTCATCAGTGAGGCTGTTGACCAGACAAGAGGATGGTTCTACTCACTTATGGCGATCTCAACACTGCTGTTCGACAAGGCGCCGTTTAAGAACGTAATCGTTCTCGGACATGTCCAGGATAAGGACGGACAGAAGATGAGTAAGTCCAAGGGAAATGCGGTAGATCCTATGGATGCTCTGAACAAATATGGTGCAGATGCCATCAGATGGTACTTCTACAGCAATTCAGCACCATGGCTTCCTAACAGATTCCATGAGGATGCGGTTGTTGAGTGTCAGAGAAAGTTCATGGGTACACTGTGGAACACATATGCGTTCTATGTACTCTATGCAAATATAGACAACTTCAATCCACTTGAGCATGAGCTAGAGTACGACAAGCTGTCACTTATGGATAAGTGGCTTCTGTCCAAGCTGAACTCAACAGTCAAGGCAGTTGACGCAAACCTTGGCGCATACAAGATCCCTGAGACAACAAGAGTTCTCGAGGAGTTTGTGGATGACATGAGTAACTGGTATGTCCGTCGTGGCCGTGAGAGATACTGGGCAAAGGGCATGGAGCAGGACAAGGTAAATGCTTACATGACACTTTACACAGCGCTCGTTACTATAGCACAGACAGTAGCTCCTATGCTCCCATTCATGGCAGAGGATATTTACCAGAATCTGGTTAGAAATATAGACAAGGATGCACCTCTCTCAGTTCATCTGTGCTCATTCCCTGAGGTGGATGAGAAGATGATCGATCCAGAGCTCGAGGTAGCTATGGACGAGATCCTGAAGATCGTAGTTCTGGGACGTGCAGCAAGAAATACAGCAAATATCAAGAACAGACAGCCAATCGGCAAGATGTATGTCAAGGCTGACAAGAAGCTTTTCGGTGAGGAGAAGGCTATCATCGAGGATGAGCTGAACGTGAAGAACGTTGAGTTCGATGATGATGTAAGCGCTTACACAACATACAGCTTCAAGCCACAGCTTCGTACAGTCGGACCTAAGTACGGTAAGCACCTTGGTAAGATCAAGGAGCATCTGTCAGCACTGGATGGCAACGCAGCCATGGCAGAGCTCAAGGCAGAGGGCGCTCTGAAGTTTGAGGCAGACGGAGAGGAGATCGTACTCACTGAGGCTGATCTTCTGATCGACATGGCTCAGATGGACGGTTTCGTATCTGAGGCAGACGGCGGTGTGACAGTAGTTATCGACACAAATCTGTCAGAGGAGCTTCTTGAGGAAGGATTTGTCCGTGAGATAGTATCCAAGGTTCAGACTATGAGAAAAGAGGCTGGATTCGAGGTTATGGACAAGATCACTGTATACGCTGACGGAAGCCAGAAGGCAAATGACATCATCGCAGCAAATGCGGATGCCATCATCGGCGACGTTATGGCAACAGAGATCATAACCGGCTCGGTTGACGGATACACCAAAGAGTGGAACATCAACGGTGAGAAGGTAACTCTTGGAGTGAAGAAGAACGACTAAGGGATATAATATTAGGGTTTAAAACAGGCATTTTGGAAAAAATATCCCTGATCAAGAGAATACGGCTCGAAAGGTACAAATCTTAAAGATTTTGTATCTTTCGGGCTATTTTTATGTGATTTAGGAAAATTTTGTACTTTCTTTAAATATATTTGGATATTAGGGGATGACGGTGGAATTACGATTTATTAAGTTTGTGTATGTGTGGTGTTGGGAGTATATTATTGTATGAATAAATCGTACAAAGGACTGCCGTCAATATGTATATTGGCCAGTCAGAAAAACAAAGGAGAAAAAAGATGATAGCAATTTTCATTGCACCTTTTTACATAGCGTTAAATATATATTTGTTCTGGAGAATAAAGGGCTGGGTACAGGCATATTTCCCGAAACTCAAAGGCAAGAAGGGCTGGATAGTCCCGATAGTGCTATATGCATTTCTGGCGTCGGCGCTGGTGATCGCATTCTTCCTGCCACAGGGAAGGTTCAAACGTGGCATGAAGCTGGTGGGAAATTACTGGCTGGGTGTTCTGCTTTATATGATATTCTTCATAGTGATAGCCGAGCTTGGAAGATTCCTACTGCTTCATGTATTCAGAGTGAGCAAAGATAAGATATGTGTGCCGCGGATTCGCAGGATAGTAGGCTGTGTGTGCGCAACACTCATCATGTGTATATCATTCTGGGGAGTGGTAAATGCGAGACTTGTGCGGGTGACGCCTTATGATGTGACCATCAATAAGGAAGCACGGGATGAGAATGGTCAGAAGATGGATTCCATGAAGATAGTGCTGGTTGCAGATCTTCATCTTGGATACAACATAGGCGTCAGGCAGGTTCAAAGAATAGTGAATTCCATAAATAAGCAGGACGCAGATCTGGTGCTGATAGCGGGTGATATATTTGACAACGAATGGGAAGCCGTTGACCAGCCGGAGGAGCTTGAGAAAATACTCCGGGGGATCAAATCAAAGTATGGAGTGTATGCATGCTATGGTAACCACGACATACAGGAGCAGGTGCTTGCCGGATTTACATTTGGCGGACAGAAGGAGAAGACCAGCAGCCCTGAGATGGACGAGTTTATAGAGAAAGCGGGAATCGCGACGAGGGAGTGCTGATAAACGATTCCATATACATCTATGGCCGCCGAGATGCCCATAGACCGGGAAATGGAGTTACAGACAGAGCATCCGCGGACGAGATCACAAAAAATGTGGACAAATCAAAGCCCATCATAGTCCTTGATCATGAACCGAAGGAGCTTGAGGAGCTGTCGTCGGCAGGTGTGGATATGGATCTGTGTGGACACACCCATGACGGACAAATGTTCCCAGGCAACATCCTTGTGGCGATGATGTGGGAAAATTCCTGCGGTTACCTGAATGTTGACGGCATGCACAACATAGTGACATCCGGAGTCGGTGTGTTTGGCCCTGATATGCGGGTTGGAACCAAGGCGGAGATATGTCCGATAACGGTGAATTTTAAATGACCACCACACCGCATAATATTTCGCCAACCGCTCGCATAACTTAATTAATAAAGGAAAATAACCATAACACCACAATACTCTGGACTTTGTGGCAAAAATAAAGTAAATTTACGGGTATATAAACTGATTCGGGACAAAAAATGAGGGGAGTGCCGGGTCGGATGATATGGATAACCTGGAAAGAGGAGGCGGTTGTATGGAAAAGTTAAATGAGATCGTGTCGGCGGTGGATGGATTTGTCTGGGGACCGGTCATGCTGGTGCTTCTGGTTGGAACGGGAATATTTCTGACGATTAGAACAGGATTTCTTCCTTGGAGGAATCTCGGCTATGCGCTGAAGAGTACACTTAGCAAGGAGGCAAGGACAAAGAGCAGAGGAACCGGAGACGTGTCACCATTTTCGGCACTGACCACCGCACTTGCTGCAACCATAGGAACGGGAAATATCGTTGGTGTTGCAACGGCCATGGTATCGGGAGGTCCGGGAGCACTGGTGTGGATGTGGATATCCGCAGCATTTGGTATGACATCCAAGTTCTCAGAGTGTATGCTTGCTATCAAGTATCGTGAGGTGAATGCCAAGGGCGAGATGAGCGGCGGTCCTATGTACACTATGAAGAAAGCATTCAAGCATAAGAAGTTCGGCGCAGTGCTGGGCTGGCTGTTCGCACTCTTTGCAGTCATCGCCTCATTTGGAATAGGAAATATGACACAGGCCAATTCCATATCTGAATCTCTTAGCAGTACATTCAGCGTGCCTACATATGTTACAGGAATCATACTTACGGTTTTTGCCCTTCTTATAATAGTTGGAGGAATCAAGACCATATCTAAGGTGTCATCAGTTGTTGTTCCTTTGATGGCGATATTCTATGTTGTAGCCGGACTTATTGTAATAATCGTCAATATCCAGAATCTTCCGGCAGGAGTTGCCATGATATTCAAGATGGCATTCTCAGTCAAGGCAGTCGGTGGCGGTCTGTGTGGTACGATCACAGTAGCTATGATGAACGCCATGAGATTCGGTGTTGCCAGAGGAGTATTCTCAAATGAAGCTGGAATGGGCTCTGCGGCCATCACGGCGGCGGCTGCCACAACAGACAATCCTGTCCGTCAGGGTTACATCAATATGACAGGTACATTCTGGGATACCATAGTAGTCTGTACCATCACAGGTCTCTGTATTGCATCATCGGGTGTGCTTGGAATCACGGAGAACAGCACAAAGGGCAGCTATCAGGTGAGCGGAACGGAGGTTACTGTGGAGGCTGTTGATTCCGACAACAAGACTACCACAACGGATTATACATATGAATTCACAGATGACCAGCTCATTCTGACAGATACATCCAATTCGTCAAATACCCTGATGCTTTCAGTCCTTCCATCCGACGAACTCAACAAGGATGAGAATACAAAGCTTGCAAGTGAGCTTGCGGTGGAGGAGAGTCAGGCAGCCATAGGAAGTCTTACCGGTACATGGACTGATGCAGCCGGAAACCATTATACATTTGCTGAGGATGGAACATTTGCCTGCTCAACTGTTATAAAAGGTGCAGCTCTCACGATACTGTCATTTGGCTCTGCACTTGGCAAGGTGGGAGGCTGGCTCGTAACTATAGGAATTGTGCTCTTCGCATTCTCCACGATCCTTGGATGGGAGTATCACGGAGAGAAGGCATTTGAGTATCTGTTCAAGTCACACAAGTACAATATGATATACAGGATAGGGTTCTCGCTCGTTGTATACGTAGGCGCGACGATATCACTGGATCTTGTATGGAACTTCTCAGATATAGCGAATGCGCTCATGGCGATTCCGAACCTTATCTGTCTGCTGGCATTAAGCGGAGAGATCGCAAAGGATATGAAGGAATTCCAGGCGGTTATCAAGGCAGAGAAGGCATCAAAGTAGAATATTAAGTCCGGGGACGGAGGGGTCAGGTACCTCCGTCCTCTTTTTTTATACTCTCTTAACCTAACTTTATACTTACTTTATTTTTTGTCCAAATTATGTTCATAAGTGATGGTTATTATATACAATATATAGGGACGGAGGTGCCTGACCCCTCCGTCCCCATGAGTAGATTAGAATACCATTACAGAGAGGTTGACATATATGAGCAGAGTAGTAGGAATAGACCTGGGAACAACAAACAGCTGTGTGGCAGTGCTTGAGGGCGATCAGCCAACTGTCATACCGAATTCGGAGGGCGGCAGGACCACACCTTCCATAGTAGCCATCACAAAGAATGGAGAGAGACTGGTGGGTGAGGCTGCCAGGAGACAGATGACTGTGAATGTGGACAGAACTATCACATCCATCAAGAGAGCGATGGGAACAACATACAGAAAGAGGATAGACGGCAAGGACTATTCGCCGCAGGAGATATCCGCCATCATACTTGCAAAGCTGAAGAGCGATGCTGAGAGTTATCTGGGCGGACCGGTATCTGATGCAGTCATAACAGTTCCGGCTTACTTTGACGACAGCCAGAGACAGGCCACAAAGGACGCCGGAAGAATAGCGGGACTGAATGTGCTTCGAATCATAAATGAGCCTACATCGGCGGCTCTCGCCTATGGTCTTGACAATGGACAGGCGCAGAAGATACTTGTATACGATCTGGGCGGAGGAACATTTGACGTGTCTGTTATAGAGATAGGGGACAGCGTCATAGAGGTACTTGCCACCGCGGGAGACAATCATCTAGGCGGAGATGATTTTGATGAGAGGCTGCTGGACTACGTCATCAAGACCTTTAAAAAGGAGACAAAGGTCAATCTGGCGAAGGATATCACAGCATCCCAGAGAGTGAGGGAAGCCTGTGAGAATGCCAAGAAGGAGCTCTCATTTGCGCAGACTGCACACATCAATCTGCCATTTATATCGACAGTGAAGAATCAGCCGGTGCATCTAGACATGACGATAACCAGGGAGCAGTTCAACGAGCTCACCTATGACCTGGTGGAGAGAACGGCGGGACCTGTAAACCAGGCATTATCCGATGCGGGCATAACGAGAAATCAGATAGACAAAGTGCTGCTGGTGGGTGGCTCCACCCGTATACCGGCGGTTGTGGATAAGGTTCGTGCCCGGACGAGTGCGTTGCCATGGGTGCGGCGGTCCAGGGAAGCAAGCTCAGCGGCGAGCTCACCGTGTCGAACAAGGTGAATGACATTCTCCTCATGGATGTGACACCTCTTTCGCTGTCCATTGAGACCCTTGGAGGTGTGGCAAATGTCATCATTCCGAGAAATTCAGCCATTCCGACCAGAGCATCAAAGATATTTACCACGGCGGGTAATTTCCAGAGGGATGTCGAGATCAAGGTGTACCAGGGCGAGAGAC
>OBKS01001780.1_pt1 | contig 14058 bp, 9 predicted proteins | sample 1517381 | NCBI WGS metagenome assembly OBKS01 (sample SAMN04571686, study PRJEB22368) | human gut metagenome | biome: human gut; material: stool | host: Homo sapiens | place: Luxembourg | collected 2012-08-03
TATTCTTAACGGTACCTTCGAGAACTTGTCCTTTTTCGAGTTTACCGATGATTTCCTTCTTCTGTTGTTCCAGTTCGGCTTCGATAAGAGCCTTGTGGGAAACAACCACATTCTTGAATTCCTGGTTGATCTTAACAACCTTGAATTCCATAGTTTTGCCAACGAATACATCGTAGTCGCGGATAGGCTTCACGTCGATTTGAGAACCCGGCAAGAAAGCTTCGATGCCGAATACGTCTACAATCATACCACCCTTTGTGCGGCACTTGATGTAACCCTTGATAATTTCTTCGTTTTCCAAAGCTGCGTTTACGCGATCCCAAGAACGGGTAGCACGAGCTTTACGGTGAGACAGAACGAGCTGTCCTTTCTTGTCTTCCTGGTTTTCGATGTATACCTCAACAGTATCACCAACCTTCAGTTCAGGATTGTAACGGAATTCACTCATCGGAATGATACCGTCTGATTTGTAACCGATGTTCACAACTACTTCACGCTTGTTCATTGCGATTACGGTTCCATCAACTACCTCGCGGTCGTTAACCTTGTTCAACGTATTGTCATACGCCTTTTCCAGTTCTTCGTGGCTTGCACTGGCTACTGATTCGCCGTTCTCATAAGCATCCCAGTTGAAGTCTTCAATAGGAGCTACATTCTTTAAATTTTCCATTAATAAATAAATTGTTTAACTCGTTAATTAAGTGAGACTTTATGTTGACTCATTGTAAATCGGGCGCAAAGATAGAAGTATTTTCTTGAACTACAAAACAAAAAGCATTCAAAACAGCAGTGGAATAATCAATTAAAGAATAAAAAAAATGTTACCTTTGCATCGTTTCATTTATACATAATCTCAATAATTTATCATGAAAAAGATAATCGCATGCATTTCCATCATTTGCTATACATTATTATGTTATAGCCAAAATCAGACAACGGACAACAACTACCGTACGCAAAAGAACATTTCCTATCTTCATCCCGGCGAAAAGGACAGTTATAAGCTGGAGCGTTGTAAGCTCGACCTCCATTATCCTACTGATAAAAAAGGATTTGCCACCCTTATCTGGTTCCACGGCGGAGGACTGGAAGCCGGAGAAAAACATTTTCCGAAGGAGTTCCTGGAGCAAGGCTACGCCGTGATAGCCGTAAACTACCGACTCAGCCCGCGTGCCCAAAATCCTGCCTACACGGAAGATGCCGCAGAGGCCGTTGCTTGGACTTTCGAGAATATAGAAGAATTCGGAGGAGATAAAGACAAAATATACATAGCCGGTCATTCAGCCGGTGGTTATCTCTGTCTGATGCTCAATCTGGACAAGAGTTACCTGGCAAAGTGGAATATTGATGCCAACAGCCTGGCAGGCGCTTTCCCCATCAGCGGACAGACCACCACTCATTATACCATCCGCAAAGAACGCGGACTGCCTTCCGACACTCCGATTATAGATAAATATGCTCCTTCCAATAACGTAAGAAAAGACGCTTCACCCATGATACTTATCACTGGCGACAAAGAGTTGGAGATGCTGGCACGCTATGAGGAAAACGCCCATTTATATGCCCTCCTCAAAGCATTGGGACAAAAAACCACCCTCTATCAGATGGAGGGATTTGACCACGGTACGGTGGCCGCTCCCGCATGTACCTTGATAAACAGCTATATGAAGAAGGCAGGCAAGAAGTAACCACTACCCTTGCCTTTCTTTTATATATGCCAATGCCGCTCCTATTGCTGTTCTATATTCAGCATAGGGCGGTATATGAAAATGTACATGATAGATGGCTTCCATTTTAGAAAACACCTCCCGGCACTGGGGCAGTTGGGTGAGATTTCCTATCAGAACGAAATCCTTGATAGGACTGTTCAAAGCTGACAGTACAGCAGCTCCTCCAATGGTTTGAAGTACCGTATAAATTATACCGCAGGCAATATCTTCTTGAGAAGCATTGCTATCTGCTTTCCCGAAAAGAGAGGCGGTAGCACTCACTGGCAAGTCAGGCAAAGCAGTGTTGCAAATATCACCTATCTGCAAGTTGACACGAGTTACATCCCCTTTCTCAGCCAACTCGGACACCTGATGAATATCATGAGTTTTCAACAGCAACCTCGATAATCCCTGCAAGGTACCTCCACCAATCCCCAAGCCGCCAATATGCTGCACCTTGTCTCCGTCTATTTTCACAAAAGAAGTGCCGGTACCCATGCTGACTACAATCAGTTGGTCTATATCCGTTGCATGTCTGGCTCCCAAACCATTGGCAATAAACTCATCCGTTTTGCGAGTAGGCAGTCCATATAGAGGGCTGTTGACAAATGCGCTTCCCACTCCCGTCAGCATCACCTGCTCCACATCGGCCAGCTGTATACCATTGTCATAAATATACTTACCGAATGCTCCGAATAAGGAAGTCACCGGGTCGGTAGCCGTAATAAACATTGGAGACTGTATCTGTTCTCCATTGATTCCAACGATTTTCGTGGTACTTCCACCCACATCTATTCCTATTACTATACCCATAGCTCCAAGTAATTTGCAGCAAAGTTACAAAAGAATCAATAATTGACAATTGATTAATGTGATAATGTGCCAATATGCTAATTGGCTAATTGGCTGCGCTATGTTTATGCTACGCCATCACGCCCTGGTCATTGACACATTGGCACATTAATCACATTACCACATTGCTATCTGTTAAACAGTTCGAAGGTAAATTTGCAACCTATTTCCTGATACTTCCAGTTTGCAAAGCTGGCAAACAAGCCAAAGTCAAATATATGTGTACCAATGCCATACCCTACTTCCAGATAAGGTTTCAAGTGAGGAACCACCAATGCATTCAGATACAGACGTTCATTCAATACATATTGGGTATATTTCATCAGATGGCGGAGCAGGAGGAAAGGAGCTTCATAGGTAAGGTGTCCGCGGATATATTTACGGGAAGAGTTATACCAGCGGCCGTCCAGCAACTGGAACACCCCGCCAATATCATCACTCCAACCCATAGGAAGATTGGAACGCCGCAAATTGGCAAAGTCCACAAAGTACAGTTCCTTCTGATTGGTAAACTCTCCCCAACCAAAACGCCAATAAATATCACGCATCAAGCCCAAAGAAACCTGATGCTGCAAATCAATCTCTACACGCTCGTACGAACCACTGCTCTGCAACACTCCACTGAGTCCCCGCTCCCAATCTACTGAGATGGAAGGATACTTGGAATGAAGATTTACTTTACGGTCGCCATTCATATAATAGTATTGTCCCGGAGTCCAGGTGAGGCGGACGCGGGGAGCAAAACTATTATAGGTATGGCGGAACTTGTTCAGGATATTCGGGTCAAAATTCGGAAAGAAGGATGAACCTCCGGAACCGGCACGGGTGGCCGACTTGGTAGGCGGCATGCTCGGGTAGTTCAGTTCAAACCGGGAGCGGTTCACTTCCGTACGTCTGTGCATGGATACACCCACTTCCAGCGACAGACCGTTTACTATTTCCCAGCTATGACGCAGATTCAGATACAAATCCTTGAAATAATCCAAGTGTATCTGGTTGAAGTCAAAAATACTGTCGGGGATGGCTTTCAGGTCGTCCAGCACATCACTGCTGTAAATCCGGTTACCGTTACCAAACTCCAGATGCAATGCTGCACGCTTACGGGGCCAATAATCAAAATCGGACCTCACCCTCCAGTAAAACTCTTTTTCCTTAAAATTATAACCTATCCGGGGAACGATGCGCAGCAGGCGATCACCGGTAAAAATACGGTTGTACTTGAACTCCTGCCGATACGAAATTCCATGCTTGCCGCTATAGCTCAAAAGAAAAGGATTGATTAGTGGTGAACAGCGCACACTCCCCAATTTATCAAGGTCTACCGTATAGCGACTGATCAATGCATCTCCAATCTGCCCCCAAAACTCCAAGTTCTTATTCACCGGTTTCTTTTTCCGGGCGAGCGTATCCCGACGCAAGAAGAAATCCTGATACAGTGTCTCCTCATGCGGAGTCAAAGGAATGGGACGCAAAGTTTTAAAGTAAGCAGTATCACGTAGATAAGCATTCGTATCAGTACGCAACGTGTATGAATCGGACAAGTCATATTTACTTTTCTTCACCGACCTCCGTATATCACTGCCAGAAGTTTTCTGAATGATGTTCTTATAATCGAGTACAGCTTCATAAGTGCCATCTACCACATTTCCCAAAAAACGAAACGTTGCATCCACATCATACTGCAACGGAAGAAATTCGTCCGAATCGCCCACATTACCCATCTTCACCAGATTATTGAACCGCACCATCTCATTACGTCCGGAAAAACGCATCTCGCGTACACTCCACACGTTATCACTCACAATCAGATAACCGCCCACCAGCTGAAAGCTTTTGCTTTTTGGCATAAAACGGATTTTATACTGAAGGGCATGCCGTTCCCCCATCACCGTATCAATCCGATAGGTATAATATTTTTTGGCATTGGGTGCTAAAGGAGAGAGTAGTTTGTCATATAATAAGGTAGAAGAATAGATGTTGATATGAAAATATTCCGGCAGCCGTCCGTCCATTTCCCAAAACTCGGAAGCAGTACCGACACTTGCCTTTACCTTCTGGTCATAGATGTCGGGAGCAGTAAAATGCAAATCGCTATAAGTTTCCATCATATATTCCCGCACCCCTTTCTTGGGCCGGAACATGGAAGGGATGTAGCGGAGAATATGATTCTTCTTACGGATATTCACCCAGCCCTTTATGTAAAGCTCAGCCTTGTAACTTTCAATAATACGTTCATAAAGGGGGGCAAAGAAGATGACTTTCTCCATGATGGAGTCTGCCGAACTCACATGTTTGTCAACCGGATAAGATACACGCTCCGCCCCTGCCTTCTGTACAAAAGAAAACAAGAAGCAAATCCAAATCCATATAAACAACAAACGTTTCAACCGCAATTTCTCCTTATAGAATCGGGACAAATATACGGAAGAATTTGTGTAATGCAAAAACATGTTCCATAAAGAAGCGGGAATGACACTTGTGACACCCTTTATTATAAAACATATGTTACGCGCGAGAGACAATAATACACAAGCACACATAGTTTGTGCGAGATAAATACGAACCTATATTAATTGTTATAAAAAGGGTGCCACAAGTGTCATGTACAGAATGATTCGTAATTGTGACACATGAAAATTACTAATCACGACGCACTAAGATTACTAATCGTGATGCGGAAAGATTACTAATCATGGCATGGAATAAACGCAAGCTTTGGGTCGTTTTTCCATAACAAGCAGGCTTTTTCAGGGGGTCTATTCTCAAAAAACACTAATATTTTCGAGAATACCCCCTAAAAAAGAGGGGGTAGTTCAGAAAAAACATGTATTTTTGCGCCCAACAACCAATAAAAGGAGAGACTTATATGTCAAAAATGCGATTTTTTGCTTTGCAAGAACTTGCCAATCGGCAACCTCTTGAAGTGACCACCCCTTCAAACAAACTGTCCGACTACTACGGCAGCCATGTCTTCGACCGTAAGAAAATGCAGGAATACCTGCCTCGTGAAGCCTACAAAGCCGTGACCGACGCCATCGAAAAAGGCACTCCCATCAACCGCGAAATGGCAGACCTGATTGCCAACGGCATGAAAAGTTGGGCAAAGTCCCTCAACGTCACCCACTACACGCACTGGTTCCAGCCTCTGACGGACGGAACAGCCGAGAAACATGACGGCTTCATCGAATTCGGAGAAGGAACGGAAGTGATTGAACGTTTTTCCGGCAAACTGCTCATCCAGCAGGAACCGGATGCATCCTCTTTCCCCAACGGGGGTATCAGAAACACATTCGAAGCACGAGGATATACTGCTTGGGATGTTTCCTCACCTGCCTTTGTGGTAGATACCACACTTTGCATCCCCACTATCTTCATCTCTTATACCGGCGAAGCGCTCGACTACAAGACTCCATTGCTCAAAGCCTTGGCAGCCGTAGACAAAGCAGCGACAGACGTATGCCAGTTGTTCGACAAGAATATCACACGCGTTTATACCAATTTAGGCTGGGAACAAGAATATTTCCTCGTCGACTCGGCACTGTACAATGCCCGCCCGGACCTTTGTCTGACCGGACGTACCCTGATGGGACACTCCTCGGCCAAAGACCAGCAGCTGGAGGACCACTATTTCGGCTCCATCCCCCCACGTGTCACAGCTTTTATGAAAGAACTGGAAATCGAATGTCACAAACTGGGTATCCCGGTCAAGACCCGCCATAACGAAGTAGCTCCCAACCAGTTTGAGCTGGCGCCTATCTTTGAGAATGCCAACCTTGCCAACGACCACAACCAGCTTGTGATGGATCTGATGAAACGCATCGCACGCAAGCATCACTTCGCCGTACTGCTTCACGAAAAACCCTACAACGGCGTGAACGGCTCCGGCAAGCACAACAACTGGTCGCTTTGCACCGATACGGGTATCAATTTGTTTGCACCGGGCAAGAATCCGAAAGGAAACATGCTGTTCCTTACCTTCCTGGTAAACGTACTGATGATGGTATACAAAAACCAGAACTTGCTGCGCGCCTCCATCATGAGTGCCGGAAACAGCCACCGTCTGGGAGCCAATGAAGCGCCTCCCGCCATTCTGTCCATCTTCCTGGGCAAACAGCTGTCTTCCATCCTCGACGAGATAGCCCGCCAGATAAGCAGCAGCAAGATGACATCGGAAGAAAAGACAACACTGAAATTAGGCATCGGACGTATTCCCGAAATATTACTGGATACCACCGACCGTAACCGTACTTCTCCATTCGCCTTCACTGGCAACCGCTTTGAGCCATTCGCCTTCACCGGCAACCGCTTTGAGTTCCGTGCCGCAGGTTCGTCCGCCAACTGTGCCGCCGCCATGATTGCCATCAATGCAGCTATGGCAAACCAGTTGAACGAATTCAAAGTCTCCATCGACAAACTGATGGAAGAAGGAGTCGGCAAGGATGAAGCCATCTTCCGCATTATGAAAGAGACCATCATCGCCTCCGAGCCTATCCGCTTTGAGGGTGACGGCTACTCCGAACAATGGAAGCAGGAAGCCGCACGCCGTGGGCTGACCAACATCTGCCACGTTCCCGAAGCCTTGATGCACTACATGGATAACCAGTCCCGTTCCGTACTCATCGGCGAACGTATCTTCAACGAAACGGAGCTTGCCTGCCGCTTGGAAGTAGAACTGGAGAAATACACCATGAAGGTACAGATAGAAAGCCGTGTATTGGGCGATCTTGCCATCAACCACATCGTACCGACTGCCGTTATCTACCAAAACCGTCTGCTGGAAAATCTCCGTGGCCTGCGCGAGACCTTCTCTCCCGAAGAATACGAAGTCCTCAGTGCCGACCGGAAAGAGCTTGTACGCGAAATTTCCAAGCGCGTAACAGCCATCAAGGTACAAGTACGCGAAATGACCGAAGCCCGCAAAGTAGCCAACCACATGGATAACTACAAAGACAAGGCCTTCGCTTACGAAGAAACCGTACGCCCTTATCTGGAAAGTATCCGTGACCACATCGACCACCTTGAGATGGAAATTGATGATGAAATCTGGCCGCTTCCGAAATATAGGGAGCTGCTGTTTACAAAGTAGGCCTCTCCCTAGCCCCTCCCCCGTAGGGAGGGGGATAGAGATACTACGATAAACAATTAAGTTACTACGATTTACGATTTGACGGTTTACGGTTGGAGTTACTCATACAATCATAAACCCACCTGCTAATGAGCAGTTGTTTAACAATACAAACTTCAATCGTAAATCGTCTAATCGTAAATATATAGATTTTCCTTTATCTCCCCCCCCTACGACATCTTTTTGTCATATTTGTGCAATATTTAATTTTTTCTTTTTACATTTGTGCTGTATAACACAGTTTTGCAGCAGTTATGGTAAAAGTAAACTTGTCTGATATTAATGTTCCGGAGTTGATTGCAGATATATGGTCTCCCTTGAATGACGAACAACGGGAATTCCTCGCCAACCACTTCACACTCCAGAACTACAAAAAAAACGAAGTCATCCATTGCGAAGGCGAGACACCTACGCATTTGATGTGTCTGCTGAGTGGAAAGGTCAAAATCTATAAAGACGGAGTCGGTGGTAGAAGCCAGATTATCCGTATGATTAAACCTGTCGAATATTTTGGTTACCGCCCTTACTTTGCAAAAACAGACTATGTCACGGCAGCATCTGCATTCGAGCCGTCTCTTGTTTGCCAAATCCCCATGACTGCCTTGATGACTCTGCTCACACAAAACAACGACCTTGCCATGTTCTTCATCAAGCAATTGTCCGTTGACTTGGGCATTGCCGATGAACGCACTGTAAACCTGACGCAGAAACATATCCGCGGAAGACTCGCAGAATCCCTGCTGTTCCTCAAAGAAAGTTATGGTTTGGAGGAAGACGGCTCCACCTTGAGTATCTATCTCTCGCGTGAAGATCTGGCCAATTTGTCAAACATGACCACTTCCAACGCCATACGTACGTTGTCACAGTTTGCCACAGAACGGTTAATCACCATCGACGGACGTAAAATCAAAATCATAGACGAAGAAAAGCTGAAGAAAATCAGCAAGATAGGATGAGGATAAGGGATTAAGGATTAGGGATGAGCTTATACCTCTTGTTATATGTATAATACTGTCACAAACTAATCCCTAATCCTTAATCCCTTATTAAATCACTCCTTTTGCAGAAAGATACCGTTCCGCTTCAATGGCTGCCTGGCAACCAGTTCCGGCAGCGGTGATGGCTTGACGATAGTGAGGATCAGCAACGTCTCCGGCGGCGAATACGCCCGGCACTTTGGTACGCGGTGTTCCCGGCTCGGTGACGATATAACCTACTTCGTCCGTATCTACATAAGGTTTGAAAATATCTGAGTTGGGTTTATGGCCGATAGCCAGGAAGAAACCGTCAATAGCCACATCATAGCGCTTCTCATCAGGTTCACCCATACGCTGTACCAAATGTACACCTTCCACACCGTTCTCTCCAAACAAGCCTACGGCATTATGTTCGAACAGTACTTCAATCTTGTCATGCTTCATCACACGCTCCTGCATAATCTTGGAAGCGCGAAGATAAGGTTTGCGGACAATCAGATAAACCTTGGCAGCCAATCCGGCAAGGTAAACAGCTTCCTCGCAGGCAGTATCTCCACCCCCTACAACAGCTACCGTTTTCTTGCGGTAGAAGAAACCGTCACAAGTGGCACAAGCGCTGACACCCATTCCCGCATATTTCTTTTCATCCTCCAGCCCCAGATACTTCGCAGCGGCACCTGTAGCAATAATCAGCGTTTCAGCCTCAATCATCTTTTCGTCATCAATCGTAATTTTGTAAGGTGCTTCAGCAAGATTGGCTGCGGTAGCAACTCCATAACGCAAATCTGCACCAAAACGTTCGGCTTGCTTCCGCAGGTCTTCCATTAATTCCGGACCTCCGATACCTTGGGGATAACCGGGGAAATTCTCCACATCAGTAGTGGTTGTCAACTGGCCACCGGGCTGCAATCCTGCATAAAGTACCGGTGAAAGATTGGCACGGCCTGCATAAATAGCGGCAGTATAGCCGGCAGGACCCGAACCGATAATCAGACATTTTACTTTTTCTGTTTCCATCATTATATTATTTACTATTTGACTATTTACAATTTACTATTTAGCGCATGTCGATGACTTCAGCCGTGGGATAGGCTTTTTTGTCAAAGACAAAGAAACTATCCGGATAGGATTGTCCGGTCTGGTAGTTATTAATAAGGATAGTAGTCATATACTTACTCCCCCGTGGTGCCAAGTCCACTTGATGCAGACGATACGTATCCTTTGTCACAAACAGATAGACACTTTCAGGGTCTTTCCTCTTGTCGGCAGCAGTCATGGTGATGTAATAAACAGACTTGTCTTGCTTACCACCGACACTGCTCAACTTCAATCTGTATCCCTGCTTGTAGAGGGACAACCAAGCATACGGATTAAGAGTCTGCAATTCCTCCTGCGTAGGTTCCGATACATTCACCTCATCTGCCGAAGCCACATAGCTCCACTGCGTATGTCCGTCAAACCAAGTCTTCATTCCCTCGGTCTCAACCACAAACTTCTCACCTTCCAGATAGAGAACTCCCGCATAAGAGCCTTGTTGTTCGTTCACGGTAAACGCCAGCTTCACCCCTCCCGCTTTCCGAAAGGCTTCGGCTGTACGCTCCAATATATTCTTGGCATCCGGTTGTTGTGCCGACATCGGCACAGCAAACAACAGCAATAGCACACCAAGTAAAAGCTTATCAAGTTTCATCATTCTATAAATAACCATTCCTTATTGCAAATTGTTTAACCGCATTTCCAGGTCGCTCTCATCTATACAGAACACCTCACGCGCCTTACTACCTTGCGCCGGTCCCACAATCCCCGCTTTCTCCAACTGGTCCATGATGCGGCCGGCACGATTATAACCGATGGCAAACTTACGCTGAATGAGCGATGTGGAACCCTGCTGGTGAATAACAACGAGACGGGCTGCATCCTCGAACAAAGGATCGAGACGTCCCATATCCACATCCCCCAAATCACCTCCTGCATTTTCATCCACATATTCGGGCAGATAGAAAGCAGTGGGGTAACTCTGCTGGCGGGCGATAAACTTCGTAATCTCCGCCACTTCGGGCGTATCGATAAAGGCACACTGCACACGCACCGGGTCAGCTCCCTGTAGGAATAACATATCACCGCGGCCTATCAGCTGGTTGGCTCCCGGACGGTCGAGGATGGTACGCGAATCGACCATTGCCGATACACGGAAGGCGATACGCGCCGGGAAGTTGGCCTTAATCGTACCCGTAATGATGTTTGTTGTCGGTCGCTGTGTAGCGATAATCATATGTATACCCACGGCACGCGCCAACTGGGCGATACGTGCGATGGGCAGTTCCACATCCTTACCGGCTGTCATAATCAAGTCACCGAACTCGTCGATAACGACTACGATGTAAGGCATGAACTTATGCCCCTTTTCCGGATTCAGACGACGGTTGATGAACTTCTCGTTATACTCCTTGATATTGCGCACATGGGCAGCTTTCAGCAAGTCATAGCGAGTATCCATCTCCACACAGATGGAGTTCAAAGTCTGCACCACCTTCGTGACGTCCGTAATGATGGCATCTTCCCCGTCGGGTAATTTCGCGAGGAAGTGATGCTCAATTACGGAGTAGATGCTGAATTCTACTTTTTTGGGGTCTACCAGCACAAACTTCAGCTCTGCCGGATGCTTCTTATATAATAAGGAGGTGATGATGGCATTCAACCCCACGGACTTACCCTGACCGGTAGCACCGGCAACGAGCACGTGCGGCATCTTGCACAAATCCACCATAAACACTTCATTCGTAATCGTCTTACCCAGTGCGATGGGCAAGTCGTAAGTAGACTCCTGGAACTTCTTGCTGCCGATAATGCTCTGACCGGATACAATCTTCGGATTGGAGTTGGGCACTTCGATACCAATCGTACCCTTTCCCGGAATGGGAGCGATGATACGGATGCCGAGCGCCGAAAGGCTGAGGGCAATATCATCTTCCAGACCGCGTATCTTCGAAATGCGGACGCCCTGCTCGGGAGTGATTTCATACAGCGTCACCGTAGGACCTACCGTCGCCTTAATGGTACTGATTTCTATACCGAAACTACGCAGAGTATTGATAATCTTATCCTTGTTCGCGTTCTGCTCTACCATGTCAATGGTCGGACCATTGTCATCGTAATGCTTCATCAGGTCTATTGTGGGGTAATGATAGTTTTCCAAATCCAGACGGGGATTGTACGGCTCCTTCTCCGTTCCCACATACTCCTCCTCTTCGGCCTTCTCAACCTGGAATGCCGGCTCCTTCTCTACCGGCTGTTCCCGAAAAGGGGGCACCGGCTCCGGTGCAGGAGTCTCAAAAGTCATGGTAACATCCTCATCCGCAGACTTGGCTGGCTTTACCTTTCCATCACTTCCACCCAAGTCAAGGGTGATTTCATTCAGCGGTTCGTCCTCTTCTTCCTCTGTAGCAACCTCCTCCTCCTTTTCAAGAACCTTTTCCGGCTCCGCAGCTTCCGGTGTCGGAGCAGTAGTCTTTTCCTTTGCACCCCAAGAGGTCTTGAACTCTTCCGGCGTTTCACCCTGCACACTTTCCGCCTTCTCCTTACGCTTCAAGAAACTGAGACTAAACAATCTGCGCAACCAGATGACAGTCCGTGCACTCAGATAGATGAGGAAGCAGATGGCAGTTACCAACAATAGCAGCCATACTCCCGGCACACCGACTTGAGACACAAGCCAGTTGCTGACATTGTATCCGTGCATACCGCCCAGATAGAGGAAAGAGTCCTTGTACTGGTCTACAAACACAAAACCGAAAAATACCGAGAACCACACCAGCATCAACGAACAGCCGATGAACCACTTCCACAAGCGCACCACACGCACCCGCATCAGCTTCAATCCCGCCACAGCCAGGAACACGAGAATCAGGAAAGACGATACGCCGAAACAATCATTTATCAGATAGCTGGCCAACTGCGCACCGCGGCTACCGGCGTAGTTCTTCACCCCATTATTGGTGGAAATCAGCTCCTGCGCACTGCCTCCGTCAATGATGCTCTGGTCTGCCGCTCCCGTGAAAAAGAACGACGAAAAGGCGAGCAACAAATAAACCGAAAAGATTACCAGTACCAAGCCGATAACGAAATGAACAGTTTCACTTCTAAATAACGCTGCCACTTTCCCAAAAAACGAGAGTGACAGCTCCGTATCTTTAGCTGTTGAATTTTTCTTTGCCATATTTTTTAAATAACTATTGAGAATTGATTGCAAAAATAATAAAAACTATCCTTCTGCCGCGTTGTTTTCATTCTTTAATTTCTCGTCTGCCGATTATAGGTATTCCTAATCTACAACTGTAGTTTTATCGCATGTTTTACTTACATGCTTGCATGAAATGACATATCGCACTAATTTACAACAAATTGCGCCATGCAAGCAGACCTCATGCAAGCATGCAGGCAGATTTTGCCTACATGACGCAATCCATGCAAGCCCTATACGCATCAACCTACTCTTTTTCCTTCAAAAAATAAATCGGCTGTTTCTGCAACCCTTTGTTCACCAACACATTCTCCTCACAAAGACGACGAATCTGCCGCGTCGCAGTCGTGCGGGTCATGCCGCAAATCGACTGTACAACACTGCGGGTGATGAACTCATTCTTACGTAGATAGTTCACCACTTTTTGCTTCACCTCATCATCCGTCAGCCTCTTTTTCGTGAGATTCCGCAATTTCAGCGGCTTTACCTTCAATACTCCTATCTCACTGCGCAGCGCCTTGTCCGGTCTGAAAGTGATGTTTTTCAACTTCACCTTAGTACTTTTCCGCTTTGTCTCCAGTGTCACCGGTTCCGTGCAGGTCAGCGTGGGAACAAAGTAACCGATGCCGTCCAAATGTACCTGCCTGCCCTCCCCCAGCTCGCGTCCCACAAAATGCGACAAAGCATCGAGTACCGCCAGTACATCCGTCTCGGTCAGCGAGCAGTATTCTTGTATATGCCTGCGCAGCTCATCGGTCGTCGTGGAGCCGTTCAGTTTAATCCGGGGATGCAGGGTCAGTTCTTCCCCTTGTTTATCCTTCGTTTTCGGGTTTTCGTACCAATCAAATAAAATTGCCATATTCTTTCCTCCATTTTTAGATTCATTTCTGTTGCTGTCTGCAGGTTTCGCTCATGCAAAGTACCGGCTTTCATTAGGCAGAGCATGGGTCTTCCTTACGCAAAGAAGCGTTCTTCCTTCTGCTGAAAGCTTATCAAAAAAAGATGCGCACAGCTGTGGTTTACCTTCTTCATATTTGTGATACACCTTCTTCACAACTATGAGAAAGACATTCCACGACTGTGCGCAACTACAAACTACAGAGGCAAAGATAATGAAAAGCAGGGGGCTTGGCAAAGGAATGCTAATCTTTTTCA
>OBKS01001783.1_pt1 | contig 14015 bp, 10 predicted proteins | sample 1517381 | NCBI WGS metagenome assembly OBKS01 (sample SAMN04571686, study PRJEB22368) | human gut metagenome | biome: human gut; material: stool | host: Homo sapiens | place: Luxembourg | collected 2012-08-03
CTTCTTTGCAGCTTTTTCTTTGTTCTTTGCAACAAGAGCATCGATATCTGCGTTATCCATATATTTATTAATGATAACCTGCTGTAAACACTGGAATAATGCACTTGTTACCCAGTAAATACCAAGACCTGCCGGAGTAACTAAACAGAAATATAAAGACATAAGAGGCATCATGACTGTCATGCTCTTTGTCATTCCTGCTGCTGGATTATTACCATCCAGCTCAGGCTGTTTCATTGTCTTTGCAGATAAATACTGGAATAATGCAGCTAGAATAGGAATCAGCCAATAAATAGAAGGATGAAATCCTGGTGTCTGAGATACATTGATTCCTGCAAAGAAATCATTCATTCCAATAATATGAGTAGATGAAGTGTTAATTACATCTGATGCTGATGGAATCGCTTTGGCAAGTTTATGCCATGCATCTGCATTAAAGTAATTCAGTGTATCAATAATCTGATTCTTTGTTGCATCTGATGCAAGACTTGTAACGTAAGAAGACTTTAATCCCTTACCAATCTTATTAATCGCATCAATTGCGCCTGCCTGTCCTGCGATTGCAGTTACAACCTGCATGTAGACAGCCTTAACCTGCGGGATATATGCAGGAATCTTACGGATAACCTGATATAATGCAAGGAAAATAGGCATCTGAACTACTAACTGAAGACATCCACCCGTTGGGTTTGTGCCATATTTTTCGTAAACTTTCTGAATCTCTTCATTCTGCTTCATCATAGAAGCCTGATCTGTCTTATTACGGTACTTTCTCTGAATCTTATTGATTTCAGGCTGCATTACCTGACTGATCTTAGCAAACTTCTGTTGCTTAATAGTCAGAGGCAGCATTAATAATCGAACAATAATGGTAAATATGATGATACATAATCCAATGTTCTGAATGCCGATGAAATTCAGACAATAGAAAATGAATTCCATGACATACCCAAGTAAGGTAGCAATCCATCCGATAATCGGAGTGGTAGACTGCGTCAATAACATACTTTTCCTCCTTAACTATGGAACCGGATCATATCCGCCTTTCGAAAAAGGATTACAACGCAGAATCCGCCACGCTGCTAACAATCCCCCCTTTAATACACCATGCTTCTCAATTGCCTCTATCGCATACTGCGAGCAGGTCGGTGTATATATACAGGTCGCTCTTCCTTTGAGAGCTGACAGATATTTCTGATAAAATCTTATTATTTTAATCAAAATAATTTTCATTCCAAATCGTCGTCTTTCAATAAATGATGTAAATTCAACAAATGAAAAATGGCACTTTCAAATTTCCCATAGTCAGAATCTTTCGCTGACGGGCGTGCCACAATTACAATGTCATAGCCACTCTTGATTTCTCCCCAGTGGAGACGCATAACCTCTCTGATTACTCTGGTTACTCTGTGGCGGACAATACTATTTCCTACTTTTTTACTTACGGAAATTCCCACGCGGTTAGAAGAAGTGTCATTCTTCTTTATTATCATTACAAAACAGCGGTTCGCCTTAGACTTACCATTACGATATACCGCCTGGAACTCCCAATTCTTTCTTAAAGACTTAAATTCACTCACTTAACTTTCTCAACTTTCCAAAAAATCAATGAGAAAAGAAAAGGTCACATCACTGCGACCTAAGCTGATAATTTATTTCTTCCTTTTGCTCTTCTTCTAGCTAATACTTTTCTGCCGTTAGCAGTACTCATTCTTTTTCTAAAACCATGAACTTTAGATCTCTGTCTTTTCTTTGGCTGAAATGTCATCTTCATGCGAAAGCCACCTCCTTAAACGAATATTATACCTGTCTTGTTGAAAAACATCACTCCTATTATATTGAAAAAAGTGCTCTAAGTCAAGCAATTCCTGCGTTTTTTCTTATTAAATCTTTAATTTTAATTTTTTGCACATCCAAATCAGAAGTTATGCACGAGTTATCCACAAAATGTGCATAACTTGTGCATAACTATTGAAATATTCACAACTCCGCCGCAAAAATTCGTCAAGAGCTACTGTTAATCTGCAATTTTTGATGTGTATAATTTCGTTTAAGTTATCCACAATGTGTTATTTTTCATTTTTTTCTCTGAAAAAACAGCATTTTTCTCAGTTATCCACAATAAGTTATCCACATTTTCTCAAGATTCGTATATTGAAAAAACTTCGGTTCTGTTATACACTTATACTAAAAGCCGAGCTGTTTTTTAATCTCGATATTTTTACTAAAACAGTTCAACATATTAAACCAGAATGGAGCTAACAATGAAAGAATTAATTGAGTCAAAATGGCAAGAAATTCTGAATATTCTCGTAAAAGAACATGAAATATCCGAAGTTGCCGTTAATACTTGGATACAACCACTAATTATTCAGACAATTACAGATGACAGTATTACTTTTTTTATGGTACGTGGACCACGAGGAATTGAATTTATAAAACACAAATATTACGACATTTACCTCTCTATGGCAATTGAGCAGGTTACTGGAAAGCAATTTAAAATTCTTTTTACCGACTCCAATTCTGCAGCCCCGAAATCAGAACCGAAAAAAGTCAGTGTTCCTGCAGAATATATTGGTAATTTAAATCCAAGATATACATTTGATACATTTGTAGTCGGCCCGACAAACAAAATGGCTCATGCTGTTTCCGTTGCAGTCGCCGAATCACCTGGTGGTGCATACAATCCTCTCTTTTTATATGGAGGAGCTGGACTTGGAAAGACGCATTTGATGCATTCCATTGCACACCATATCATTAATAATCGCCCAGATTTACGTGTTTTATATGTAACCTCTGAAAAATTTACAAATGAACTGATCGATTCCTTAAAACATGACAAGAATAAGGAATTTCGTGACAAATACCGTAATATTGATGTCCTCTTAATCGATGATATCCAGTTTATAATAGGAAAAGAAAGTACTCAGGAAGAATTTTTCCATACTTTTAATGAACTTCACGAAGCAAAAAAACAGATTGTAATTTCTTCCGATAAACATCCGCGAGAAATTGCAACATTAGAAGAACGTCTTAGATCTCGCTTTGAATGGGGAATTACTGCGGATATTCAGCCGCCAGACTACGAAACTAAGATGGCAATTTTGAAAAAACGTGCTGAATTAGAGCATCTTGATATTAATCAGGAGGTTATGCAATACGTTGCTACAAATATTAATTCCAATATTCGTGAATTAGAGGGAGCTTTAAACAAAATTTATGTTTTCGCCAACCTCGAAAAGAAGCCTGTTACCTTAGAATTAGCGGAAAATGCTTTAAAAGATACGATTGAATGTCAAAAAGAGGTAACTCCACAGTTGATTATGGATGTCGTTGCCGAACACTATAATATTTCTGTTTCTGACATCATTTCTAAGAAGAAAAATAAAGAAATCGCTAATCCACGACAGATTTGTATGTATCTTTCCCGTAAATATACCGACTATTCTCTCCAAAATATCGGAAAAATTATGGGTAATCGCGACCATACTACTGTTATACACGGTCATGACAAAATTGGAAAAATGCTTGAAACAGACGAAAACCTTAAAAGCAACCTTGATATCATCATCAAGAAATTGAACCCACCAACGTAGTACATTTATATAGAAGAAACAAAAAAATAAAGGTGTCTTCACACACTGGGGACAACCCTTTATTTTTTTCCACATTCTATTCAGATTCGATGTGAATTGCCTGTGGATAGCTGTGGATAACTTTTGCCCAATTTTTCCTATGTGGATAACTATTTTTTTATTCACATACTTATCCGCATAGTTATCCTTTTCGAAAATCCTTGTATTATCGGCCTTATCTTAGTTATTCACATCCTACACACCCCCTACTACTACTACTGCGAATAACTTATTATATTTATATATATTTTACACCGAAAGGAGTTATACACATTTATGAAGATAACATGCTCTAAGAATCAATTTTTATATGGAGTAAATACAGTCTCTAAAGCTGTATCCAATAAGACAACAATGGATATTCTTCAATGTATACTGATTGAAGCTTATGATGATTGCATTAAATTAACTGCAAATGATACGGAACTTGGTATAGAAACAGTTATTGAGGGAACAATCATCGAACCTGGTAAGATTGCACTTGAAGCTAAAATCTTTTCTGAAATCATCAAAAAAATTCCAGATAATGATGTTTGTATCGAAACAGACGAGTCCGGAAAGACAAATATTGAATGTGAACAGATTCAGTGCAGCATTATGGGAAGAAAGGGAGACGATTTTTCACATTTACCTGAAATTGAAAAAGAAAACAAAATTACTCTCTCTCAGTTTGACTTAAAAGAAGTAATCAGACAGACGATTTTTTCTGTATCCGATAATGAAAATAATAAATTAATGACCGGAGAACTTTTGAGTATTGAAAATAATAAAATGACAGTAACTTCTCTTGATGGTCATAGAATTTCCGTTCGTAATATTGAATTACAGGAATCTTATCCTAAAATGGAAGTCATCGTTCCAGGTAAAACTTTATCCGAAGTTAGTAAGATTCTTCCAGGTGAAGCAAAAGATACGATTAATTTATATTTAACAGATAAGCATATTTTATTTGAGTTTGGGGAGACAAAAGTAGTTTCCAGATTATTAGAAGGTAAGTTTTATAATATCGGACAGATGCTTTCTAACGATTATGAAACCAAGCTGACTATCAACAAAATGGAATTATTACGCTGTCTTGACCGCTCCACTTTATTTGTAAAAGAGTCTGACAAGAAGCCAATTATCCTTAAGATTGAAAATGAACAGATGAATCTGATGATTTCTTCTCAGATTGGTTCCATGAAAGACCAGATTGCGATCAGCAAAGAGGGAAAAGACTTAGTTATCGGCTTTAACCCTAAGTTTTTAGTAGATGCGCTTCGTGTTATCGATGAAGAAGAAGTTACCATTTATCTTATCAACTCTATCGCACCTTGTATTATTCGTGATGAGAAATCCTCTTACTTATATTTGATCTTACCAATCAATGTAAGTAACAGCAATGTATAAATTTTAACGAAGTTGTCCGCTGTTGACGGACATGAAAACTTTTTTATTTAATAATTCGGATTACTAGTAATGTGTAGCTGGTGATAAATAGAGATAATATGCAAATAGTTATCAAGAGTTACAGATTATCCTGATAATCCGGATTATTGAAAAGCCAGAAAGGAATTAAAGTAAACTATGGAAGAATTAAAATTAAGAGATGAATTTATTAAGCTTGGACAGGCTATGAAGGCAGCAGGCATCGTATCTTCTGGTATTGATGCAAAAATGCTTATTCAGGACGGACAGGTAACAGTGAATGGTGAAGTGGAAACCAGAAGAGGTAAGAAGCTTTACGATGGTGATGTTTTTGAATTCGAAGGCGAAGAATTTAAAGTTGTAAAATAACCATAAGGGAGGACTCCATGTTTGTTGAATCAATCGAATTAAATAATTACAGAAATTTTGATTCGCTAAAAGTGGAGTTTTCTCCTGGAGTAAATATTTTTTTTGGAGATAATGCACAGGGGAAGACGAATCTTTTAGAGTCTATTTATGTAAGCGGAACTTTAAGATCTCATAGAGGAAGCAGGGATAAGGACCTGATTCGTTTTGGTGAAGATGAGGCACATATCCGGCTTTTTTTCAGAAAAGATTCATTATCCCATCGTCTGGATGTTCATTTAAAGAAAAATAAAAGCAAAGGAGTTGCGGTAGATGGTGTGCCGGTAAGACGCTCAGGAGAGCTTCTTGGAATGATGCACATCGTCTTTTTTTCTCCGGAAGATTTGTCGATTATTAAAGAAGGCCCGGCGGGAAGAAGAAGATTTCTTGATATGGAGCTGAGCCAGATTGACAAAGGCTATATGCAGCAGCTTGTTGCTTACAGTAAGATTTTGAATGAACGAAATAATCTTTTAAAACAAATTAATTTATATCCGGCGCTCATCGATACTTTGGATGGATGGGATGAACAGCTTCTTGCTGCCGGACAGTTTCTCATTAAAAAAAGAGAAGAGTTTGTATATTTTCTTGATGAGATGATGGCAAAGATTCATGGACAGCTTACTGGTGGTAAGGAGCAGATTAAAGTAGAATACGAAAAAAATGTGGAGGCAGAAAAATTTAGAGAGCAGCTTTATTCTAAAAGAAATAAAGATATTTCTTCAGGGACAACAAGTGTCGGGCCACACAGAGATGATCTTCGATTTAAAGTCGGGGGAATTGATATTCGTAAATTTGGCTCACAAGGACAGCAAAGGACGGCTGCGCTGTCATTAAAGCTGTCAGAAATCCGCCTTATTGAGCAGGTGACGGGAGAAAAACCAATACTTCTTCTTGATGATGTTTTATCAGAGTTAGATGCAGGCAGACAGTCGTGGCTGCTTGAAAGTATTCAGGATATTCAGACATTAATTTCCTGCACAGGACTTGATGATTTTGTAAACAGCCGTATCTCCTTAGACAAGGTATTTCGTGTAAAAGAGGGGATTGTACAGGAAGAAAAAACAGATGGTCTGGTTTAAGAAGTTGAATAAATGGCGATATTTATGGTATAATTATTTGATTAAGTTTTGACAGGAGGTTGAATTATGAGTGAAGAACAGATTTCTGCAGCGCAGGAATATGGTGCGGATCAGATACAGATTTTAGAAGGTCTTGAAGCTGTACGGAAAAGGCCTGGTATGTACATTGGCAGTACTTCATCCAAGGGCCTCCATCATCTGGTATATGAGATTGTAGATAATGCAGTTGATGAGGCATTAGCTGGATTTTGTGATACAGTAAAAGTGTACATCAATGAAGATAATTCTATCACGGTCAGAGATAATGGCCGTGGTATACCTGTAGGAATTAACAAGAAAAAGGGAATTCCAGCAGTCGAAGTCGTGTTTACCATCCTTCATGCAGGAGGAAAGTTCGGTGGTGGAGGATACAAGGTATCCGGTGGATTACACGGAGTAGGTGCATCGGTTGTTAATGCACTGTCCACATGGCTTGAAGTAGATATTTTCCATGAGGGAAAGATTTACCGTCAGAGATATGAACGTGGAAAGGTTATGTATCCGTTAAAGATTGTAGGGGATACAGATAAGAGAGGTACAGAAGTAAGATTTCTTCCTGATCCTACCATTTTCGAAGAGACTGTTTTTGATTTTTCAGTGTTAAAACAGCGTCTTCGTGAGATGGCATTTTTAACAAAGGGATTAAAGATTGTCCTTAAAGATAAGAGACCAGAAGAGAATGTTGCTCTCACATTCCACTATGAAGGTGGAATTCGTGAATATGTAGAATATCTGAATAAGAGTAAGGAAGTACTTTACCCACAGGTTATTTACTGTGAAGGTAAAAAAGGCGATGTAGTTGTAGAAGTTGCGTTACAGCATAATGATTCTTATAACGAAGGTGTTTATAGCTTTGTAAATAATATTACGACACCGGAAGGAGGAACACATTTAGCTGGTTTTAGAAGTGCACTTACAAAGACATTTAATGATTATGCAAGAAAGAATAAGTTATTAAAAGACAGTGAGCAGAATCTTACTGGAGATGATATCAGAGAAGGTTTAGTTGCCATTGTCAGCATTAAGATTCCAGAACCACAGTTTGAAGGACAGACAAAGCAGAAGCTTGGAAACAGTGAAGCGCGAGGTGCTGTTGACAGCGTAGTTAGCGAACAGCTCACTTATTTCCTTGAGCAGAATCCAAATGTTGCAAAGATAATCTGTGAGAAGGCGGTGCTTGCACAAAGAGCCAGAGAGGCCGCAAGAAAGGCAAGGGATTTAACAAGAAGAAAGTCTGCACTTGACGGAATGAGTCTTCCAGGTAAGCTGGCAGATTGTTCTGATAAAGACCCACAGAATTGTGAAATCTACATCGTAGAGGGAGATTCCGCGGGTGGATCTGCAAAGACAGCAAGAAGTCGTGCAACCCAGGCAATTCTTCCACTTCGTGGAAAGATTCTTAACGTAGAGAAGTCGAGACTGGATAAGATTCTTGTAAATAATGAGATTCGTGCGATGATTACTGCATTTGGTACGGGAATTCATGAGGATTTTGATATTACAAAACTCAGATATAATAAGATTATTATTATGACTGATGCCGATGTAGATGGTGCACATATTGCCACATTATTATTAACATTCTTATATCGTTTTATGCCTGATCTTATCAAAGAAGGTCATGTATATCTGGCACAGCCGCCACTGTATAAAGTTGAGAAGAACAAGAAGGTGTGGTATGCCTACAGTGATGAAGAATTAAATAAGATACTTACAGATATCGGACGTGACGGTAACAATAAGATTCAGCGATACAAAGGTCTTGGTGAGATGGATGCTTCCCAGCTGTGGGAGACAACTATGGATCCGGAAAAGAGAATTTTGCTGCGTGTAAATATGGATGATGATGCAGCTTCAGAGCTTGATATGACATTTGATACTCTTATGGGTGACCGTGTAGAACCGCGTAGAGAGTTTATCGAAGCGAATGCAAAATATGTACAGAATCTGGATATCTGATAAAAGAAGTTTTTTGACATTTCCATACTCCCGGAATCTCTTAAATATTTGAGATTTCGGGAGTATGTATCATAGTTCAGGAGGACAGTATGGACGATAGTAATATTTTTGATAAAATCCATGAGGTGGATTTGAAAAATACCATGGAGAAATCTTATATAGATTATGCTATGAGTGTAATTGTATCCAGAGCGCTTCCAGATGTAAGAGATGGTCTGAAGCCGGTTCAGAGAAGAATTCTTTATTCTATGATCGAGCTGAACAACGGTCCGGATAAGCCACATAGAAAGTGTGCCCGTATCGTCGGTGATACAATGGGTAAATATCATCCTCATGGTGACAGCTCTATTTATGGAGCGTTAGTTAATCTGGCGCAGGACTGGTCTACCCGTTATCCGTTAGTAGACGGTCATGGTAACTTTGGTTCAATCGAGGGTGACGGCGCAGCTGCCATGCGTTATACAGAGGCAAGATTATCTAAGATCTCCATGGAGATGACAGCAGACATTTACAAGGATACGGTTGATTTTGTACCGAACTTTGATGAGACAGAGAAAGAGCCAAGCATTCTCCCATCGAGATTTCCAAATCTCCTTGTAAACGGGGCACAGGGTATCGCGGTTGGTATGGCAACCAATATCCCTCCACATAACTTAAGAGAAACAATTGATGGTGTGGTAAAAATCATTGATAATCAGGTGGAGGAAGACAGAGATACCGAGATTGATGAGCTTTTAGAGATTGTAAAAGGTCCGGACTTCCCAACAGGAGCGGCTATTCTTGGACGTAAGGGAATCGACCAGGCATATCGTACCGGAAGAGGTAAGATTAAAGTACGTGCCGTAACAAATATTGAGCCAATGAAGAATGGAAAGCAGAGAATTATCGTAACAGAACTTCCATACATGGTAAATAAGGCACGTTTAATTGAGAAAATTGCTGATTTAGTAAAGGAAAAGAGAATTGACGGAATCACAGAATTACGTGATGAATCAGACAGAAGCGGTATGCGGATCTGTATCGAGACACGTAAAGATGTGAATGCCAATGTTTTATTAAAGCAGTTATTTAAACATACACAGCTTCAGGATACTTTTGGTGTTATCATGCTTGCGCTTGTAGATAACCAGCCAAAGGTTCTTAACTTAAAAGAAATGCTTGTTCATTATCTGAATCACCAGAAAGATGTTGTAACAAGACGAACAAAATACGAGCTGAACAAGGCAAAAGAGAGAGCGCACATTTTAGAAGGTCTTTTAAAGGCTTTAGATTACATTGATGAAGTTATCGAGATTATCCGTGCTTCTAAGAACGTAGCAGAGGCAAGAGATAACTTAATCAAGCGTTTTGAATTCTCTCAGGCACAGGCACAGGCGATTGTAGATATGCGTCTGCGTGCGCTTACCGGTTTAGAGAGAGAGAAGCTTCAGAACGAGTATGATGAACTTGAGAAAAAGATTGCAGAGTTAGAAGCCATTTTAGCAGATGAAAAGGTTCTCTTAGGTGTAATCCGCGAGGAAATCCTTCTCATTCGCGACAAATATGGTGATGACAGAAGAACTTCTATCGAAATGGATATGGAAGATTTAAGTGATGAAGCGTTAATCCCTAGAAAAGATGCGATTATCACTTTCTCCAAACTTGGATATATCAAGCGCATGACACCGGATAACTTCCACAGTCAGAATCGTGGTGGTAAGGGAATCAAAGGTATGAATGTGATCGATGAAGACCATATCGAAGATTTATTCATGACAAGCACTCATAACTACATCATGTTCTTTACAAATAAGGGACGTGTATATCGCTTAAAGGGATATGAGATTCCGGAATCCAGCAGAACAGCAAGAGGAGTGAATATCATCAATCTTCTTCAGCTCCAGCCAGAAGAGAAGATCACAGCGATTATTCCATTATCAGAAGATGGAAAGCAGCATTATCTTGTTATGGCTACGAGAAAGAAGACAGGATTTGATGAGTATAAGAACGTCCGTAAAAATGGTCTGGCTGCGATTTCCTTACGAGAAGGCGATGAGCTTATTGAAGTAAAACAGACCGATGAGAACGAAGACATTTTCCTCGTATCAAGAGAAGGTCAGTGTATCCGCTTTAAGCTTCAGGATGTACGAGAAACCGGACGAGTTTCTATGGGTGTTATCGGAATGAATCTTGGAGATACAGATGAAGTAGTCGGTATGCAGATTCATTCTGAAGGAGATGATTTACTCATCGTATCTGAAAAAGGTATGGGTAAACGTACTCCACTTGATGAATTTACCGTACAGCATCGTGGCGGAAAGGGTCTTAGATGTTATAAGATTACGGAGAAGACCGGCTATGTTATCGGAGTGAAGACGATTAAGCCAGAAGAAGAGATTATGCTTATTACGACAGAGGGAATTGTGATTCGAATGAAGAGTGATTCTATTTCTGTTATTGGTCGAAATACTTCTGGTGTTAAGCTGATTAATATTGATGCAGACAGCGATATTAAAGTTGCCAGTGTTGCAAAGGTAAGATTCCAGGAAGAGGATGAGTCTGAAGATATGGAAGAAGATATATCTGAAGTATCTGAAGAGACTGTATCAGATGAGAATGAAGCCATAGAAAATGAAACAGCACCAGAAGAAGTTTAAATTTTTCATACAGGGTAATAAAAGTCAGTAAGCAGGGAGAAAGATTACCAGCTCTTATTGACTAAGGATTGCCCCAGACTAATCCACAGATGTATTTGATTATTTTGATTTTATTTCAATAATTTATCATCTGTGGATTAAACGGATAAAGAGGTATAAAGATGCGAGTAATTAACGTAGAGGAAATTTCTAAGAATATTAAAGAAATGTGTATCGAGGCCAATTACTATCTTTCAGATGACATGAAGAATGCTTTATACAAAGCGGCAGAACAGGAAGAGAACCCTCTTGGCTGCCAGATTCTTAATCAGCTAAAAGAGAATCTTGATATTGCAGGAGTAGAGCAGATTCCAATCTGTCAAGATACAGGGATGGCAGTTGTATTTGCAGAGGTAGGCCAGGATGTACATATTGAGGGCGGTTCTCTTACGGATGCCATCAATAAAGGGGTACATGATGGATATGTAGAAGGATATCTTCGCAAATCTGTAGTAAATGACCCATTTATCAGAGAAAATACAAAAGATAATACTCCTGCTGTTATTCATTACAGCATTGTTCCAGGAGAGAATATTAAGCTTACTGTAGCACCAAAGGGCTTCGGAAGTGAAAATATGAGCCGTGTATTTATGCTTAAACCGGCAGATGGTATGGAAGGTGCAGTGAATGCGATTGTATCCGCTGTACGGGAAGCAGGACCAAATGCCTGTCCTCCAGTTGTTGTCGGTGTTGGTATTGGCGGTACATTTGAAAAGGCTGCTCTTATGGCAAAGCAGGCACTTACAAGACCTGTGGGTACTCATTCCGAGTTTCCTTCTATTAAAGCAATGGAAGAAGAGGTTCTTGAAAAGGTAAATAATCTTGGAATTGGAGCAGCAGGACTTGGTGGAACTGTTACAGCACTTGCTGTCAACATTAATACATATCCTACGCATATTGCAGGACTTCCGGTTGCCGTAAATATGTGCTGTCATGTAAATCGTCATGCAGTAAGGACTTTATAAGGGGAGGATACAGTTATGAATAAAACAATTCAGGTTCCACTTTCTGAAGAAGATATTAATACTTTAAAGGCAGGGGACTATGTATACCTGTCTGGAATTATTTATACTGCCAGAGATGCAGCACATAAAAGAATGTATGAAAGTATGCATAAAGGGGAATCTTTACCTATAGAACTAAATGGCAATGTTTTATATTACCTTGGGCCAAGTCCGGCAAGAGAGGGACAGGTTATTGGTTCTGCAGGGCCTACTACAAGCAGTCGTATGGATAAGTATACCCCTGAGATGCTTGATAAAGGATTAAAAGGCATGGTAGGTAAAGGAAAGCGTTCTCCTGAAGTTATAGAAGCAATGAAGAGAAATGGTGCAGTATACTTTGCCGCAGTAGGTGGAGCGGGTGCATTATTATCTAAATGTATTAAGAAGGCAGAAGTAATTGCTTACGATGATCTTGGCACAGAGGCAATCCGTAAGTTAGAGATTGAAAATCTACCTGTTATTGTAGTTATTGATAAAGATGGAAACAACCTTTATGAGACTGCAAAAGAAAAATGGAAAAAATAATTAAAAAAAGGCTTGACTTTTGTCAGCCTTTTTGCTAATATAATAAAGCGTTGTGCATCAGTGTGCAACGGAATTGAATATTTTCATTTATTTAGGCATTATGGAGAAGTACTCAAGTGGCTGAAGAGGCGCCCCTGCTAAGGGTGTAGATCGTTCGCGCGGTGCGAGGGTTCAAATCCCTCCTTCTCCGTAATATTTTTCACTCTTATTTGGAAAATAAAGAAGAAAAATAAAAAAATGCTTGACAGATGAATGGGAATGTGATAGAATGTACGAGTTGCTCAAGAAAAGCAACAAAACATTAAAAAATAAATTAAAAAAGTTCTTGACAAAGACTTCTGAATGTGATAAAATAAAGAAGTTGTGTCACAAAAAAAGAACGACACAAAACCTTGATAACTGAATAACAAAACAACCTTGAACGTTAATTCAAATTTCATTCGGGTTTTCCTGAGAGTGATGTCTGCAGGAAAGTCCATGGAACAGAACGAAAGTTCAAAACCTAAATAAACAGTAATGACAGGAAAAGAACCAGTGGTTCTGGACCTTGATCTGACATCTTGAACATTTTATTTGAGAGTTTGATCCTGGCTCAGGATGAACGCTGGCGGCGTGCCTAACACATGCAAGTCGAACGAAGCACCTTTTGAGATTCTTCGGATGATCGATCGGTGACTGAGTGGCGGACGGGTGAGTAACGCGTGGGTAACCTGCCCTGTACAGGGGGATAACAGCTGGAAACGGCTGCTAATACCGCATAAGCGCACGAGGAGACATCTCCTTGTGTGAAAAACTCCGGTGGTACAGGATGGGCCCGCGTCTGATTAGCTGGTTGGCAGGGTAACGGCCTACCAAGGCAACGATCAGTAGCCGGTCTGAGAGGATGAACGGCCACATTGGAACTGAGACACGGTCCAAACTCCTACGGGAGGCAGCAGTGGGGAATATTGCACAATGGGGGAAACCCTGATGCAGCAACGCCGCGTGAGTGAAGAAGTATTTCGGTATGTAAAGCTCTATCAGCAGGGAAGATAATGACGGTACCTGACTAAGAAGCTCCGGCTAAATACGTGCCAGCAGCCGCGGTAATACGTATGGAGCAAGCGTTATCCGGATTTACTGGGTGTAAAGGGTGCGTAGGTGGCAGTGCAAGTCAGATGTGAAAGGCCGGGGCTCAACCCCGGAGCTGCATTTGAAACTGCTCGGCTAGAGTACAGGAGAGGCAGGCGGAATTCCTAGTGTAGCGGTGAAATGCGTAGATATTAGGAGGAACACCAGTGG
>OBKS01001792.1_pt1 | contig 13966 bp, 7 predicted proteins | sample 1517381 | NCBI WGS metagenome assembly OBKS01 (sample SAMN04571686, study PRJEB22368) | human gut metagenome | biome: human gut; material: stool | host: Homo sapiens | place: Luxembourg | collected 2012-08-03
GGTCGCCGCCGCCTCGGCCGTGGTCGACGGCGGCATGGGCAAGCAGGACGCCATGAAGGCGTTCGGGGTCATGTCCCTGGCGCCGCTCAAGAGATGGTGCGCGCTCTACCGCGAGGGCGGCGCCGAGGCGCTTAGGCCCAAGCCCAAGGGCAGGCCGAGGGGGTCCGGCCCCAAGCCGCGCGGGCGCACCCGCGAGCAGGAGCTCGAGGAGCGCTGCCGAAGGCTCGAGACCGAGGTGGCCTACCTAAAAAAATTGCGTGCCCTGGTCGAGAGGGACGGGATCTGACCAGGGCGAAGGTCGAGGCCGTGAGCGCCCTGCGCGCGGAGGGGTACGAGCTGGGGCGCCTGCTGGAGTGCGCCGGCATGGCCCGGTCCAGCTACTACTACGCGCTGTCGCACCCGGCCAGGCCGACGCGCCCGGAGCTGCGGGACGCGGTGGCGGAGATCTTCTCGCGCACGGCCAACGGGTGCGGCCACCGCCAGGTCGCCATGTGCCTGCGCGCCGAGCTGGGCGCGCGCATAGCCTACAAGACCGTGCTCAAGATGATGCGGGAGATGGGGGTCCGCTGCGGCATCCGCCGCGAAACCGACTACCATAGGTACAACTCCTACAGGGGCAAGGTCGGCAAAACCTTCGAAAACGTCATCGGCAGGGACTTCGAAGCCGACGGGCCCTGGCAGAAGATGGGCACCGACGTCACCGAGTTCAAGCAGCCCTGGGGCAAGGCCTACTTCGCGCCGGTGTACGACTTCGGCAGCAAGGAGATAGTCGCGTGGTCGACGTCGACCAGCCCGGACATGGCACAGCAGGCCGAGCTGCTCGACCAGCTGCTGGCGAAGATGCCCGAGGGCGCGACGCCGGTGCTCCACAGCGACATGGGCTGGCAGTACCAGCACGCCGCATGGTGCGGGAGGCTGAAGGACGCCGGGATCGTCCAGAGCATGTCCAGAAAGGGCAACTGCATCGACAACGGCGCCACCGAGCAGGTCTTCGGCCACATGAAGGACGAGTTCTTCCGGGGAAGGACATGGCCCGACTTCGAGTCCTTCAAGGCGGACCTGGACGCGTACGTCGCCCATTGGAACACGAGGCGAAGGCAGGTTAAACTGAAGGGGCTGACCCCGGAGGAGTTCCGGAACCAGCCCCTTGCGGCGTAGTTCTTATTTAAGCCGTCCAAGTTTTGGGGTGCAGTTCAGACTACTAAGCCAGGAGTGTCCCAAACTGCCGGCAGAAAAGGAACGTCCCTAAGTGCCAACTAACCAATTGCCGTCTTCGGCAGCGATGGCAACGCCGCAGATAGAGGACGGACAGCGAGCGACGTCCAGAGCGAACAAGTTGGCATGAAAAAGGCAAGGCATAGACCTTCTGGTCATGCCTTGCCTTTTGAATGACAAATTGTCGCTCTGGGCGGCGCGCAGCGTCGAGTCGTTACGCGGTTTGTAAAACCGCGTAACCTACACGGCCTGTGCCAGCTTCTCGGCTCGCTCGGCGGCGGCGAGCGCCTCGATGACGGTGCCGAGCTGATCGCCCAGAAGGACGCCGTTGTAGGTGGAGTTGAAGCCGATACGGTGATCGGTCACGCGGTCCTGGGGCTGGTTGTAGGTACGGATCTTCTCGGAACGGTTGCCGTGGCCGATCTGGCTCTGGCGCTCGGCACCAAGCTCTGCCTGCTGCTTCTCGAGCTCCATCTCGTACAGACGAGCACGCAGCATCTGCATGCAGACCTCGCGGTTCTGAATCTGGGAGCGCTGCTCCTGCGACTGCACCACGGTGTTGGTGGGCAGGTGGGTGATGCGCACGGCGGAGTAGGTAGTGTTAACGCACTGACCGCCAGGGCCGGAGGCGCAGTAGGTGTCGATGCGCAGGTCGGACTGGTTGATCTGGACGTCGATCTCCTCGGCCTCGGGAAGTACGGCGACGGTAGCCGTGGAGGTCTGAATGCGGCCCTGGGACTCGGTCTTGGGAACGCGCTGGACGCGATGCACGCCGGACTCGAACTTCATGACGGAGTAGACGCGGTCGCCCTCGACCTTGAACTCGATGGACTTAAAGCCGCCGGCCTCGCTGGGGCTGGAATCGAGCACGGTGGTCTTCCAGCCGCGCGATTCGCAGAAGCGCTGGTACATCTTGTACAAGTCGCCGGCGAAGATGGCTGCCTCGTCGCCACCGGCGGCGGAGCGAATCTCGACGATGGTGTTCTTGTCGTCGTTGGGGTCACTCGGGATGAGCATGTACTTGATGTCTTCCTCGAGCTGGGGAAGCTTTTCCTCGTTCTCGGAGATGTCCATCTGGAGCATCTCCTTCTCGTCCGCATCGCTGGTGTCGCGGAGCATCTCCTTGGCGGCCTCGATGTCATCGAGCGCGCCGATGTACTCGCGCGAGGCAGCGATGAGGTCGGACTGGTGTGCGTACTCCTTGTTGAGACGCGTGAACTCCTTGATGTCGGAGGCGACGGCCGGGTCGGAAAGCTTCTTCTCGAGCTCCTCGTAGGCCTTAATGATCTTTTCGAGCTTGTCGCGCATGGCGGGACTCCTTTATGTGCGTGAAGGCGAAAATCGGCAGAGTTGATGGGGCGCGCGGCGCCACTGCGGGGGTAAGCCCAGCTAGAACATGTCGATCTTCAGATACATGCGCATCCCTTCGCGTATGAGGTACATAGTTGCGGTCTAACCCATACATGATAGCGTGCGCAGGCATACCTGCATATAACCCGCACGGAATGCGACAAAGGGTCAGTCTCTTTCCTTGAATACAACTTCATCCGAACGCCTCCCGCATTCATCCGCACATATACGGATAAATTTGGGAATCCGATACCCTGAGGGCCGGATCGGCCGGCCCCGGGAGATCGGAGGACGCCATGTCCGGAAAGGGCGGGAAGGGCGCCGCGAGGGCGGTCCCGAGGACCCACGGCAGGCTCACCGGGTACGAGCGGGACACGGTCCAGAGGATGCTGAAGCGCAGGGTTCGCTCGGCCACTTCCTCGAGAGGTTCAAGGGCGTATCGACCCGCAGGCTCCACAGCTGCCTGATGTGGTTCAGATGGCTGCGCGAGGCCGCACGCGTCGGGGACAGGACGTCGCTCATACGCGAGCAGCTCGACGACGGGCGCTACGAAAAGATCCGGAAGAAGATGATGGAGCCGGAGTACGAGTTCCATCTGGAGCCGGACGTGCAAACGGCGGGTTAACATAGCCTTTCACCAAAAAGGGCGAGCGGCCGCGCCCTGCGACCACCCGCCCTCAATCAAAGCCCTTCTCGGCCGCCGTAGCTACCGGTTCCGGCGCCGCAGGATAACGCCTGCGGCGATCAGCACCACCGCGCCGCCCGCGATGCCACCCAGGGCCATCGGCGACAAGCTGGTATCGCCCGTATACGGCAGACCCGGCTTCTCCTCCTTCGGCACCGGTGACTTGCTCGGCGGATTGGTGGGCGGCTCCGTCGGCGGGGTGGTCGGCGGCGTGTACGTGTTCTTGAACACCGGCGCCACGGCGCCGTCATAGGTTACCGTCGCCACCAGATGGCCCGCACCGTCGTCCGTCACCGTCACCGTTACCCGGTGCTCGGCCGCGTCGTACGTCACGTTCTTCTGACCGTCGTCCACCTCGGAGATGCTGTAGGCGTACGTTCCGGGCTTGTCGTACGAGATCGCCTCGAAGCCCACCGTGCCGTCCGCCGCGTTCTTTGCGGTCTGCAGTACCTTGCCGTCGGCATCCTTCAGCTGGAAGGAGAACTGCCCTTCCTTCAGGTCCTCGCCGCTCAGCACCTTGGAGGCCCCCAGCTTCACCTCAGTCGCGGCCGGCGCGTAACTGTTGCTGAACGCCACCGCATCCGCAGCCTTGCCGCCCTTGCTGTAGGCAACCTGCGCCTCCAGCGCGTGCGTCTCCGCATTCTCCGTCACCGTCACCGTCGCGGTAAAGACCGTCGTGTCGTAGGTGACGCCGTTCGCCGTCGCCCCTGCCCGCTCGGACACGGTGTAGACGTACGTCCCCACCTTGTCCAGCTGCAGCGGCGCGAAGCCGAACGTGCCGTCGGCGCCGTTCTGCACCGTCTGCACCACGTTACCGTCGGCGTCCTTCAGGTCGAAGGAGAACTCACCCTCGGCCAGGTCGCGGCCGGTCAGGGCCTTCGTTCCGGTAATCGTCGCCGTCGTTGCCGTCGGCGTGTAGGTGTTGGTGAAGGTCAGATCCGCGGCCGTCTTGTTCGCCGTCGCGGTCAGCTGGCCGCTGCCGTCGTCGGTCGCACTCACCGTCACATCCAACACCGCATCGCTGTAAGTGATGGTGCCATCTTGGCCCGCAACCTCCTTCACCTGGTACGCATGCGAACCAGTCGCGGTGTACGAGATGGCCTTGAAGGTAAACGCGTTACCCACGTTCGTGGTCCGGTCGATCTCCTGCCCGGTGGCCACGTCAATCAGCGCGAACGTGAACTCGCCATCGGCGGGCGTCCGCATGGTGGCCGAATCGGTATTCTCAAGCACCTTGGTGCCGGAGATCTGGTAGGAGGTCGCGCCCGGCTGGTAGCTGTTCGCAAACGTCATGGTGTTGGGGGTGACGCCGTTCTCGGTGCCCTCGCTCGGCTTCACCGTGGAGTTCTCTACCACCAGCTTGCCGTCGTTGTTGTCCTTCACCACGTAGGTCAGGGTGTACGTCTTGCCGGTGTAGGTCACGCCCGGCACGCCCGGCGCGTCCCCCGTCGGCTGCACCTCGCGGACCGTGTAGGTAAAGGTGCCCGCATGGTCGAAGGTCAGCTTGTCGAAGGCAACCTTGCCCTGCGCATCGTTCTTCTGGGTCTGGATCACCGAGCCGTCAGACCCCACCAGCTCGAAGGCGAAGTCTCCCGCCTTTAGCTGATAGCTGCCGTCGTGCACGTCAACGCTCTTGGTGAGGGCGATCGCGCCGGAGTCCGTCGCCTGTGCCTCATAGGTGTTGGTGAAGCTGGGCTTCGTGACATTCGTGCCGTCGTAGGCGACGCTCGCCTGCAGCGTGCCGGCATTGTCCGCAACCGTCACCACGGCATGGTGCACCGCGGCGTCGTAGGTCACGTAGGCCAGATCACCCTTCCGCTCCACGATGGTGTACTCGTGCGTGCCCGGCTTCGCGTAGGAGAAGGCGTCGAAGTTAACACTTCCGTCCGCGCCGTTGGTCGCGGTCCGGACGGGCTTGGCCCCGGCAAGCTGCTCAGCCGTCAGGTTGCCCTCGTACACATCGAAGGTGAACTCGCCGCACTTGGGGACGATCGGCGTGTTGTCGTCCTTCTTCACATAGCTCTTCTGCGCACCGAGGGCCAGGCCGGTCGCGGCCGGCTGGTAGGTGTTGGTGAAGGTATCCGAGCCGGATGCGCTCGTCACGATCGCCTTCGCATTCAGTGCTCCGTTCCCGCCGTCCGTGACCGTCACCGTATAGGTGAGGGGATGGCTGTCATAGACCATGCCCGGCTCCGCGCCCGGCTGCTCCACGATGGTGTAGGTGAAGTCCTTGCTCGCGGCGCCGTCCAAGTCGGAGAGCTGGAACTCGCGCGTGAAGCTGACCTTGCCGTTTGCATCGTTCTTCGCGGTGTCGAGCACGTTGCCGGCAGCGTCCTTCAGGTCGAAGGTGAACTCGCCGTCCGCGGGCTTCGTCGTGTGGTCGAAGCCGTCCGCAACCTTGATGGTCTTGGTCGCCGTCAGGGTTACGGAACCCTTTGCGTCGTAGGTGTTGTTGAAGGTGGGAGCCGTAGCGGCACCATCATAGGTGACGGTCACCTTCGTCTTGTTGTTGTCGCCCTGGTTCTGCTCTACCTTGACGTGGACCTTGACTTCCTTGGCGTCGTAGGCCACGCCGTCGACGGTCTGGCCGGCTTTCTCCTCCTTGAGCGTGTAGTCGTACTCGCCCAGGTTCAGGTTCTTGACGGCCAGCTCGACCTTGCCGCCCCGGTCGTTGGTGCCCTTGGCGACCTCGTTGCCGGCCTGGTCGTACAGGCCGAAGGTGAACGCGTCGGCCGTCAGGTCCTTGCCCGTGAGGATCTTCGTCGCCTCGACGGTAACGTCCGCCGTCGGCTTCGAGTTGGTGAAGGTCGGAACGTCGGCCTCGCCGTCGTAGGTGGCGGTCGCCTTTAGCTCGCCCTTCTCATCGGAGACCTTGACGTGGACCTTCACGCCCTTCGCGTCGTAGACGACGGTCGAGTCGGCGCCCTTCACCTCCTTGATGGTGTAGTCGTGATCGCCCGGCGTGTCGTAGCTGATTGCCTGGAAGGCGACCTTGCCGTCCTTGTCATTCTGGACGGTCTGGATCACGTTGCCATCCTTGTCGAGCAGCTGGAACGTGAAGTCGCCCCCTGCGAGCTCGCCACCCGTGAAGCGCTTCGTCGCCTTGAGCGTTACCGAGGTCTCCTTCGGGTGGTACGTGTTCGTGAAGGTCTTGTCTCCACTCGTTACCTGCGGTGTGGCCGTCAGCGAGCCGGCGCCATCGTCTGTGACCGTCACCGTATAGGTGAGGGTATGGTTGTCATAGACCATGCCGGCCTCCGCGCCCGGCTTCTCCGCGATGGTGTAGGCGAAGTCCTTGCTCGCGGCGCCGCCCAGGTCGGCGAGCTCGAAGTCGCGCGTGAACTTCACCGTGCCATCGGCCTCGTTCTTCGCGGTGTCGAGCACCTTGCCGTCGGCGTCCTTCAGCTCGAACGTGTATTCGCCGCCCTTCAGCTTGGTGTCGTGCGTGAAGCCCGGCGCGACCGCAACGACCTTGGTCGCCGTCAGCTCCACGGATCCCTTTGCGGTGTAGGTGTTCGTGAAGGTGGGGGCATCGGCCTTGTCACCATCGTAGGCAACGGCGGCGTCCAGCTTGCCAGCTTTGTCCATGACCTTCACCGCGGCATGGTGCACCGCGTCGTCGAAGGTCACGTGGGACAGGTCGCCCTTCTTCTCCACGATGGTGTACTTGTACTCGCCGGCCTTGGTGTAGTTGATGGCCGGGAAGGTGACGGTGCCGTCCTCGCCGTTCTTGGCGCTCCGGATGGGTTGCTTGCCCTTCAGCTGCTCGGCCGTCAGATCGCCCTCGTACAGGTCGAAGGCGAACTCGCCGCCCTTGAGCGCAGCCGGCGTGCTGTCGGACTTCACATAGGCCTTCTTCGCCGCGAGCGTCACCGAGGTCTCGGCGGGCTGATACGTGTTCTTGAAGGTCGGGATATCGTTCTTGCCGTCGTAAGTGACGGTCGCCTTCGCCTTGTCGCCCTCCGCCTTCACCGAGACGTGAACCTTCACCTCCGTGGAATCGTAGGTGATGGTCGAATCGCTGCCAGCGACCTCCTTGAGCGTGTAGTCGTACTCGCCCAGGTTCAGGCCCTTGACGGTCAGCTTGACCTTGCCGCCCCGGTCGTTGGTGCCCTTGGCGACCTCGTTGCCGGCCTGGTCGTACAGGCCGAAGGTGAACGCGTCGGCCGTCAGGTCCTTGCCCGCGAGAACTTTCGTGGCCTCAACGGTGACGTCCGCCGTCGGCTTCGTGTTGGTGAAGGTCGGCACGGCCTTATCGCCGTCGTAGGTGGCGGTTGCGCCCAGCTTGCCGTTCTTGTTATCGGTGACGCTGACCTTGACCTTCACTTCCTGACCGTCGTAGACGATGGTCTGGTCGTTACCGGTAACTTCCTTGATGGTGTACTCGTAGTCACCGGCCTTGGTGTAGCTGATGGGCTGGAAGGTAATGTTGCCGTCCTTGTCGTTCGTGACGGTCTCAAGGGGCGTGCCTTCCGCCTTGTCACCCTTGTACAGAGCAAACGAGAAATCGTTCCCCGCGAGCGCACCGCCCTTAAAGTGCTTCATCGCCGCCAGGGTCACGGAACCCTTCGCGGCATAGCTGTTGGTAAAGGTGGCGAGGTTCATCTCGCCGTTCTTGACCTCAGGCGTTTCGCTCTTGTCATCGCCGTCCTTTTTCACCGCCACGCCTGTGACAGTCAGCTTGGCATTCTTGTCCTCAACCTTCACCGTGACGGTGTAGGTGGAATCGTCCATCGTCCAACCGGCGTTCTGCACGCCGTCCACCACCGCGTCGTCATCGGCGTCGTGCGCCTCGGAAAGCGTGAACGTGTATGTACCGGCCTTGTTGAACTTCATGCCGGAGAAGTCGACCGTCTGGCCGTCCTTACCCGTGATCGCGCCCTTCGTGGCCCGGGACTCCGCATGCGCGTCGCCCGCCAGGTCATCCGACACCGTCAGGTCGCCGGCAGCGATCTTCGCCTGCATGTCCGACGTGGCAGCCAGCGTGAACGAGAACTCCTTGTCCGTGCTCTCGGTGCCGGAGACCTTCTTCGTTACCTGCGGGGTCAGCTCGTCGCTGGCGTCCGTCTTGTAGCTGTTGGTGAACACCAGCTTGTTGTCTTCGGCCAGCGTGCCGTTGGAATTCTGCGAGGCAATCGTGCCCGAGATGCTATCGCCTTCTTCAGTCAGATTCTTGTCACCCTGCTTGCGGCCGGTCAGCTTATAGCCCGCGGGCATCTCGTCCTTGCCGGTCAGCTCCTTCACCGTGTAATTGTCACCCTTGGCAAGGCCGTACACGCGAATCGTCTCGTCGGCCTTGATGGTTTGCGAATAGCCGTTCGTCAGGTCGAACACGTTGCCGACCCGCCGCTCGCTCGCAGTCCCCGCCTTCTCGAACACTGCGGCCTTGTACGTCTTCCCCACGGGCACGGTGAACTTGAAGGTGAACCCCGCGTCCTTATTGCCCGTCAGACCATCGGGCACGACAACCTTCTTCGTCACCTCGAGGCTCGCCTCGCGTTCGTTCGCCACGCGCACGCAGGTGGCGCCCGTAAACAGGGTGTTCAGATTCATGTTGCCCAGTTCGGTGCGGGCGCCCTTCGCCGTGATTCCCTTGGGCTTCTCGTCCTGCGTGATGCCCATACGTATCCAGCCCGTCTCGGTCTTCAGGCGGTAGGGTTCGCCCTCTTTGGTGGGCCCATACTGGTAGACACGTCCATTGGCGCCGTACTTGAGATGTACCTCATCCTCGCCGCCCTTGGCGTCATTGTTCCAGGAAAGGTTGCCGTTGCCGTCGAGCGCCCCGTCGGACGTCTGGCGCTGGCCCTTGATCCACGTGAGTGTGTTGTCGATGTCGCCCTCTGCGCCAAACTGGCCCAGACTCTTCATAAGCGTGCCCGGCCCCACGAACGTCGAGACGCCGTCATCGGCCGTACCAGCATCGGCATGGACGCCGTAATCGTCCACAATCACCTTGGTGAGCGTGTCGTTAAGCAGGAAGCCCTTGGGCGCCGAGACCTCCTTTAGGAAGTAGGTGCCATTCTTGAGCGGCTTGTTGCCGTCGCTCGTACACGGGAATATGCCCGCCCCTTCGAGCGAGATCGGGTTGCTGACCGACCCCGTCGTCAGGGTGTCGTAGGGGGCCTGGTCGTCCTTGAGCACAACCTTGCCGTTCTCGTCTGTTACGACCTTGCCGTTCTCGTCTGTTTTCACCTGATCTGCCGTGTACAAGCCGAACTTCGCGCCGTTTACGGGGTTGCCCTCGGTATCGGTCTTCTGCACGAACAGGCGGTTCTGGATGTTCGTGACGAGCAGGCGCGTGGCGAACTGCCGCTGAAAGTTCACCTGGCCATCGGGAAGGTCATCGCTGAACACCTGAACCGTGTTTTCCTCTTTCGCCTTGGCAACGGAATTTTTATTCGTGTAGTAGATACCCACCGCGTATTCGGCATCCTGAGTACGGTCCGCCTCTGGCAGCAGGTAGTAGTACTTGGAGATGTCGCCGGGCATGTATGGAATCTCCACCTGATATTGGCCGCTTGTGTTAAGCGTGAAGACATGCGGTTCCGCCTTCGCCGCCTCGATGGCGCCGGCCTTGCCCGAGGTGTCGGCAAGGGTGTACCCCTTCGTCGGGTCGCCCGACACGGCGCACCAGGCGTTCTTGCTTTTATCGCGCTTGAAAACCACGGCGAACAGGGTGCCTTTCTTCATGTCAACAGTATTGCCTAGCTTCATCAAGTCATCGTTCGCCTGGTACACAATCTTGGGCGCGGTGATGGTCTCCTTCGCGCCAGCGAACGCACCGTTCTTCCACACGACGCTGTTCGCGTCCATACCGCCGTGGTTGATGATGACGCCGCCCGCGCCATTCTTGTCGCTCGTGGGCACATACTCGAACTGCATGCTGCCATCCGCCGCCGCGAGACTCGAGCGGTATCCCTCGGGCGCCTTCGTTTCCTTCAGGAGGTAGTACCGGTAACCATAGTTATAAAGGTCATCGAAGTTGATAACGTCGTCGTTGTCCTTGTTAACGTCGTTGTCCTTGTCATACGTGAGCGTCAGTTGTCCATCCGCGTCCGTGGTGCCGGAGCCGAGGGGCTTACCCTTGGTCTTGAAGTCCTCGTCGGTCTTATAGAGCTCGAACTCGGCGCCCTCCACCGGACCGCCATCCTGGTCGAACTTGATAATGTCGGACTCGGGAACCGTCACGAGGTTGAACTTGAGCTCCATGTTGGAGTCGGTGGCGCCGCGCTCCAGGTAGAAGAACTTGAGGGTGTGGTTGGTGTCGTTGGCGAAGGTGCTGCCGTTCCAGCTCGTGTCGCCGGCCTTGCCCGCATCCTGGTACTTGCTCAGCAGTGTGCCGTTGTAATTGTCGTTTACCTTAATGTCGCCCGTATGAAAGTTGATGCTCAGACTCGCGCGGTTGTGAATACCGCCGATATCACCCACGAGGACATCATCGATGAACACCCAGACGTCATCATCGCCGGCGAACTCGAAGGTCATCTCATTATTATTGTTCGTCAGGCCGCCGTTGGGCTGCACGAATCGCGTGGACATTGAGAGACCGAAGTGGTGGTTGACGGGTTTGCCGCCGTTGTAGCGCGAATCACCGGTGTTGTCTGCCTTGATGCCGTTTTGGACGAGCTGGCCGTTTTCCTCTTTGTCTTTGAACACCTTGTCTGCCGCGTCGAACGGGAAGAACTGACCCTGGTGGGACGAATCGCCCACTTTGTCAATGCCCCAGGTGTCATAGATGTCGAAGGCATTCTTATCAGCGTTGTAGGCTGCGTAGTTTTTGGAGCTGTCATAGACGTAGTAGCCGTCCTGAACCTTGAGGAGGCCCGTCACGCCAAAATGGGACGTCTTGCCGGTCTGGGCAGAGGAATCGAACAGGTAGCGGAGGGACTCGCCGCCCCAAGTTTCGGAAAGCTTCGGGTAGCCGCCGAAAAGCGTGTTGTTGACAATGTTTTGCTCTGGTCTCGTGCCGCCCGTCCAATGGTTGAGCGGCCCATCACCCTGGCCGTCGTTAAACTGGAACTTGTGGCCTGCGTTGACGCCGCCGTTGCCGGAAACCGACAGATGGTTATCGGGATTCACCCAGTAATCAAACAGGTTGATTGTTGTCCCCGAAGGCGAAATCGTCGGAACCGTGTGGTTCGGAAACGGAACCGTGTGGTCCGAAACCGCCGCCTCCGCGCGGGTCGGCAGGAAGAAACTCGCCGTCAGCACGACGGCGAGGGCCAGAACAATCACATATGGCGAGACCGGGCGCAGCCCACGACGACGGCCATAAGACATGACGGACCACCGCTCGCGCGGCCGGTGTTCACCAGGAAGTTCCCTGCTTAGACACTCCCCCGGTAGCATTATTCACGAGTCGAGACGTCGTCTCTCTGAGCTCCTGCATAATTTCCTCCCCAGTCACACGGCGACCTGCCCGGGTGCTCCCCGGGGGCCGAGGCAGTCTGGCACATGCCCGCAGTCGTTCAAGGAATACCAACCCCAGCATATGTCTCTTAAGATATCTTAGCCTTTTTCTATTACAGTTTTTGTCTCATTACCGATGAAATCGGCTCAGTCCCTTTGTCACATTCTAGAGCGTGCGGAGCAGGGCGATGAGGAAGCGGGTGCCTTGGAGGTAGGCGCGACGGGTGATGCGCTCGTTGGTGCCGTGGACGCCGCGGTCGCATTCGTCATCGTCGACCACAAAGGCGGAGAAGCGGATGCACTCGCGGCAAATGCGCTGGTAGTTGGCGGCATCGGTTGCGCCAATCACGGTCGAGGGCACGATGCTGATCGGCTCTTGGCCCACCGCAGACGATCCGTTTTCCTCCGTCCCCTTGGGATCACGGAAATAGCGGGCGGCGATGGCGCGAACGGCCTCGAGCCCCGGACCGCCCACGCGCGGGGACGGCGAGGGCTCGGAGCTGCCGGGGCCAGCTCGACCTCGACTCGGCCAGCGAGCCCAGCGGTGGCAACGGCCTCGCGGCAGCAGGCCACGACATCGGCCACGCTCGTGCCCTCGAGCATGCGGAAGTTGATATTGGCCCACATATCCTGCGGCATTACGTTGGCACCGGTACTGCCGCCTTCGATTTGCGTGGGCGCGCAGGTGGTGGTTACAAGCGGGTACAGCTTTTTGCTGGCGAGGCAGTCGCGCACGATGGCATCCTTGCTGGCAGCAATCTCGTCTGCGGTATAAAGCCCCAGCTCGACGAGCTGCGCGGCAAGCAGGTCGGTCACACGCGCCGGCCACTCGATATCGCAAATCGCGGCAATAGCGCGGCTGAGCACTTCGAGCGACGTGCCGCCGTAAGGGTTGGAAGAATGCCCGCCTTCGCTCTTCGTCCTGAGCACGATATCGGCATAGCCCTTCTCGGCAAGATCGGCATGCATAAGCCAACCCTCACCTGCGCTGTACTCGGCAGCCGCAACGATACGATAGTCGCCCTCGTCGATCAGGTACTCAAGCTCAACGCCACGCTCCTCGAGCGCGCGACCAATGGCACCCGCGCCGTACTGCGTGGTCTCCTCATCCTGGCCAAAGGCCAGCAGCAGCGTTCGTTCGTGTTGCCAGCCGTGCGCCAGCGCATACTCAACGGCCTCCAAGATGCCCGCAACCTGGTCTTTCATATCGATGGCGCCGCGACCCCAAATATAGGTGTCGTCCACGTGCCCGCTAAAGGGATCGTGCGTCCAGTCCGTCTCGGTGCCCGGCACCACGGGAACCACGTCCATGTGGCCCATGAGCATGACCGGCTTGAGGGCGGGGTCGGTGCCGGCAAGCGTCACGAGCAGCGAATGGTCGATGAGCTCGACCTCGCCCGTCGCAAACACGCGCGGCCAGCCCTGCTGCATATAGGCGCGCAGGTCGTCAAACGCCTGCCAGTCCACCGTCTGGGCATCCATGCTCGAAATCGTCGGAAACGACAGCACGCGGCCCAGGCGCTCGCACGCGCCGACCTCATCGATATCGGCAAAATCATCCTCGTGCGCAAAGAAGCGCCAAACCTCGGCCATGCCTTCCTCCAAAAATAACGTGGCAAAGAGGCGGTCCCTTTGCCACGTTCGCTTGCATTATTTGTCGTTGAGATAACGCGAGAGGAACTCGCGGGTGCGCTGGTGCTTGGGATTGCCGAAGAGCTCAGCCGGCGCGGCGTCCTCGAGCACCACGCCCTTGTCCATAAAGACCACGCGGTCGGACACCGTGCGGGCAAAAGCCATCTCGTGCGTGACGACGACCATGGTCATGCCGTCGGCAGCAAGCTTGCGCATGACCTCGAGCACCTCGCCCACGATCTCGGGGTCGAGAGCGGAGGTCGGCTCGTCGAACAGCATGATCTGCGGATTCATGCATAGGGCACGAGCGATGGCCACGCGCTGCTTCTGACCACCGGACAGGCGACCCACGGCGGCGTGCGCGAACTTTTCGAGTCCCACGCTCGTCAGATGCTCCATCGCGACCTTCTCGGCCTCGGCCTTGCTCATCTTTTTGAGCGTGACGGGCGCGAGCGTGCAGTTGTCGAGCACGTCCATGTTGTTGAACAGGTTAAAGCCCTGGAACACCATGCCGATGTCCTCGCGCAGCTTGTTGATGTTGCAGCGCTCGGCCGTGAGGTCCTGGCCGTGGAACCAGATGTGGCCCGCGTCCGGGGTCTCGAGCAGGTTAAGGCAGCGCAGGAAAGACGACTTGCCCGAGCCCGAGGCGCCGATAATGGTGACGACCTCGCCGGG
>OBKS01001804.1_pt1 | contig 13883 bp, 16 predicted proteins | sample 1517381 | NCBI WGS metagenome assembly OBKS01 (sample SAMN04571686, study PRJEB22368) | human gut metagenome | biome: human gut; material: stool | host: Homo sapiens | place: Luxembourg | collected 2012-08-03
ATAAAAACCTATACAACAGATCGGGCTGTAAAAAACGAAAGTTTTTTACAGCCCCCGTTTATGAGTATACAAAAAAAGATGAAAAGCGGACAAGTCGGGCAAAGCCCCTGAAAGCGCCGTCCGCGGAAAAGAAAACGGGAACGGATCTGCGAAATGAACGTCGGACTTCTTAAACGGCAAACTGAATTAGATACATTTTCTTTCGATATTGTTTTCATTTTTCACGGTTGATATACATCGGGCTTTGTGATAGAATAATAGCGAAAAACTCGATTTTTTGCAATTGAGAAAAAACAAAAGGGGGGCAGCGGCTTGTTTGTTCTTGAACGAACATATGATATTGACGAGCTTGTTCGTCATAATATGCACACACATTCGATACTATCTTCCTGCGCAAAGAAGGAAATGACGCTTGAAGCTATGATACGCACGGCGGAGGAAAAGGGACTTAAAACACTGGCGATTACCGACCACTCCGATCCCGGCGACGGTATTGACACCTACAAGGGATTTCTTGAATACAAGAAGCAGCTGGAAAGCATTGACACAAAGGTACGGGTTTTGATAGGCGCAGAGCTTTCGGCATACGGCGTCGGACTGTTCGGCGAGCCTTATGAGGTTGACAAAGCACTCGATTTTGCGTCATATTCCCACGTTCATTATCATCTTGATTTTTGGGAACAGCCTGAGGACAGAAGTCCGAGAGGGTATGCCGAGCATGAATTAAAGGTTCTCAACGCACTTTTTGAAACGGATCGAGCGGACAATATAGCGCATCCGTTTTCGCCGGGTAAAATGAAATTTTTCAACGATGAGCAAAAAGCGGCAACTCTTTCCGCACTGACGGACAACGAGCTTGGCGATATTTTTGAAAAGGGTGAACGTGCGCAATGCAGCTGGGAGCTTCATTCCTCCACGCTTTTGTGTTTCCCCGAATTTGCGTACAGATTTTTCAATATCGGCAGAGAGACAGGCGTTCATTTCTGTGTCGGTACTGATGCGCACAGTCTTGCAGCCCTCGCGCCGGAAGGACTCGCCGAACGGCTGAAGGAAGTCCTTTTGTGAGTCAAGTCTGTCGAAGTTGTTTATCTCGGTGATAAGAAAATCGGCAAAAAAAGAAAAGAATCCGTGATATTTTCACAAAGCAATGCAGTTACAGATATATTTAGGAAAAAACAGCCTTTATGTCCGTAAGGCTGTTTTTTTACGGATCTTCGGCAAAAAAACGATATGTACCGAGGGAACACCGTCATTAGCTGTCAATTTCGCAGGTTAGAACAATCTAAATGGAGAAAACAACCGATCAAAATGCCGCATAAGAAACGAAAATTGCCTACTATTGCCGACGAAAAAACTTATTCTTTTGGTAAGTGTTTCCTAATATAACAACACTTATTTTTGCTCCCAAAACTCGCTTAATTGTTTTGATTTAGCTGACTAAACTTGACCATGCGTTATAATTATAAAACTTCCAACGAAACCAAATTTCCGTTGGGTATAACTGTTTCTAATACACAAAAACGGCTGCTGAAGCTCAAGCCTCGGCAGCCGTTATTATTATACGCTTTTTGCTTTTGAAACTCTCGGCGGGATGCTGACCTTTGCCTTTTTGCGGTTCGGGTCGCGCTCAATTATCGGCTCTGCGCCGTCATTGACGCAGGCGGCGGTAATGCAGACACGTTCGACCGTCGGGTCGGAGGGAACATCATACATTATCGGCATAAGCACGCCCTCCATGATGGAGCGCAGGCCTCTGGCGCCTGTCTTTTTCTCCAGCGTTTTCTCCGCAATAGCTTCGAGAGCGCCCGCGTCGAAATCCAGCTCCACATTATCGAAGCCGAAGAGCGCTTTATACTGCTTGGTGATAGCGTTCTTAGGCTCGGTAAGTATCCTGACAAGGGCGTCCTTATCAAGCTCCTTGAGGGTGGTTATTACGGGCAGCCTGCCCACAAGCTCCGGGATAATGCCGAAGCGCACCAGATCCTGCTGGATGGTCTTGCCGATGAGATTCTCTCTCGAGAATTCGGACTTGCTCTTTATCTGAGCGCCGAAGCCGAGCGCACTGCCGGCCACACGCTTCTCGATTATCTTCTCTATCCCGTCAAACGCACCGCCGCAGATGAAGAGGATATTCGAGGTGTCTATCTCGATGAATTCCTGCTGCGGGTGCTTCCTGCCGCCCTGAGGGGGGACGTTGGCGACGGTGCCCTCGATTATCTTGAGCAGCGCCTGCTGAACACCCTCGCCGCTGACATCCCTTGTTATCGAGGGATTCTCGCTCTTGCGGGCGATCTTGTCTATCTCGTCGACATAGATGATGCCCCTCTCGGCACGCTCGATATCGAAATTCGCCGCCTGGATTATGCGGAGCAGGATATTCTCGACATCCTCGCCCACATAACCCGCCTCGGTGAGAGTGGTGGCGTCCGCAATAGCAAAGGGCACGTCGAGGATCTTGGCGAGTGTCTGCGCGAGCATTGTTTTGCCCACGCCCGTGGGGCCGAGCATGAGGATATTGCTCTTTTGTATCTCGACCTTGGCGGCGCCTGTGCTACCGATGCGCTTATAGTGGTTATAGACCGCAACGCTCAGCGCTATCTTCGCCTCCTCCTGCCCGATGACGTATTCATCGAGCTGAGCCTTTATCTCATGCGGCTTCGGGAGCGAGGCGATATCCAAACCCGGCACGGGGCCCGAGGGCTGCTCCTCCATAATGGAGTGGCACAACTCAACGCACTCGTTGCAAATATACACGCCGTCGCCCGCTATTATCTTCTGCACCTGATCCTGGGTCTTGTGGCAGAACGAGCAGGAAACCCGTGATTTTTCTTTTCTGTCGTCGTCCATGGGCATTTTGTGCCTCCTGTTATCTCTTATCTATTACCTTATCGACAAGGCCGTATTCGCAGGCCTCCTGCGCGGTGAGATAATTATCTCTGTCGGTGTCCCTTGCGATCTCCTCAATGCTTCTGCCGGTATTCTCGGCAAGGATGCGGTTAAGTCTTTCCTTGGTCTTGATTATCTGATCGGCGACGATCTTGATATCGGTCGCCTGGCCTCTTGCGCCGCCGAGGGGCTGATGGATCATTATTTCGCTGTTGGGCAGGGCATATCTCTTGCCCTTTGCGCCGGAGGAGAGCAGGAATGCGCCCATTGAAGCAGCGAGACCCATGCAGATGGTGGAGACATCGCACTTGATATACTGCATGGTATCATAGATAGCCATGCCTGCGGTGACCGAGCCGCCGGGGCTGTTGATATAAAGGCTTATATCCTTCTCGGGGTCCTGACCCTCAAGGTAGAGGAGCTGAGCGACGATAAGGCTTGCGGTCGTATCGTTGACTTCGTCCGAGAGAACGATTATTCTGTCATTGAGCAAGCGTGAAAAAATATCATATGAGCGCTCGCCTCTGTTGGTCTGTTCGATTACATAAGGCATCGTTGCCATCAAAATCATTCCTTTCATTACAGAATAAACCGGCTCAGCACCGGTTTATTCCAAAATTCATATTAAGTATAGTTTTATCGGCGGCGGATTATTCATCTTCTTTCTTCTCCGCAGCCTTTTTGGTGGTCTTCTTTGCGGCGGGCTTCTTTGCGGGCTTCTCGGCAGCTTCCTCGGCGGGAGCATCTTCCTTAGCCGCAGCGGCCTTCTTGGCGGTTCTCTTCGCGGCGGGCTTCTTAGCCTTAGCGGAATCAATAACGAGCTTTATAGCATCCTGCTTTGCAAGCTCGGCTGCAACGGTCTCGGCGGGGACGATGCTCTTTATCTTCTCAACGTCCATGCCGTACATCTCAGCCATCTTAGCATACTCGGCGTCAACAGCCTCGTCGCTTGCCTTGATGCCCTCAAGCTCGATTATCTTCTCAACTGCGAGGTCGAGCTTAACGTCGGAGACTGCGCGCTCCTTCATCTGATTCTCAAAGGTCTCCTTGTCCATACCCATATACATAAGATAGGTATCAAGGTCGATGCCCTGCTGAGAGACTCTCTGAGCGAAGGAGTTGATGCTGTCGTACATGCACTGGGGGATCTCGCCCTCAACGTTCTCGATAAGAGCGTCGATAACTGCGTCCTCAAATGCGTGCTGAGCGCTGTCCTGCTTCCTCTTGAGCAGATCCTCTTCAACGCCCTTCTTGAGCTCGTCAACGGTGTCGTACTCGCCCATATCCTTGGCGAATTCATCGTCAAGAGCGGGGAGCTCCTTGACCTTGATCTCGTGGAGCTTGATCTTGAACACTGCGTCCTTGGAGGCAAGCTCGGGAGCGTACTCCGCGGGGAAGGTCACGTTAACGTCGAATTCGTCGCCGATGCTGTGGCCGACTATCTGCTCCTCAAAGCCGGGGATAAAGGAACCCGAGCCGAGGGTGAGGTTATATTTCTCAGCCTTGCCGCCCTCGAATGCCTTGCCGTCGACAAAGCCCTCGAAGTCGATAACGGTGATATCGCCGTCCTTGGCTGCTCTGTCGTCAACGTCAACTATTCTTGCGCCTCTCTCGAGCATATGCTCGATCTCGTGATCGACTTCCTCGGCGGTGACCTTAGAGTCGCTCTTCTCGGCGGTGAGGCCCTTGTATGCCTTGAGGGTTATCTCGGGCTTAACGGTGACGTTGAAGCTCATCTCAACGCCCTCTTCGGTATTCATCTTCTTAACGTCAACATCGCGGGGATGATCGACGGGAGTGATGCCTGCTTCGTCATAAGCGGCCTGAACGGCTTCGGGGAAGACTATCTCGAGCGCATCCTCATAGAATACCTCCTTGCCATAGAGCTTCTCGATCATCATAAGGGGAGCCTTGCCCTTGCGGAAGCCGGGGATGGAGATGGACTTTCTCTGCTTCATGTATGCCTTCTGGATGGCAGCCTTGAAGTCCTCGGCCGAGATTGAAAGCTCGATCGAATAGGTGTTGGTTTCGGTTTTGTTTGCTGATACTAAACTCATTTGATATTCCTCCGTTTAGCCGAACTCTGCCCGGCTATGTTGTTTTAACCCATTGATTATAACAAATACTTTTGAAAATTTCTATATATATTTATATTTTCTTTGTATTAGTGAAATTTTTTCATTTTAATGCGTGACTTTTGTTCAAAATGACATATTTTCATATACCAATTCGGGGCAAAAGCCCAAAAAATCGCTTGAAATAAGCGAAAATCTTATCCCGTCGCTCACGCCCGTGAAAGCCGTGGCGTGCGAATAGGAGTGAAGATGGGCGTAATAGCAGCGCTTTATACCCTCCTCGAGCAGCACATCGTATATCTCGCCGCACTTCTGAGTTTGGCTCAGCGGCGGGTAATGGAGAAACACGACAGGCTCAAGCCCGGTCTTTTTGGCCTCCTCTATCCCGCCTCGCGCAGGACTATCTTTTTATCGGCGTCCTTCTCGGCGTCAAAGAACCAGCCTCTCGTGCCGCAAACGGCGATACTGCCGACGGCGTATGCGTTGTTAAAGAGGATATTCAGCGAGGTGAATTCGTGCTTTGCAAAAAATTCGTCCGCTTTCTTTTTGGTCGACCACCAATAATCGTGATTGCCCTTCATCAGCAGCTTTTTACCGGGGAGCGAATCGAGAAACCCGCAACGCCCTGCTCAAGATCCATACACCAGGATATATCGCCGGCGATAACGACGGTGTCGTCCTCGCTGATGAGCCGCCGCCAATTGCTCTCGAGCCGCTTCTCATAATCGGTCCAGCCGCCGAAAACATTCATCGACTTGCCTGTCGAGAGCGACAGATGAGTATCACCGATAGCGAAAAGAGCCATAGACATATCCTTCCCTGAAATATTTGCGGGGACACAGTAAATAATAATACCACGGAGTGATCCGATTAATTTGAAAGGGAGAAATCAAAATGAACAACAAGCATGACGAGATAACCTGCTTCGCAAAGAACTGCGTCTATCACAAGGGCGAGACCACCTGCTCCGCCGCCGGCATCGAGGTCGGTAATTCCTCCGCCTGCCGCTGCGGCGAAACTCAGTGCTCCACCTTCAAGCTCAACGACAATGCCATCGGCAAAAGCTGCGGCTGCGCCGACTAAAATCAGACGCCGAGCATATCGAACACGGTCTGCTCCATTTTGTCCTTTGAGCAGCAGCCGGTGAATCTGACGGGCTTGTCACGCAGACCCGCGAGCTGCTCGGGGCATTCGAGACCCGTGACCTCGGCGAGCCTTGCGACCATGGCGAATTCGTCAAGCTCCTCGGCACCGCCCTCAACGGCTTCAAGCACCGCGGCGCTGAATTTGAACGGGCTTGCCGTGGAGGCGATGACCGCGGGGGCGCAGTCGCCGGTGCGGGCTTTATAATCGTAATAAACCTTGACGGCAACGGCGGTGTGAGTATCGCACAGATAGCCCTTCTCTTTATAAGCGGCGGCTATCGTCGCCTTGGTCTCATCGTCGTTGCAGCAGCCCGCCGCAAAGAGCGAGCGCAGCTTCGCAAGGGTATCGGCATCAACCTCATACCTGCCGCATTCGGCAAGCTGCTTCATCCAGCCCTTTACCTTCTCGCTGCCCGCAAGGGAGTAGAGAAGCCTCTCAAGGTTGCTCGAAATGAGTATATCCATAGAGGGCGAAACGGTGGTGAAAAATTCGCGGTTGCGGTCATAAACGCCTGTTGTGAGGAAATCCGTGAGCACGGAGTTGCTGTTTGAGGCGCAGATGAGCTTTGCGATAGGCAGACCCATCTCGCGGGCGTAATAGGCGGCAAGGATATTGCCGAAATTGCCCGTGGGCACTACTACATTGATCTTATCGCCGTTCTTTATCGCTCCGTCGGCGACAAGGTCGCAATAGGCGGAGAAATAATAGACTATCTGCGGGGCGAGCCTGCCCCAGTTTATCGAATTTGCGGAGGAGAACGCCATGCCCTCGGCTGCGAGCCTCTCGGCAATGGCCTTATCCGTGAATATCTTTTTTACTCCGCTCTGAGCGTCGTCAAAATTGCCCTCAATGGCGCAGACGGCGACGTTGCCGCCCTCCTGAGTGCACATCTGAAGCTTCTGCATCGGGCTGACGCCGTCCTCGGGGTAAAAAACAAGGATGCGGGTATTTTTGACATCCTTGAAGCCCTCGAGAGCCGCTTTGCCCGTGTCGCCCGAGGTGGCGACAAGGATGACTATCTCGGTGCCGTCGGCCGCCTTTTTGCCCGCCACGGTGAGCAGGTGGGGGAGCATCTGAAGCGCCATGTCCTTAAAAGCACACGTCGGACCTCTGAAAAGCTCAAGGATATAAACGCCGTCCTCGAGCTTTGCAAGCGGAGCGACCTTTTCGCTTGAAAATCCGCTCTCGTAAGCGCCTCTGACGCAGGAATCCAGCTCCTCCTCGGTGAAATCGGTGAGGTAGAGGGAGAGGATAGCCTTCGCCCTGCCGATATAATCGAGCTTCGAGAGCTGCTCAATGCGCTCAAGGCTGACCGACGGGAAGCTCTCGGGGACAAAAAGTCCGCCGTCCGCAGATATTCCTCTGGTTATCGCCTGAGCAGAGCTGACCTTGACCGAAGTGTCTCTCGTGCTGACATAATTCATTTTCATCATCCTTCCGATAAGAAGATTTATTAATTATAACATAACAAAAAGAGGTTATGCAAGATTTTCAAAGAAATTAAGGGCGTTGGTGTAAAAAATTTTGTCGAGCAGCTCCGTGCCGAAGCCTCTGCCTGCAAAATAATCATACAGAGCGGGCATTTTGTCAATACCGCAGATCTCGTCGGCGATGCCGCAGCCGTCATAGTCCGAGCCTATCGCAAGGCAGTCCTCAGCGCCCAGCTCAAGCATATGCTCCGCATGGCGGCAGATAGCCTCTATGCCGTTGAAGCCGTTGCCGCCGAGGAAACGGCAGCAGAAATTCAGCCCTATCAGCCCGCCAGCCTGTATGAGCAGGCGTATCTGCTCGTCGGTAAGGCTGCGGTTGAAAGCGACCTCGTCGTCGCTCGTTTCACGCAGCACCTCCAAGCTGTTTGAATGGGAGGCAAGCACGGGCACGCCGCTCTCTATCACGTCAAAAAAGCCGGGACGGTTGAGGTGGGAGACGTCGGCGGCGATGCCGAGCCGAGCCATATCGGAAATGAGCCTTTTTCCGAGCGGTTTAAGCCCTTTTTTGATGTCGTCCTGGCACCCGAAGGCTATCTCGTTTTCGTCGTTCCATGTCAAGGTTATCAGCTTTACACCGTATTCAAAAGCGGCCTGTGCTCCCCCGTCAAACGCAAACGGAGACGCGCCCTCACAGGCGAGCAGAGCTGCGCATTTGCCCTCGGAATTAATACGCTTTATGTCCGAATTTCGTTGACACAGCTCGATTTCATTGGAATTCAGCGAAAGCTCGTTTTTGAAATTCAAAAAGACATTTTTGAAGTATTCCTCCGCCTTGGCGCCCCTCAACTCATCGGGTATCCAAATTGCAAAAGCCTGTGCCCAGCTGTCAAGGTATTTGCCTTTACGCAGGCTTATATGCAGGTCGCTGTCGAGCAGCGGCTTTTTCTGTTTATAGCACTCCCCTATTGTGTCGCAATGCAGGTCAAAAAGTCTCATATATCCTCCTAAAAAGCGTTTTCGATATAGTTTATGCGGCTGAGCGACATATCGTCCTCGAGGTAAACCTCGCAGACGTCGAACCGGGTCACAGCATCAACGCCGAGGCTCTTCATATAGCTCTTTGCGGCGGCTTGAAGCCTGCTCTGCTTGCCCGCGTCGACCGCCTCCATCGGGCGGATATCGGTCGAAACATTTCTTGTTTTCACCTCGACAAAGAGTATCTTGCCGCCCTTTGACGCGACTATATCCAGCTCGCCGAGGCGGCAAACATAGTTTGAAGTCAGTATGCGGCAGCCGTTATCGCGCAGATACCTTGCGGCAAAAACCTCGCCCCACACGCCCGCTTTATTTTTTACCATTATAAAAACTCCTGAGGAAAGTGACCCTATGGTGCTCCGAAGCGCCGAACTCGGTGAGCATCTCATAGTGCAGCTTGGTGCCGTAGCCCTTATGCTTTGCAAATTGATACTGCGGCAGCTCGCGGTCAAGCTCATACATATATCTATCCCTGCTGACCTTGGCAAGTATGGACGCCGCGGCTACCGACGGGCTGAGAGCGTCGCCCTTGATGAGCGTTTCGCCCTCGATATCGAGCGGTGGCATACGGTTGCCGTCGATTATGGCGTAGTCGGCCTTGACGGGCAGCCCCTCCACGGCGCGGCGCATGGCCAGGAAGGTGGCTTGCAATATATTTATCTCGTCGATCTCCTTGGCGCTTGCGCTTGCGATGCTGTAGGCGACCGCCTGCTCGCAAATAACGTCAAAAAGCGCCTCTCTCTTCTTCTCGGTGAGCTTTTTGGAGTCATTCAGCCCCTCAATGACCAGACCGTCGGGCAGGATAACGGCGGCGGCGTAAACCGGGCCCGCAAGCGGCCCTCTGCCCGCTTCATCGACCCCGCAGATATGCCGCCAACCCTTTGCCGCGGCGGCTCTTTCATACTCAAAATCCATAATTTACCTCCGAATTCCAAAAAAGGCTGTGTTATTCGCACAGCCTTTCGGTAACCGCCGATCGAGCAGCGGTTACTTTTATTTATTTCAAAAATTGCTTGTCAATGACTTCGTTCATAATATTGTTGAGGTATTGCAGGCTGAAATCGGGAGTCTTAGACTTAACGCCGTGCTTCGACGCCAGCTCCTCGGTATAATCGGCGAGCGGATATATCCTGACGTTGGAGGCGTTATAGCCGTAGTGCGTGACAACGCCCGAGAATACTACATTCTCGATAGCCACCTTGCCGGTGTTGTTATTCTTGACAATGTCAAAGTTTATCATGCCGCCGAGCATTCTCGGCCCTCTGTTTTGGGCGGAGATGAAGTTGCCGAGCGAATAGGCGACAAGGGTACGCCTGCCGTCGGAATTCTCTATGTATTCAACGGGCTGGATAACATGGGGATGTGTGCCGATTATGACGTCCGCGCCCCATGAAGCGAGCTTCTTCGCAAGCTCCCTCTGCTCCGTAGTCGGCTCATGGGTATATTCGTTGCCCCAATGAGCGTTGACGATGACGAAATCCGCCACCTCACGGGCTTTCATTATCTTCTGCTGAAGCAAGGTCTCGTCGGAGGCTCTCACAAGCACCACCTCGGAATCCTTCGGCAAACTCAAGCCGTTTGTGGACTCGGTGAAGCCGAGATAGGCGATCTTGACGCCGTTGACCTCGCCGACCGCCACCTTCTGCTGCTCCTCACTGTTGAGATAAGCTCCGGTGGTAATGACGTTCTTGCTCTTCCAATAATTTATCGCCGAGATGAGGCCCTTTTCGCCGCAGTCGAGCGAATGATTCGTGGCAATATTAAAGACATCGAAGCCTATCTTCAGCATCTCCTCGCCGACCTCTACAGGAGAATTGAACATTGGATAGCTCGACACATTGTGATCGGTGGAGATTATCGTCTCCTGATTGAGGATAGCCACATCGGGCGCTTTTATAAGCGGAGCGACATTCTCATAGGCATATGAGAAGTCATAGCCGCCGCTCGAGCGGGCAGCCGCCTGCTCATAGATAGTATCGTGGATCAGGTTGTCGCCCACCGCAACGAAGCTGACTTTTGAAAGAAGCTCCTGCTGGGTCGTTGAGACTGTGGGATCCGCACCCGGCGCAGCATCGGCGCTGATATCGGGGCGCGAGCTGTTGCGGGTGAAAAATATCACCCCGAGCGCTATCACGTCAAGCGCAATTATCACGGCGAGGAATATCGCCATCTTCTTTCTCATATCTTACCCTCCGACGGCGCTCAGTCAAGAGTTATCTTGCCGAGCTTGCCGCTTCTGTATTCATCGAGCAGCATGACCGCCGCCCTTTCGGTGTCGTATTCGCCCTTACGCAGCAGCATACCCCGCTTGGCGGCTATCATCTCAAGCAGCTCATAAGGCTCCTGCACATCCTGAACACCCGCCACTTTATAGCGCTGCTCGAGCCTGTCGGGGTAATTCTTTTGCATGACCGAGAGCAGGCTGACCGCAAGATCCTGGATATCGAGCGTAGTTTCTTTTATCGAGCCGATGAATGCGAGCTTCAGCCCGACCTGCGGATCCTCAAACTTCGGCCAGAGGACTCCGGGGGTGTCAAGCAGCTCGATGCCAGAGCCTATCGCAAACCACTGATTGCCGCGAGTCACACCGGGCTTGTCCGCGACCTTGGCTCTGTATTTGCCCGCCATGCGGTTGATGAAGGACGACTTGCCCGTGTTGGGTATGCCGACGACCATCACCCTGAGCGGCTTGCCCGCCATGCCTTTATCGGCGTTCGCTTTTATCTTATCTTTCAGCACCTCGCGCACGGCAGGCTCGAATTTCTCAAGCCCCTTGCCGCTCCTGCAATCGACGGGCAGGGCAGTCACTCCCCGCTCGGCAAGCTCTTTTATCTTGCGGGCGGTCGCTCTCTCGTCGGCGAGGTCACATTTGTTGAGCAGGACTATTCTCGGCTTTGAGCCGATTATCCCGTCAAGGTCGGGGTTCCTGCTGCTCTCGGGCACTCTGGCGTCCACCAGCTCGCAGACTGCGTCAATGAGAGGCAGGCTCTCCTTCATCAGCCGCCTGGTCTTTGCCATATGACCCGGGTACCACTGTATAACTTTTTCGTTCATAAATTAACCTATCTTAAAGTCGCCGAAGGGCACGATCCTGAAAAGAGACTTGCCCATGACGTATTCCTTCCTGATCATGCCGACCAGATTGCTGCGGCTGTCGGTCGAGGCGTTCCTGTTATCGCCCATCACAAATATATACCCCTCGGGCACGGTGACGGGGCCGACGAAATCCTCTCTGTCGGTGGTCGGCTCGCTGGTATAAGGCTCGTCAAGTGCAACGCCGTCAACATAGACAACGCCCTCGGCAAAATCAATATCCACCGTCTGACCCTCGGTAGCGATAACGCGCTTGACCAGGGTATCCTCAATTATCTCGCTCTTTGCCGGCTGGCAGGTGACGACTATCTCGCCCTGCTTCGGCTCAAAGTCAAAGGCGGAGAGCACTATCCTGTCGCCCCACTGCAGGGTCGGGTTCATCGACCTGCCGACAACGCCGACAGTCCTGAACGCAAACAGGAATACGACCGCAACGGCGATCGCCGACGTAGCTATAATCGAAACAAGGTCAAACAGGAAGCCGACGCTGCCCTTTTTCTCAGGCTGCTCGTTCACGGTGTTCTCCTCGGATCTCTGCTCTTCAATTCTGATTTCTTCCATATTAAGCGCCCCTTAATACTCAGTAAATGACGATCGCCGCTTCCGTTTAATCGGCGGTCACCTTGTAAATATTCCAATCCTTTATCGGGTGAAGCCTAACCTCCGCCTTGCCGAATATATATCGCTCGTCGATAAGGCCTATACGACTCGAGCGGCTGTCGAGCGAATCGTTGCGGTTATCACCCATGACGAACACCTTGCCCTCCTCGACCGTCAGCGGGAACTGCATGTCATATGAGAGAGCGGTGGGCTCGTTAATATACGGCTCATTGAGCTTCTCGCCGTTGACATATACCTCGTGGAGGTTGAAGTCGATATTGACCACGTCGCCGCTCACGGCTATCACTCGCTTGACTATCGGCACGTTTCTGTCCCACGGCTGGGTGATGATGACGATATCGCCGCGCTTTACCTCGGTCACAATGCTGCGCACCGCCATCCAGTCGCCGTCGTGCAGGGTAGGCACCATGGAGCTGCCGTCAACTCCGACCGCCCTGAAAACAAAGGTGAAGATAACGAATACGGCGAGTATGGCGTTCCTGACCGAGTCGACGCCGTCAAACAGCGCCGAAACAAAGCCTTTAGGCTCCTCCTGCGCATCGTCGTCAAAAATGACCCAGTATTCCTCTATCCGTCGCATTCATCTCGCCCCCTTTGCTAAAAAATGCAAAAAAGGTGTAACAACCGCAAAGCTGTTACACCCCTCACTCTGTTTATCTGATCTGTTCCTTGACCTTTGCAGCCTTACCGACTCTGTCTCTGAGGTAATAAAGCTTGCTTCTGCGAACACGGCCGTGTCTGACCGTCTCAACCTTGGCAACGTTGGGGGAATGAATGGGGAATACCCTTTCAACGCCAACGCCGTAAGAAACGCGGCGAACGGTGAAAGTCTCGGAAACGCCTGAGCCCTTGCGAGCGATAACGGTGCCTTCAAAGACCTGAATTCTTTCCTTGTCACCCTCGCGGATCTTAACGTGAACCTTAACGGTGTCACCGACTTCGACAGCGGGGACTTCAGCTTTGAGTGAATCCTGTGCGATAAGTTTGAGTGCGTCCATGATTAATTTCCTCCGATTTTTTCAGATGTTCGTAACCGACTTCGGCGGAAAGAGGAACACCCGCTTTAATGTTTTCGGCATTAAACCCCGTCTTTGAGAATCAAGACGGCACAAATGCGAGTAATATAATACCACAAGCTCGCAAATAATGCAAGCCTTTTTTCGTATTTAAATAAAAATATTTATATGTGTTTCGCCCGACGTGGCCTCCACCGCCGAAACACATAAGATTTCAGCAGGCAACCGCAAAATTCTTTGGTTGATAAGTGTAACAGAATTGTTCAAGCAGCATTAAATCCGCCGCTCAGTCTATATCCGCAAAGAGTTCGCCGATCTTCTCAGCTGAATATCTGCCGTTTGCAGCGTCGATCAATTTGGCGTTGAACGCGCCTGTCAGCTCCTGCGGCAGGCGAAAAACAACCGTCACGTTCTCCTCAAACACCGTGTCCTCGACTATCCCGCCGCCCTCGGGTATGAGCGAAGCGAGCTTGCCGTAGAAATTGTAGTCACAGGTCACTTGCAGCCTGTCACAGAGGGTGCGTGTGACTATCCCCGCCGCCTGCAAGGCTATCGACGCCGAGTGGGAATACGCGCGCACA
>OBKS01001815.1_pt1 | contig 13799 bp, 15 predicted proteins | sample 1517381 | NCBI WGS metagenome assembly OBKS01 (sample SAMN04571686, study PRJEB22368) | human gut metagenome | biome: human gut; material: stool | host: Homo sapiens | place: Luxembourg | collected 2012-08-03
CGGCTGCCTGTGCAGCCGGCAGCCGGAGACCCTGCTGCCCGGCCGGTTCTATATCCGGGTGCAGGACACTACCCTGGCTCTGGGCGCTCTGGCAGCCTGGTACCGGGGGCTGTATGACATCCCCGTGGTACAGGTCACCGGCTCCGCCGGAAAGACCACCACCAAGGAGATGATCGCCTCGGTGCTGTCCCGGCATTTCCGGACCCTGAAAACCCAGGCCAATCTCAACAATCACATCGGCACGCCCCAGACCCTGCTGCGGCTGGATCCCTGCCATCAGGCGGCGGTGATCGAAACGGGCATGGACCACTTCGGCCAGATCCGCTATATGGGCAGCTTAGTGCAGCCCACCATCGCCGTGATCACCAACGTCGGCGACGCCCACATTGAAAACCTGGGCGGCACCCGTCAGGGGACCCTGCGGGCCAAGTGCGAGATTTTCGACCACCTGCGCCCCGGCGGCCTGGCAGTGCTGTGCGGCGACGATGCATTGCTCAACGGCCTGGACCTGCCCTTTGAGACCCTCCGCTGCGGCAGGAGCGAGCACTGCAATGTCCGGGTCACGGACATCGTCCGCCGGGGCATCGACGGCCTGGACTGCACCGTCACCACTCCCCGCCGCAGCTACCGGCTGTCCATCCCCTCCCCCGGGGACTACATGATCTACTCCGCCTCCATGGCCGTGGCCATCGGCGAATATCTGGGCCTGTCGGAGCAGGAGATCGTCGAGGGCGTGGCCGGGTATGTGTCCACCGGCTCCCGTATGCGGCGCATCCGCCTGCCGGAGGACCGCCTCATCATCGACGACTGCTACAACGCCAATCCCCAGGCCATGGAAGCGGCGCTGGAGATTCTGGCAGACACCGCCTGCCGCCGCCGGGTGGCGGTGCTGGGCGACATGGGGGAGCTGGGCCCCATCAGCCGGGACGCCCACCTGCAGGTGGGCCGCACCACTGCCCGGCTGGGGCTGGACGCGGTGATCGCCATCGGCCCCAAGGCCGCCGCCATCGCCGAGACCGCCGGTCCCCGGGCACAGCATTTCGCCGCCATTGAGGAGGCCCTTCCGGCCCTGCGCCGGGAATTCACCCCCGGCACCGCCGTGCTGGTGAAGGCGTCCCACGCCATGGAATTCGGCAAAATTGTCAGTGAATTGGAAAAATGTAACGAATCGACCATATGATAGATATCAGCGTAACCGACCTGGTCAAGTCCTTTGACCTGGAAAAGAAAATACTGGACGGTGTGTCCTTCCAGATCGACACCGGTGAGCGGGTGGGCCTGCTGGGCAAAAACGGCGCGGGGAAATCCACGCTGTTCAACATCCTCACCGGGGAGCTGGACTATGACTCCGGCCAGGTGCTCATCGCCCCCGGCCGCCGGGTGGGCCTGATCTCCCAGATCCCGGTGTATCCTGAGGGCTACACCGTGGAAGACGTTCTGCGCTCCGCCTTTCAGCGCACCACCGCCCTGAAGGAGGAGATGGACCGCTTGACCCGGCAGATGGAGCAGGGGGACAGCGATCCCCAGACCCTGCGGCGCTACGGCGAGCTTACCGCCCGGTTCGAGGGCCTGGGCGGCTATGACACCGACACCGCCGTCAACAAGGTCTCCAACGGCCTGTCCATCGACGGCGATATGCGGCAGCGGCTGTTTGACCAGCTGTCCGGCGGGGAGAAAACCCGGGTGAACCTGGGCCGCCTGATCCTGGAGGACACGGACATTCTCCTGCTGGACGAGCCCACCAACCACCTGGACCTGCAGGCCACCGAGTGGCTGGAGGACTATATCCGCTCCTTCCGGGGCACCGTGGTCACCATCTCCCACGACCGCTATTTCCTGGACCGCACCGTCACCCGCATCATTGAAATTCTGGACGGCAAGGCGGAGTTTTACAGCGGGAACTACAGCTTTTATGCCATTGAAAAGGAGCGCCGCTATCAGGAGCGCATGAAGCAGTATCTGAAGGAGCAGGCCAAGATCCAACAGCTGGAGAAGGCGGCGGAGCAGATGCACCTGTGGGCCTTTATGGGCAACGACGCCCTGCACAAGCGGGCCTTTTCCATGGAAAAGCGCATCGAGCGCATGCGCACCGTGTCCAAGCCCACCCGGGCCAAGAAGATGGACGCCCGCTTCGCCAGCCGGGAGTTCCGGGGCGACGAGGTACTGCAGCTGAAGGGCGTGTCCAAGTCCTTCGGTGACCGCACCCTGTTTTCCGACGTGTACCTGCGGGTGGAGGGCGGCGAGCGCATCGCCTTTCTGGGAGAAAACGGCGCAGGGAAAACCACCCTGCTGAACATGATCACCGGGGCCGAGCCCGTGGACAGCGGCATCATCCGCATGGGGCCCGCCATCCGGGCGGCCTATCTGCCCCAGATCATCCACTTTGAGCACCCGGAGCGCTCCTTGCTTGACACCATGCTCTATGAAAAGAAGGGCATGACGCCCCAGACCGCCCGCAACCGCCTGGCGGCCTATCAGTTCCAGGGGGAGGACGTGTTCAAAAGCGTGTCGGTCCTGTCCGGCGGCGAGCTCAGCCGCCTGCGGCTGTGTATGCTCATGGACGAGGAGATCAACTTCCTGATCCTGGACGAGCCCACCAACCACCTGGATATCGCCTCCCGGGAGTGGATCGAGGAGGCGGTGGAGGCCTTCGACGGCACCCTGCTGTTCGTGTCCCATGACCGGTATTTCATCAACCGCTTCGCCACCCGGGTCTGGGAGCTGGCGGAGGGTACCATCAACGACTATCCCATGGGCTTTGCCCAGTACCGGGCCGTCAAGGCAGAGGAGAAAAAGCCCGCCCCCGCCCCGGTCCAGAAGAAAAAGCAGGACACCCGGCCCCCTCGGGCCGGACGGGAAAAGCAGGCCGCCCGCCGCCAGCTGACCATCTGCGAAACCGGCATCTCCAAGCTGGAGGAGCGCTGCCGCCAGCTGGACGCCGAAATGGAACAGAATGCCTGCAACGCGGAAAAGCTCCAGGAGCTGTATCGGGAAAAGCAGAATGTGGAGGCTCAGCTGGAGCAAGAGATGGCCCGCTGGGAGGAGCTGTCTCTGCAATTGGAGGAATAATCAGGAGGACCATTATGCGTGATATTTTGTGTATGTACTACTCCCGCACCGGCGCCACCCGCCAGGCCATGACGGAGATCGCCCAGGCCCTGGATGCGGAGCTGGTGGAGCTTACCGACGGTGTGGACCGCCAGGGCGCCCGGGGCTATCTCCGCTCCGGCATGGACGCCATGCGCCGGGCCACCCTGCCGCTGGCCCCCTATGAAACGGAGCGCCCCCTGTCCGAATACCGGCTGGTGATCCTAGGCACCCCCGTGTGGGCGGGCCGCTGCGCCTCCCCGGTCCGGGCGCTGCTGAAGCGCCGGGGGCTGGAGCTGGAAAGGGTAGCCTATGTGCTGACCCGGAAAAGCTCCCGGAAGTATGAGGAGATTTATGAGCAGATGGACCAGTACACCGCCCGGCCCCACCTGCTGGAGGTATCCCTGCGGCCGGGAGCCGTGGGGTATGAGTTCTGGCGGGACAAGCTGGTGGGCGAGGTGCGCCGCTATCTGGACGCCCAGTAAGGAGTCCATATGCTGGAGAAATTACAAGCCATCGCCCGGCGGCTGGACCAGGTGGAGCGGCAGCTGTCGGACCCGGCGGTGTATGCCGACCGGGAATCCCTGACCCGCCTGAGCCGGGAGCAGAAGGAGCTGACCCCCATTGTGGCCGCCTTCCGTGCCTGGCAGCAGGCGGAGACGGACTGTGCCGGGGCACAGGAGCTGCTGTCGGACCCGGAAATGCGGGAGCTGGCCCAGGAGGAGCTGCACCGGGCACGCCAGGAGCGGGACCGCCTGTCGGAGGAGCTCAAGCGCCTGCTGCTGCCCCGGGACCCCAACGACGACCGGAACGTCATCCTGGAGGTCCGGGCCGGCATCGGCGGCGAGGAGGGGGCCCTGTTCGCGGCGGACCTGCTGCGGATGTACGCCCTGTATGCCGAGCGCCGGGGCTGGAACATGGAACTGGTGTATGAAAACACCACGGAGCTGGGCGGCGTCAAGGAGGCCAGCGCCACCATCGAGGGACAGGGGGCCTGGTCCCGCCTGAAATTCGAGGCCGGGACCCACCGGGTCCAGCGGGTGCCGGAAACCGAGTCCTCCGGCCGCATCCAGACCTCCGCCGCCACCGTGGCCGTGATGCCTGAGGCGGAGGAGGTGGAGTTCACCATCGACCCCAAGGACCTGCAGATCGACACCTTCCGCTCCTCCGGCGCAGGCGGGCAGCACGTCAACAAGACCGAGTCTGCCATCCGCATCACCCACCTGCCCACCGGCACGGTGGTGGAGTGCCAGGATGAGCGCAGCCAGTATAAAAACAAGGACCGGGCCATGAAAATCCTGCGCTCCAAGCTCTACGAGGCCCAGCAGGAGAAGCAGAACGCCGCCATCGCCGCCCAGCGGAAAAGCCAGGTGGGCACCGGCGACCGGTCCGGCAAGATCCGCACCTATAACTTCCCCCAGAACCGGGTCACCGACCACCGGCTTACCGGGGACGTGAAAAATTTCAACATTGCCGCCGTGATCAACGGCGACCTGGACCCCCTTGTGGATGCACTGACCCTGGCCGACCAGGCCAGGCGCCTGCAGGAGGGCGCAGAGAAAGGAGAATGAACCATGCAAGCACCTATCCAAGCCCGCTATGACAAGGCTGGTCCCCAGGTGGCCGAGGCTCTGCGCCGCCGCCGGTTTGAGGCCCACTATGTCTCCACCGCCCAGGAGACCCTGGAACTGGCCCTGACCCTGATCCCCAAGGACCGCACCGTTTCCTGGGGCGGCACCGCCACCGCCGCCCAGATCGGCCTGATGGACCGCCTGCACCAGGGGGACTATCAGCTCATCGACCGGGACACCGGCAAGACCCCCGAAGAAAAGCAGGCCCTGATGCGCCAGGCCCTGACCTGCGGCACCTTCATCATGAGCAGCAACGCCATCTCCGCCGACGGCCAGCTGGTGAACATCGACGGCAACGCCAACCGGGTGGCCGCCCTGTGCTTTGGGCCGGAAAGCGTCCTGGTCATCGCCGGGATGAACAAGGTCATGGGCGATCTGGACAGTGCCATCGCCCGGGCCCGCCAGGTGGCGGCTCCCGCCAACGCCCAGCGCTTCGACATCAAGACTCCCTGCGCCGTCACCGGTAACTGCGGCAACTGCACCAGTCCCGACTGCATCTGCTGCCAGATGGTCATCACCCGGGCCTGTCGCCCTGCCGGCCGCATCAAGGTCATTCTGGTGGGCGAGGATCTGGGCTTTTAAGGCAAAAGAGGGATCCACTTGAACACCATTGTTTTTCACCCGGAATCGGACCCGGCCGCCATACAGGAGGCCGCGGCCATTCTGCGCCGGGGGGGCCTGGTAGGCATCCCCACGGAGACGGTATACGGCCTGGGGGCCGACGCCCTGAACGAGGAGGCCGTGGTCCGGATCTTCCTGGCCAAGGGACGGCCCCAGGACAATCCCCTGATCATCCATGTGCCGGACGCCTCCTGGCTGGAGCAATACTGCCGGGACGTGCCGCCGGAGGCCTATCGGCTGGCGGAGCGGTTCTGGCCTGGCCCCCTGACCATGATCCTGCCCCGGCGGGATATCGTTCCCCTGCAAACCACCGGGGGGCTGGAGACCGTGGGCGTCCGCTGCCCGGACCACCCGGTGACCCTGGCCATCATCCGGGCCGCCGGGGTGCCCATTGCCGCCCCCAGCGGCAACACCTCCGGCCGTCCCAGTCCCACCACCGCCGCCCACATGATCGAGGACATGGACGGCAAGATCGACGGCATCGTGGACGGCGGCCCCTGCACCGTGGGAGTTGAGTCCACCATCATCGACCTGACGGTGACGCCGCCCCGGCTGCTGCGCCCCGGCGGGCTGCCGCTGGAGGCCCTGGAGGAAGTGCTGGGGGAGGTAGCCGTGGACAAGGCCGTCACCGGCCTGCTGGCCGCCGGAGAGCATCCCCGGGCCCCGGGGATGAAATACCGGCACTATGCCCCCCATGCGCCGGTCACCGTGGTCACCGGCGCGCCGGACCGCAGCGCCCGCCGCATCCTGGGCCTGCTGTCGGACCAGGCGGGGGTCATCTGCTTCGATGAGTATGCCCCGCTGTATGCCGGGCACATCATCCATCGTCTGGGCCCGGCGGCAGACAAATCCGCCCAGGCCCGGCATGTATTCGACGCCCTGCGCACCTTCGACGGCACGGACGTCACAGAAATCTTTGCCCAGTGCCCCGATGACGGGGGCCTGGGTCTGGCGGTGGCCAACCGCCTGAAAAAGGCGGCAGGCTTCCACCTGGTGGACGCCGACCGGCCCATTCTCATCGGCCTCACCGGCGGCACCGGCGCGGGAAAAACCAGCGCTCTGGCGGCCCTGGAGGACCTGGGCGGCACGGTGCTGGACTGCGACGCCGTGTATCACGAGATGCTCCGCACAGACCCCGCCCTGCGGGGGGCCATCGAAGGGGCCTTCGGCCCGGTGTTCGGCCCCGACGGGACCCTGGACCGGCAGAAGCTGGGGAACATCGTGTTTTCCGACCCCGCCGCCCTGGAGCGGCTCAACGCCATCGTGTACGAATACCTGCCGCCGGAGCTGATGCGCCGGGCGGCGGGACAGTCCCTGGTGGGGCTGGACGCCATCAACCTGGTGGAAAGCGGCCTGGACCGGCTGTGCGCCTGCACCGTGGCGGTGCTGGCTCCGGCGGAGGACCGGGTCCGCCGCATCATGGCCCGGGACGGCATCAGCCGGGACTATGCCCGGCTGCGGATCTCCGCCCAGCCGTCCGACGGCTTTTACCGGGAGCACTGCTCCCATATCCTGGAAAACACCTGCGCCGGTCCGGCGCAGTTCCGGGATCAGGCACGGATTTTCTTCCGGAAAATGCTCCGGGAAATCGAACATATTTGAGGAGGAATCAGAACCATGACAGACGAAATGAAGGCCAAGCGCGAAAAGCTCTTCTCCAGCCCCAAAAACGGCTATGACCTGGTGGACCAGGCGGCCCTGGACGCCATGGAGACCTATTGCGAAAGCTACAAGCAGTACCTGGACAACGGCAAGACCGAGCGGGAGTGCGCCGCCTATACCGTGGAGCTGGCCCAGGCCCAGGGCTATGTCCCCTATCAGCGGGACATGAGCCTGAAGCCCGGCGACAAGGTGTACCGCGTGAACCGGGGCAAGAGCGTGATGCTGGCCAAGATCGGCCGCCAGAACCTGTCCCACGGCGCACAGATCGTGGCCTGCCACATTGACTCCCCCCGTCTGGACTTCAAGCCCCATCCCCTGTATGAGGACAGCGACTTTGCCTATGGCAAGACTCACTACTACGGCGGCATCCGCAAGTATCAGTGGGTGGCCATCCCCCTGGAGCTGCGGGGCGTGGTGGTCCTGCGGGACGGCACCGTGGTGAAGGTGGTCCTGGGCCAGGGCAGCGAGCCCAAGTTCGTCATCACCGATCTGCTGCCCCACCTGGGCGCAGAGCAGGGCAAAAAGCCCCTTAACGAGGCCATTCCCGGCGAAAATCTGAACATTCTCATGGGCAGCCGCCCCCTGGGCGAGGAGGGCGACAGCGACCGCGTGGAGCTGCGGGTGCTGGATATGCTCCACGAGAAATACGGCATCTGCGAGGATGACTTCACCTCCGCCGAGCTGGAGGTGGTCCCCGCCTTCAACGCCACGGATCTGGGCCTGGACCGCAGCCTCATCGGCGCATACGGCCACGACGACCGGGTGTGCGGCTACGCCGCCCTGAAGGGACTGTTCGACATCGACGTTCCCGAAAAGACTGCCGTGTGCATGCTGGCCGACAAGGAGGAAGTCGGCTCCATGGGCGTCACCGGTATGCAGTCCGCCTTCTTCGACACCTTCATGGAGGACCTGTGCCAGAGCCAGGGCGTCAGCCTGCGGGTGTGCTATGAGAGCTCCTTCTGCCTGTCCTCCGACGTCACCGCCGCCTATGACCCCAACTTTGCCGAGGTGTATGAGAAGCGCAACGAGTCCCGGGTGAACTATGGTCTGGGCATCTGCAAGTATACCGGCGCCCGGGGCAAGAGCGGCTCCTCCGACGCCGACGCCGAAACCGTGGCCTATGTCCGCCGCGTGCTGGACAACGCCGGTGTGGTGTGGCAGATCGGCGAGATGGGCAAGATCGACGCCGGCGGCGGCGGCACCGTGGCCCAGTACATGGCCAACCGCAACATCACCACCATCGACGCCGGTGTGCCGGTTCTGAGCATGCACTCCCCCTTTGAAACCGTGGGCAAGCTGGATTGCTACATGAACTATCTGGGCTGCATGGCCGTCTATAACGCGTAAAACGCCCCATAAAAAACTGCGCTGCCTCACAGCAGCGCAGTTTTTGAGTGCTAAAAAAGCCTCGCAGAGTTTGCCGCCCGCAGGCGGCAAAGCAAATGAGATCATTTTCGGCCAGGGCGTGTACCTGACCGAAAATACTTCTCAGGCTGCAAGTGTGGAATTGGTTCGCCATCAGCGAACCAATTATGCGCGCAGCAGACCGCAAGCCTTTTGTCCCAAAAGGACTTTGCCCTTTTGGGACAGTCTCTTACAGAATCAGCAGCAGGCCGATGGCGATGAGGACCTCCTCGTCCGCCTTCTGATAGAACAGGAAAAACAGGATTAGAAGCAGCAGCAGATCCCCGGCGTCCATGTCTCCCAGGTGCAGCTTCGCCAGCAGCCGGTTCAGAAACTGCCGCTCCGGGGCAGGTGCCGAAGGCGGTGCCGGTTCCGGCCCGGGCGGAGGAGGCCCCGGCCTGGGCGGGGGCGGCTGGGGACGGGGCGGAGACGGCGGGGCCGTCTCCTGCTGGGGCACCCGGTCATATACCCCGTTGTCGTTGCGGATATAGCGGTTATACATGGCTACCCCTCCCAATCCGCCAGCAGCTTTTTCCCCACATGGATCAGCCGCGCCAGCCGGGCCGCCCGCTCGATCTTCCCTTGCTTTTCTTCCTTCAGGAACGGGCGCAGGGCCTGGAGCAACTGCAAAGCGGCGCTGTTCTCCGTACCCAGCTCACCGGCCAGAGGCAGCAGCTTCCCCAGGAGCTTCGGGTCCAGTCCGCCCAGGGCCGCTCCCAGGTCAGGCCCCGGCGGCGGGGCAGGGGGCGGCGGGGCCGCCTTCTGCTCCCCCATGGCTCCGGACAGCTGCTGGGCCATCTGCATGACCTGGGCCATGCTGTTGGGATCGGACAGCAGCGCGTTCAGTTTTTCCTCCAGCTCCGACACTGCCGCCCCTCCTCCCTATTTTTGCAGGCTTTCGCCGATCCGCTGCACCAGGGCCGCCCCCTGGGGCGTGCTCATGATGCCCTGAAGCATCCCGCTGATGGCGGAGGCGTCCCCTGCCGCCGCCTGGCGGACGGCCTGCTGCAGGGTGCGGCCCCCGTCGCTGCCGGACAGCAGCCCCAGCAGCATCTGGCCGTCCCGGGACCCCATCACCGCCTGCAGGGCCGCCGGGTCCCGCTTCAGCCGCTCCATCATTTCCTTCTGATCCATAGAAAAACCTCCATCCGTTGCTGCATAGCCCAATATATGTGTCCCTTCCGGAAAACGTGCCTGTCCCGACCATGACTAAAAATTTCAAAAAAGGGGTTGACAGGGAGGGAGGGGTGTGGTATTATACTTCTTGCCGATATCCGCCGGTGTGGTGGAATGGTAGACACAGGAGACTTAAAATCTCCCGGTAGCAATACCGTACCGGTTCGAGTCCGGTCACCGGCACCAACCGGACCCAATTCAATATCGCGGAGTAGAGCAGTTGGTAGCTCGTCGGGCTCATAACCCGGAGGTCGGAGGTTCAAGTCCTCCCTCCGCAACCACCAAAACAGCCGTTTTCTTATCGAAAACGGCTGTTTTTTCGTGCCCCACGGCAAAATTTCGCCGTTATGGGCGGATATGCGTTGTCATTTGCCTGCGGATAAGTTATAATCATGCCATGGGACACGAAACGGGACGCGCTACGGGAGGACGCCTCCTATCTGGTACAGACCAGTGCCATAGATTCCCTGTCCGCATTTCCGGGAGACGATACGCTGGCGGCGGCCATGCGGCTGCCCGCCTCGCGGCACCCGCTGGAGCGGGGTATGCCTATATCTGCGCGGAAACGGCAGGGCGTTCGTTGGGCGATGAGGAACGCGCAGGCCTGCGAAACCGGCTGTCTGCCATACGGGAAACCGATACATTCGCGAAAATCTGCCTGCTTGAAGGCCTGATCCATCTGGGAGATGAAACGCCAGCGGCCGGGTTGATCCGTATGTTCGGCCGGTGCAATTACCGGAACCAATGTGCCATCCTGAACAGCCTGTCGGACGTGTATCCGGAAATCAGCCGTTCATCACAAGAGAGAATCCGGCGATTCTGCCAGGAGCTTGCAGACCGGGATATGTGTGCGGCTGTCCAGGAGGCGTATGACCGGCTGATTCGTATCAGCAGGCATCGCCTTTAAGCATCACTTTGATCAGGATGGGATAAATTGACAATGTATCATATATGGACGTTAGATAATTGGGAAAAGAACATAGATTTAACAAGAGAAGGCCATAGAAGCGGGCTGAGACTGCGGTTTGATAAAGGCACAGACGACGAGGTGCGGAGGGCCTGTAAGGAGTTCGCCGTATTTTTGAGGAAAGAATATTTCTTTCCGTTAAGAGTTACCGTTTACGTAAAAAATGCTGTTCGCCTCACTGCCATGGATGGAGAAAAAGTGACCGGTACCTTCTGGAGCATAGAGGATGATTATACAGTCGAGCCGTATATACGCATTGCAGCCGGCGACTATGACGACCTGTGCCGGAAACGGGGAAGGGACAACGCTCTGGCGGCGACACTAAGCACCATAGCGCATGAATTGACGCATTATTTTCAATGGATCAATTCCCTGCAGCTGACTCCGATCGGAGAGGAAAGACAGGCCGCCAGATATGCGGGGTATATTCTGGATGAATATGCGGAGACAAGGGAGCATCCATAAGGCGTGGCGTTTCCCCTGCGGAGCCCGTTGACTTTGCACATGACATGCACTATAATTCCAGCTGCAACGAGGAGAGCACGATGGATACAGATATGACTTTTCCCATGGATTCCCAGGCGAAGCCGCAGATCGCGGAGGAGCCCGCAAAAATTTCCCGCGAGCAAATGCTGGCGGAATTTGCTTCCAGCTATAAGAGGATGGCAGAATGATCTGGATATCAGCAGAGGATGTCATTCTCATTCACAGCCGTGCCATACAAGGCAGCAGCAGGTGCGCATACTGCAGACGGCTGTTTTTCTGACTTTATTTTCTCCGACAAGCTGAACGGCTGTGCCCCTTCGGGCACAGCCGTTTTTGCGCAAACACGATATTGATGCTTTTCTCCAGCTTTCACGCCGTCAGTCCAGGACGTATACGGTGCAGTCCCGCCGGCCCCAGTCGCATGCCTCGGAATAGGTCTTGAACCAGAGGTCGATCTTGTTGCCCTTGATGGCCGTGCCGCAGTCGGCGGCGGTGGCCATGCCATAGTGCCAGGAGCCCTTCACCGTCTGGACGTACATCCGGGTGCCGTAGGGGAACACGGACGTGTCCACCGCGATGTTGCCCACCGCCGTGGGACGGCCGGAGGCCGTGCGGGTGCCAATGGAGTACGCAGTGGCGCTGCACACCAGGGTCCGGGAGAAGGTCATGGTGTCGCCAGAGGCGAACAGCAGATAGCCGGAGCCGTCGCCGTTGCTGTGCACGGACACCAGCCGGTCGGACCGCTCCACCGAGGACACCCGGGTGCCATACTCCACGACCTCCTCCACGGCGCCGTCGGTAACGGTGTCCGTCAGTTCCGTGGACACCACGCGGCCCATGCGATAGGTATCGGTGTAGGTGTTGGTGATGGTGCCGGGCACGCCCTGCTGCATCACCCGCTCGGTGCCCTTGGCCAGGGAGTGGTTCACCACCCGGCGGCTGCTGTAGCCCACAGACAGCTGCACCGTCCGCTGGCGGGTCATCTCCGCCCGGAAATAGATGGATGGCTGATCCCCCGTCAGGTCGATGAACACCATCTCATCCTCGGCGGGCTCCATATGCAGCCGGTGGAGCAGATGGTCCACCGTTTCGCTGCGGGTCTGCACGGTGCGGGTCTCCTCCTCGCCGGTCACGGTGACGTTGTGACCATGCTGCAGCAGCAGCTGGGCCTCCTTGGCGTTGTAGTCCACCCGGGTCTCCAGAATGCCGAAGCTCATGCTCCGGCTGGGACGGCCGGAGATGATCTCCGTTCCGCCGTCTGCGGTAAGCACCACATACACCCGCCGCGGCTGCACCGCGTCGGCCATACTGCTCACCGTCACCATGCCCAGCACGGTCACCGCCACCATGACCAGCAGCAGCACCCGGCGCATCCGCCAGTGCTCCCGCACGGCCACAGCGGAAATGGCCCGCCGGACTCTGTCTTTCATGTCTTTCATATGCCCTCCCAAGAGGTAGATTTCCGGCATGTGTACCGGTTTGTAACTTTTGTTACTTTTTCAAAATATGGTAGGAGTATAGCACTTATACCCACTTTTGTCAAGTTTTATGCCATTTCCCGGATTTCGTTCACCACAAAGCCGCCATTTTTGCTCCATATGACACGCCCGGGTCAGCTGTCAATTGGGAAATTCGGTTACAAAAAGTTACGAATAGAAACAAAATCGAACCGTTGAAAATGGCGGACAAATGTGGTATGCTGAAGGAACTTGTATCATAAAGGAGAACCGCCATGCGTCCTGCATTTATCCCCGTGGGGCAGATCGTCAACGCCCACGGCATCCGGGGGGAGGTCAAGGTGAACCCCCACGGCTTTGACCCGGAGTTTCTCACGGAATTTGACACCATTTATATAGACGGCCAGCCCGTCCGGGTCCGCAGCGCCCGGGTCCACAAGTCCACGGTGCTGATGGCCCTGCCCGGGGTGGACGACATGGACGCCGCCCTGGCCCTGAAGGGCAAGACCGTGTCCATCCGCCGCACCGACGCCCATCTGCCCCAGGGACAGTATTTCGACCAGGAGCTGGTGGGCCTGCGGGTCATCGACTGCGCCACCGGCGGCGAGATCGGTGTCATCGACCGGGTCCTGATCTACCCCGCCCACCGGATCTATCAGGTGAAGGGCCAGCGGGAGTATCTCATCCCCGCCGTTCCCGGCGTGTTCATCGAGAGCACGGACCCCGACGCCGGTGAAATGCGGGTGCACCTGATGAAAGGATTGGCCACCGATGAAAATTGACATCATGACCCTGTTCCCCGACGCCATCGACGCCATGATGGGCCAGTCCATCATGGGCCGGGCCCAGGAGCGGGGCTATATCCGCATCACCGCCCACCAGATCCGGGATTACACCACCAACAAGCAGATGCAGGTGGACGACTACCCCTATGGCGGAGGCCGGGGAGCCGTTATGCAGGCAGACCCCCTGTACCGCTGCTGGGACCACATCTGCCAGGAGGCGGGCCAGCGGGTCCACACCATCTATCTCTCCCCCTGCGGCCGGGTATTCAACCAGGAGGTAGCCAAGGAGCTGAAGGCCCGGTATGACCGCCTGATCCTGGTCTGCGGCCACTATGAGGGGGTGGACCAGCGCTTTCTGGACGAGTGCGTGGACGAGGAGATCTCCATGGGAGACTTCGTTCTCACCGGCGGCGAGATTCCCGCCATGGCCGTGGCAGACTGCCTGTGCCGCATGGTGCCGGGCGTTCTGCCGGAGGAAAGCTGCTACACCGACGAGAGCCACTGGAACGGCCTGCTGGAATAT
>OBKS01001819.1_pt1 | contig 13774 bp, 10 predicted proteins | sample 1517381 | NCBI WGS metagenome assembly OBKS01 (sample SAMN04571686, study PRJEB22368) | human gut metagenome | biome: human gut; material: stool | host: Homo sapiens | place: Luxembourg | collected 2012-08-03
CGTGGCAAAAATCTCGGAGCTGAAATTTTGAAAGTCTGCGAGGTCGAAATCAAAAAAATCGGCGGTACTGCCGTTACGGTTTCAGCTCAGGTTCAGGCTGAAAATTTTTATAAAAAGCAGGGCTATGTGTCGGTGGGTGAAACCTATTTTGATGAGCATTGCCCACACATTAAGATGATTAAAAATCTTTAACAAACTGACAAAACAAGGCGGATGAAGTGTTGCTTCACCCGCTTTTTGCTTATCTGTACTTTTCAATAAAATCGGCGATAAACTTTTTGAAAACGCTTGCCTGTGAAATTCCGATATTTCTGCATATCTCTCTGAATTCTTCAACAAGGTCTTTTGGCGCAGAAAATGAAATCTGGCTGTAAACCTTTTCGTTATATCTGCGTTTTACTTCGGTTGATGTGAAAGTTTTCTTCTTTTCTTCCATAAAAATTCCTCCTCAAAAACAAAACTGCATTTCATAATTTCATTGTTTTCCTGCAAATTACATTGATATTTTCAATGTAACTATATTATACAAAAGCCTGCTGTCCCATTATCCTCCCTATGATTCTGAAAATATAGATTTTGTTGACAGCTGAAAAGTGAAATTGTTTCGAATTTACTTGTATTGAAGGTGAAATTATAATATAATAAGCATTGTTATGTAAATTTTGTTATGTGATTTATTAACGGAGAAAACTATGACTGAAAAAGAAAAAATGCTTAATTCACAGATGTATAACGCAATGGGTGAGAAACAGCTTCGTAACGAACGCTGTTCGGTTAAAAATCTTTGCAGAGAGTACAACAATCTTCCGTTTGAAGATGAAGAGACTCAAAAAATTCTTATAAAGAAAATTGTCGGCAGTACAAAGGAAAATTTCTACATTACCGCTCCGTTTTGGTGCGACTACGGCTACAATATCGAACTCGGTGAGAATTTCTATTCAAACCACAATATGGTGATTCTCGACTGTGCAAAGGTGAAATTCGGCGACAATGTTTTTGTTGCACCAAACTGCGGATTTTACACGGCAGGTCATCCTGTTGATTATCCGAGAAGAAACGCAGGCTTTGAATATGCCTATCCGATTACCGTCGGCGACAATGTGTGGATTGGCGGAGGAGTTCAGGTCATGCCGGGCGTCACAATCGGAAGTAATGTTGTAATCGGCGGCGGAAGCGTTGTTGTAAAGGATATTCCGTCCGACTGCGTAGCCGTGGGAAATCCGTGCAAGCCTATCAGAAAAATCACGGATGAGGATATGAAAACCTGTTTTGACAAAAGTATGAATAAATAACTTCAAGTGAGGATTTTATGGAGCTTAAAAGTAACGAAGAAAAAATTACCCGTGCATTGCTCGTCAGTGTTGACACGGGTGAATATGACGCACAGGCGTCACTTGACGAACTTTTTGAACTTGTAAAAAGTGCGGGGGCAGATCCCGTTTTGTCGGTAACGCAGAATCTGCAAAAAATTGAAAAGGGTACTTTTGTCGGCACAGGCAAGCTTGCCGAGATTGCCGAAATCTGCGAATCACAGGAGATAGATTTGCTTGTGTTCGACAGCGAGCTTTCTCCGACACAGATTAAAAATATCGAGGCTGAAACAGATGTCAGAGTAATTGACCGAACAACGCTTATTCTCGATATTTTTGCCCAGAGAGCAAGGTCAAAAGAGGGCAAGCTTCAGGTTGAGCTTGCACAGCTTAAATATATGCTCCCAAGACTTACGGGCAAAGGTATCGCAATGTCAAGACTCGGCGGCGGTATCGGCACAAGAGGTCCGGGTGAAACAAAGCTTGAAACCGACAGACGACACATCCGCAGAAGAATTGAAAGCCTGAAAGAAGAACTTTCAGACCTTGAAAAGCATCGTCAAATGTTGCGTTCACGCAGAAAAAAGGACGGTGTAATAACCTGTGCGATTGTCGGTTACACAAACGCAGGCAAGTCAACTCTTATGAACTGCCTTACTGACGCAGGCGTGCTTGCACAGGACAAGCTTTTTGCAACGCTTGACCCCACATCAAGAGCGTTGAAGCTTCCGAGCGGTGTAACCGTTATGATGATTGACACGGTAGGACTTGTTCGCAGACTTCCGCACCACCTTGTTGAAGCGTTCCGCTCAACCCTTGAAGAGGCGGCACAGTCGGATATTATTCTAAATGTATGCGACGCATCAAGTGACGAGGCGAGAACACATATGCAGGTTACAACCGACCTGCTTGAATCCCTCGGCTGCGGTGACACACCGATTATAACCGTTCTCAACAAGTGCGATTTGCTTGACGAAACAATGCTTGCACAGGACTTTAAAGCCTGTGTTCGCATAAGTGCAAAGAACGGCACGGGCATAGACGAACTTCTTAATGCAATTGAGAACAATCTTCCCGTCAGAATGAAAAGAGTAAAAATTCTTCTGCCGTTTGCACAGGCAGGTCTTGCAAATGAAATCCGCAACAAAGGCACTCTAATTTATGAAGAATATGTTGCCGAAGGACTTTCGGTTGAGGCTGTTGTTGACGAAGCACTTTATGCTAAACTTGCAAAATATGAATGCGAATAACTTAAAATTTATTTAATTTGACATTCTGTTTTTTGGTTGTTATAATTATTGTGAAAGGAAAATGATATGTCATTCTTTGATATGATTCAATCATTTGACACCTCGGTTCTTGAATTTATTCAGAACACATTTAAATGCTCTTTTCTTGATCCGATTATGGCTTTTTTCAGCTATATGGGTGAAATGGGACTTTTCTGGATTGCAGTCGGCATTGTGTTTATAATTTTCAAAAAAACTCGCTCAATGGGAGTTATGATGCTTGTTGCAATGGCAATCGGCTTTCTTGTCGGTGAAATCGGAATAAAAAATCTTATAAACCGACCACGGCCGTTTATGGTGAATATCGATTATTCAACAAGACCGTCTGAGTTGAATCCCGGCTCTGGGCTTAACATAGCCATTCCGTCAGGCAGCAGTTTTCCGTCGGGACACAGCTGTTCGTCGCTTGCGGCGGCTACCGTTATGCTCATCAAGGACAAACGATTCGGAATACCGGCACTTGTGATTGCACTTTTGATTGTGTTCTCAAGACTTTATAACTATGTTCATTATCCGTCAGATGTTCTCTGCGGAATGTTACTCGGTGTGATTTGTGCCGTTGTCGTTGTGCTTGTGTTTAAAAAGACAGGTCTTGACAACAGGCTGTCACCGCAAAAGGTCAAAGAAGGCTGATTTTATGAAAAATTACAGATTTGTAGGCAAAACTTCAAAAGAAGAATTTCTCATCAAGGGAATAAATGTTTTCAACGAGCGTTGGGTTCACGAGGGCAGTTGTACCACCGTGACAAATCCTCAGAACGGCAAAAGCTATGTATTTTCAAAGTACATAAGCGGAGGAGTTGAGTTCGTTGCAGGAAAGGACGCAAGCGGTTACTGGCTGTTCTTTGTTGAGGTATAAAACTGTAAAATTCTTTGAAAGAATAATATATATTGGGAGTAAATTTTAAAAATGGAAAACGAAAAATTACTGGCAAAAAATTTGTTTGATTACAGCAGGACTATTGCAAAGCCCTTGCTTGAAACCGTTGATTATCCGTGGGAGGCTCTTCCGAAAATAAGCGAATTTATCATTGAACTCGGAAAAACTCTTGATCCCGAAATCTACGAACAGAGGGGAGAAAATGTGTGGGTTGCAAAGAGTGCAAAGGTTTTTGACTCCGCATATCTCGGCGGACCGCTCATCATCTGCGAAGATGCCGAAATCAGACAGTGCGCCTTTATCAGAGGCAACGCAATTGTCGGAAAAGGCGCAGTTGTAGGCAACTCAACAGAGCTTAAAAATTCAATTCTTTTTGACGGTGTTCAGACTCCGCATTATAACTACATCGGTGACAGTATTCTCGGCTACAAGTCACACACAGGCGCAGGCGTAATCACATCAAACCTTAAGAGTGACAAGAGCCTTGTAACCGTTCTTTGCGATGGCGAAAAGGTTGACACAAATGTTAAAAAGTTCGGCGCAATGCTCGGTGACCATGTAGAGGTAGGCTGCAACAGCGTTCTTAACCCCGGTTCGGTAATCGGCAGAAACACCAACATCTATCCGCTTTCGTTTGTAAGAGGTTATGTTCCCGAAAACAGCATCTACAAGCGTCTTGGCGAGGTTGCCGAAAAGTTTGAATAATATTTATGCATTTGTCGGCAAGAATAATTATTGTGTAGTTTTTATGCGATAAAGGAAAAATAACAGATTTTAAATTTTTACGTTTTTTTGTTGACAATTGTGATGTTATTTGTTACAATAACCAAGGTTTTGATGACTTTTATCAGAACAATTTTCTGCCGTGTGCAGAAGTTGGATTGTATAAGCCCGTAATACGGACGGGTGTTTCTACAAACTGCCTTAAACAGTTTACTATAATCCCCGTTAAGGGGCGTAGTATTATGTTTTGGCGGTTTTTTTATTGCCATTAAATGTTACCCACAACAAATAAAGGAGAAAATGATAATGAAAAAGTACGATGTTATTATTGTAGGAGCAGGTCCGGGCGGAATATTTTCTGCATATGAGCTTGTAACAAACAACTCTGAAATAAAGGTTGCCGTATTTGAAAAAGGTCATCTTCTTGAAAAGAGAAAATGTCCGATTGACGGTGACAAAGTTAAAAAGTGCATTTCATGCAAAACCTGTTCCATTATGAGCGGTTTCGGCGGTGCGGGTGCGTTTTCGGACGGTAAGTACAACATAACAAACGATTTCGGAGGCACGCTCTACGAACATATCGGCAAGAAAAAAGCTATTGAGCTTATGGAATATGTTGACAAAATCAATATGAAGTTCGGCGGAGAGGGTACAAAGCTTTATTCCACAGCAGGCACAAGCTTTAAGAAACTTTGTTTACAGAATAAGCTTAATCTTCTTGATGCATCAGTCCGTCATCTCGGTACGGACATCAACTACATTGTGCTTAAAAATCTTTATGATTACCTTGAAAACAAGGTTGATTTCTACTTTGATACACCTGTTGAAAATGTTGAACTCAAGAACGGCAATGATAAGGAAGGTTATCTTGTTGACACAGCCGATGAAAATTATGAGTGCAAAAAGTGCATTGTTTCAGTCGGCAGAAGCGGCAGCAAGTGGATGGAACATGTTTGTCATAACCTTAACATTCCCACAAAGTCGAATCGTGTTGACATCGGTGTTCGTGTGGAGCTCCCTGCCGCAATCTTTTCACACCTCACAGACGAACTCTACGAAAGCAAGATTGTTTACCGCACAGAACAGTTCGAGGACAATGTGCGTACATTCTGCATGAACCCGAAGGGTTGCGTTGTAAACGAAAACACAAACGGCATTATCACAGTAAACGGTCACAGCTATGAAGACAAGGCAAAGCAGACAGAGAACACAAACTTTGCACTCCTCGTCAGCAAGCATTTTTCAGAGCCTTTCAAGGACAGCAACGGTTATGGTGAAAGCATTGCCCGTCTTAGCAATATGCTGGGCGGAGGTGTAATTGTTCAGCGTTTTGGTGATTTGATTCGAGGTCGCCGAAGCAATCCGAGCAGAATCAAAGAAGGACTTGTTGTTCCGACTCTTGACGCAACACCGGGCGATTTGAGTCTTGTGCTTCCAAAGAGAATCCTTGACGGTATCATCGAAATGATTTATGCTCTTGACAAAATTGCCCCCGGCACAGCCAACGATGACACACTTCTCTACGGTGTTGAGGTCAAGTTCTATAATATGGAAGTTGATGTTGACGAGCATCTCGAGTCGCCCCACAAGGGACTTTATATCATCGGTGACGGAAGCGGCGTTACACATTCACTTTCTCATGCCAGCGCCGGCGGTGTATTCGTTGCAAGGGAAATCTTAGCAAATTAAAAATTGACGGCGAGCCGCCGTTCCCAATTCGTGAAGATAGATTGCATAATAAACAGCATATTATGCCCGAGTGCAAAATTGCAAGTGTTTATGCAGTCTATGCTGTAGGGGCGTTCATTGGACGCCCGCATTGATGTAACATTTTGTTTATTCACATAACTTATGATTTAATCAAAAATGTGTATTCATTTGCAGCGGTGAACAAGGTTTGCCGTTGCAAAACAGACGATATCTTTCTGAGACTGCAAACAATAAAAATAACCATAACCTATTGATTTTATCAATCGGTTATGGTATAATAAACCCATTGTGAAGCAGACTGGATATTCAGCTTGTCTTGCAATGGTGTTCTTTTGTACAATATATTTCTTTTTACGAACAAAGAAATGAATAATTCAGTTCAGAATTGCAAGAAGTCAAAAAGCGTGCAATTAAGTGAGCGACAGGCCCTGTGCGATTGGGGTCTGTGAATCATGTCAGGCGGGGAACCGAGCAGCATTAAGCAGTATTGCCGATGCGATGCAGTAAGTCTGTCGTTCACTCATTTGTACGATTGCCGTTGTTTCGGCTGACGGCTTGCATTTTTTGTTGATTGAGGGGTGAATTTTTGTATCAGGTACTTTACAGAAAATGGCGACCTAAAACCTTTTCCGATGTTTCGGGACAGGAGCATATAACCACAACTCTTTTAAATGAGCTTAGCACCAACCGTCTTAACCATGCGTATCTTTTTACGGGTTCAAGGGGTACCGGCAAAACTACCTGCGCAAAAATTCTTGCAAAGGCGGTCAATTGTCTTCATCCCGTAAACGGAAATCCCTGCGGTGAATGTGAAATATGCAAGGGCATCGACAGCGGCGGTACTCTTGATGTTACCGAAATGGATGCCGCCTCCAACAGAAAAATTGACGATATTCGCCAGATTATTGACGAGGTTCAGTTTAAGCCGTCAAAGTGCAAATACAGGGTTTACATTATCGACGAGGTTCATATGCTCACAACCGAGGCTTTTAATGCCTTGCTCAAAACGCTTGAAGAACCTCCAGAGCACGCAATTTTTATTTTGGCAACTACCGAGGTTCACAAGCTTCCGCAGACAATTCTGTCACGATGCCAGCGTTTTGATTTTCACAGAATCCCACCCCGTGCAATAGCAGACAGACTGCTCTATGTTGCAAGTCAGGAGGGAGTGACGCTGAGCGACGGTGCAGCGTTGCTTGCCGCATCTGTTGCCGACGGTGCGTTGCGGGATGCTCTTTCTCTTCTTGACAGATGTATTGCAATCAGCTCAGACATTGATGAAAATGTTGTTCGCAGTGCCGCAGGACTTGCAAGAAAGACCTATCTTTTTGAGCTTGCTAACTGCGTTATCAATAAGAACACCGCAAAGGCTCTTGAAATTGTCAACAGGCTTTACGGTGAGTCCAAGGATATGGCAAGGCTCTGCGATGAACTGCTTTCGCATTTCAGAACGCTTATGCTGATAAAGTCGGTGAAAAATCCGAGAGATATCATTATTATGGCTGACGATGAGTTTGAGCAGGCTCAAGTCCAGTCGGATTATCTGTCACTTGCCGACATTGTTTATTATATGGATGTGCTTTCAAGGGCATATCAGAATATGGGCAGGGGAACAGGCGACAGAACAGAGCTTGAAATGGCGGTTGTAAAGCTGTCGTCGGCAGAGCTTGACGGAACGGTTGAGGCTTTGACCGCAAGGGTAACCGCCCTTGAAAAGGCAGTTAAAAAGGGAATAAGAGTAAACTGTGTTCCCGAACAGGTACAAGCTGTGTCACAGCCTGTTCAGAGTGAACCTCCAAAACCGGAGGTTCAAAAATCCGAACCCGAAAAAGTGCAGGAAGTAAAGCCTGTTGTTGAAACGGAAAAGGATGAGCCTGTTGCTCCGACACCGAAAATTCAGGGTCAGCCTGCACAGGAACAGCCTGTTTTGACAGCTTCCGCACCTAAAAAAGCAGTTCAAAGGCAGAGCGTTGACCTTGACGCAATCTATAACAACGCACAGCCCTTCCCCGATTGGGCGGAGGTAGTCAACAATATGAAGCCTGTTTCAAGGACGATTGCGGCGGCATTTGCAAATTCTTCTGCTTACACAAGCGGAAAATATATGTTGATTGACACAGATAACGAAATGGCTTTTGAACTTCTCAAAAATAACGAAAGACGGCAGGAAATCCGTCAGCTTATTTTTGAAACAACAGGTCAGCACTATAACCTCGGTCCGTACAAAAGACCGAGTGCAAAACAGGAAGACAAAACCGATCCCGTTGACAGGCTTGTTGAAAGCTTGCAGGGAAGCGATGTAATAATAACACAAAAATAACCGAAAGGAAGATAAAATTATGAAAGCAAGATTACCAAAGGGTTACGGCAGCGGCGGAGCAAACAACATTCAGCAGCTTGCCCGTCAGGCTCAGAAGCTTCAGGACGATATGGAGGCAGCATCAAAGGAGCTTGAGGCAAAAGAGTATGAGGCAGCAGCAGGCGGCGGTGCGGTAAAGGTTACCGTGACAGGCAAAATGGAACTTACAAAGGTTGAAATTTCACCCGAGGTTGTTGACCCTGAAGATGTAGAAATGCTCGCAGACCTTGTTATGGCAGCCGCAAATGAAGCAATCAGAGCAGCCGCCAAGGAAAAAGAGAGCAAAATGGAAACAATTTCAGGCGGACTTAACATTCCGGGAATGTTCTGATTATGTCGGGATATAATGTTGCTCCGCTTGAAAATTTGGTGGAGCAGTTTGAAAGAATGCCGGGAATCGGCAACAAAACCGCTCAAAGGCTTGCGTATTATGTTCTCAATCTGTCAAAGACTGAAGCGGAACAGCTTGCGGGTGCGGTGATGGACGCTCACACTAAGATTCACTATTGCAGTAAATGCTGTAATCTTACAGACAAAGACCTTTGTCCCGTGTGTGCAAATCCCGCAAGGGATCATTCCGTTATCTGCGTTGTTGAAACTCCGAGAGATGCTACGGCTATTGAAAATACCCACGAATTTAAGGGCGTTTATCATGTTCTCCACGGTTCAATTTCGCCGCTTAACGGTATCGGCCCCGACAATCTTACTATAAAAGAACTGCTTTCAAGGCTTAACGAGGAATCGGTTGAAGAGGTCATTATGGCAACCAATCCTACTGTTGAGGGTGACGCAACGGCTTTGTATATTTCAAAGCTCTTAAAGCCGCTCGGTGTAAAGGTAACAAGACTTGCCTACGGTATCCCCGTTGGCGGCGATCTTGAATATGCCGATGAATACACCCTTGCAAAGGCTCTTGAGGGCAGAAATGAAATTTAATTTCACTCACTTTCCAAAGTAGGTTTTACAGCAGTGAAAAGGCGGAAGCTACTGCGAAAATTAACCGCCGTTTATGATGTTGATTTACCTATTGCTAATTCTTTTTTAAAAATTCCGGGAAAATCGGAATATATTCCTGCATAAATCTTAACCGCTCCGTAAAAGGGGCGGTTTTTTTAGAGGTCAAGTCTGACGCTCCCAAAAAGCCGAGAGCAAGAACGGTTAAAACAGAAGAAGCAGATTAAGCACTTTACGAATATGTAAGGTGCTTTTTGTTGTTTGTGAAAATTATTATAAAATAATTTTTATTTCAAAAAACTGCACAATAATTATGACAATGTAATTGACATATTGTGTATAATATGGTAAAATTAAGCAAAATAATATTAATAGGTTTCAATAAATCAGGAGGTGCAATTGTAATGAGCGTAGTAAAAAATGCTAAAAAGGCAGGAAAAAGGAGTCTGGCTTTGATTCTTAGCCTGTCGGTTTTGTTATGCGGTATATCATCGTTATCGGTTACGGCAAAAGAAAACGACAAGGATTTTACACGGCTGTATGATTATGATGAGCTTGCAAAGCGTTATCTTTCGGAAAACGAAGAGGCGCAGTCCGAATATCCAAACGGTGCATTTATGTTTCCTCTTTCATCGTCACAGCTTAAACAGGACGAATTTTATGCTGTTGATGTGTTCAGAGAGGGCGGAACAAAGGGCGAGGCTTCCATTACGGTAAAATCAGTCGATTTGACAGCCTGTTACGGTGTTGATTACGAGATTTTTCTTGATAACAAATCCTCTTCAACGCCCGTTGACGGTGAAGCAAATCCCTATTACGACATGGAGGAATACAGCTTTATTGCAACGCACTCTCAAAGCGAGAGGATTTATCCGTCAAACAATGATGAAAATACTCAGCAGGTGCGTAAAAATGCCAGCAAGCATAACGACTATCTTCTTAATGAAGTAATGCCGACTTCGAGTGAGTTTACTCTTAATTTTGCAGACGGTGAAAAATCAAAGACCGTATATATTCAGACTCATCAAAAGGATGAAGTTACGGCAAATCTTGAATTTACACTGAATCTTTGCAATCCAAAGGGCGGCAGTATAGGCGCTCAGACAAGCTGTGCCTTTACAATACTTGAAGACAGGAAAATCCCTCCTACATATCTTGAGCTTGTCGATACAAGCGTAAACCCAAACAGCGATGAAGCTTATGTTACCGTAAAAAGAACCGGTAATATGGGTACTACGGGTACATTTTCAATAAGAACCGAATCCGCTACCGCAAAAGCAGGTCAGGCATACAAGGCTGTTCAAATGCCGCTTGAATTTACTCCCGGAATGTCTGAAATTAAAATTCCGGTTACAATGCTTGACGGTGCAAAAAGCGGCACATATTTTAATGTGTGTCTTGACGACATAACCGTTGCCGACAGTAAAAGTCAGACAAAAAAAGTGAACATTACCGATATGGCAGCCGCAGAGGAAAGACACCTAACCACTCTAACGGCTTCGGAAGAATATGTTTCATCTTCAATGGTTGACACAAACACAGGCACAAGAGGAGTTCAGATAATCGACGCCTCACAGTTTGATGTTGCTACCGCTACGGACAGAGGTACAGGCAGTCAGAATCACGCATATAAAGCGGACGGTGCTGATATGAAGCTTGAATACGATAACAACTGGAGCAGTAAGAATAACTGCGTTTCAGCTCGTTCAAGAGAAAAAATTAACTTTACCGGTGTTGATTCAATCACAATTGCAATTGATAACTTCGGTGGCTCAACAGCGTCTGACGACCAACTTTTTTATGTTGCCGATACCGATAAATTTCAGTCGAATACCTCTAACTATGATTGGGTGCATGAACTCGGCGGTATAGGCGGTTGCTGGAATATGACAAATATCGGCGATTCGTTTATTCAAAGAACAGCTAATCTTGATCAGAATCAGGTTAAGGGAGATCATTATCTCTATCTCGCTCTTCACAAGGGTGCAGTAGTGGGTTATGCCGGTTACAAGGTTTATAAGCGCGGTGCTGAAAATCTTAACCACAATCTTCGATTGAATATGACAAAATATAACCTGAGCATTATTGAGCCTGACACTACGGCAATTTATGTTGACGGTAAGCTTTCAAATGTTCAGGTCGCAAAAAATGTTCTTCTGGTTGACCCTGCGTCTATGCATGACAGCGACAGAAACACAGGTGCATCCTTTGATATTTACAGAGATGAAACATCGGCTGTTTCTGCGGCTATTGACACTCAGTTTAACGGCTTGGTAAAGCTTGAGGGTGTGTATTTCTGTGAAAGCGGAAAAACCTCAAATCATTCTGAGCTTTATAAGCTTGACAGCGATTCGTTTACTCTTACCTCTGAAATTCTTGAAAAATATGCTTCGTATATAAAGGATAAGAAGATAGTAATTCAGCCTGTGTATACGGTGTCAAATTCTTCCTTGCGTGTTGAAAGCTTTGACAACACAAAAACAACAGGACAGAAATTTGTTGCCGATAATGAAAACTGCAAGGGTGAATTCTATTATTCAAACGAGCATATCGGTACGCTGAGCTGGACTAAGCCGAGAGAGAATACAAATAACTACCTTGTTGCGGATACACTTAAATTCAATTTTGAATATGCCGATGGAATTTCGTCACATCTTTGGAATATGAAGCTTGACACAAGGGCGGCGTCAACGGATAATTTGCTGTCAACTGCCGATATTATAACCAAAAATACAGGAACGCTTTCAGTTGATGTACAGCTTTCGGATTTGTATTTTTCGGTGACTCCGAATTTCAGCCTTACCGATACAACAACTGTATTAAAGGTTACAAATCCCGACAACGGTGATTTTATCGGCAAAAACGGAAAGTATGCAGTTAAAAACTCCGACGGCTCGGTTACACTTAAAGGCTACTCGGCACAGGACGGTGCAACCGATACTGTATTTAATAATATGTCGGTAAATGAAATCATCACTTTTTATGCTCAGCCTGACAAAGGCTACCGTGCAAGGTGGAGCTATACCGACAGTGCGTCGCATCAGACAAAAAACTATTACGGAAACAGCTTCTTCTTTGCAATACAAAACCCTTACGATGTCAATGATAACCATATTACATTAACCTTTGAAAAAACAGGCAATGATTATCAAACCTTTAACTTCTACGGACAAACAATGCTGCAGGAGGGTACGGTTATAAATCCGCCGACAAGCCAAACTGATACATACAACCTTGTAAGCGGAGCACAGATTACTATGGACAGCTATTCGGCTGTGTCGGATGAGAACGGTGAATTTTGTCTTGAATCAAATCCTAACGGTGAAAACTCCGAAATAGTAAAAATTTCGGCATCAAAGGACGAAATCCACAGAGCGTTGGTATTTTTCAACCACCGTTACTATATTTGCGATATCAATATGGCTGACTATCTTTCATCAGGTAATGAAACAAGTATAACAGCACAGCTAAAATTGCAGTATAAAACAAACGGTGTTGTTCCCACAAGGATTAACGCAGTTTCTTCGGACGGAACGGTTTACGGCGATACAATTACACTCATAACCGCAAATGCCGTTCAGTTTGACCTGTCGCTGAACACAAAGGGACAGAGTGCCGACAAACCTGTCAATCTTGTTCGCTGGAGCATTGAAAATGAGGACGGAATAAAATCCAAATATGATGTTGAGCTTGAAAAAGGTCAGACAGTTTCGCATTGGGCAAGTACACTTTCGGAAATGGTAAAGCAGGGTGACAGGCTTTATGTTGAAATGTTATGGAAAGGTTACGACAGTAATGCAAACGAAATCTATTCAAGCTACGGAAAGTTTGATACAGGATACAACTTTGTTGCAACCTCGGTAATAGATACAATAACCTATGCACCTGATGTGGGTGCGCCGAGTACAATGGCTCAGCCTATCCCTGTCTTGGGCAATGTAAGTCCTACTGTTTCATTAAAAGGTTTTACCCCGATTATCAATTCAGGTACGGCAGGAAAAGACAAGGACGGTCACGAAATCAATACACTTACAATCGGAGTAAGCTTCGGCAAGCTGAAAGATGCCGCTTCAAAAGACAGCACATGGGCGTCGGCAGGTCCTCTTGATAAGGCGAAAAAGCTCGGAAACATATTGGACGGTTACGATACAGCCAACAATTCATCCGCAGGTCTTCCAAAAAACGCCATAGGTCAAGCACTTACCGATTCGCTGAATATGAAAACGGCGGTAAAGCTCTCGTTCAGCATTACATTGTGTTATCAGGGCAACTATTATGTTGACGATAACGGCGAATGGAATTTTGTCGGAAACCTGTTTATTGCAGGCGCAGGCGGTTCAATAAGAGTGAGTATGCCGTTTGTGCTGTGCTACATTCCGTGTTTTGCATATTTTACAGCTTCAATCAATGTGAACATTTATATGGGCATTTTTGCAAACAATGACGGTGAAACAGGTTCATCGGTTGCTCTTACTCTCGATCAGCTCGATGATGCAAACGCTTCAACTTTCCAGGGTGTATATGAGCTGAAAATCGGACTCGGAGCGGG
>OBKS01001834.1_pt1 | contig 13653 bp, 10 predicted proteins | sample 1517381 | NCBI WGS metagenome assembly OBKS01 (sample SAMN04571686, study PRJEB22368) | human gut metagenome | biome: human gut; material: stool | host: Homo sapiens | place: Luxembourg | collected 2012-08-03
CATCTTCAATTATCATTATCTTTTTCATATATTATATTTCCTTCTTTCTATAGTTATATTATATCATTGTTTTAGTGTATTTTATATTACAAGTTTGTAATGTAGAAGAAAAAGACTTAGTACATCATTGTGATGTGGGTAAGTCTTTTTGATATTTCATAAACAGCTACTCTCTTCAGGGGGCTATTATATAAAAAAAGAGGATTGTTTAAAATCCCCATAATATCGACATATAACTCATATAGAGTTTAATAAAATTTAATCAAAAATTGATAAATTTACATGAATTTGATGGGTAGCTGATGGGTAAAAATTACTTATCAGCTATTTATTTTTTTATTATAATGACAATATGACATTATAATATATTATATAAAAATATTATTAGATTTTTTTATTTAGATTCATCTTCTATTTGTTTAATCAATTCTGAAAATTCATTTTCTATTTCATTTTTTAAGTCAGCCTTTTTACTAATAAATTCTTCAAAATATTTGTAAATATTTTCGTATATAACCTTTTCAGCCTCGTTTAAAATTATATGTGAATCATCTAAAGGATCCATAATTATATCTTGACTTAAATATAAAACATCTAATAATTTTAAAATATCTTCTTTATTAATATTAAGAATTGACTTTTCTTCTTCATTCAAAACATATAAACCATGATTTTTAATCACCTTTAAAACTATCATATTTATGTCCTTTCTCTTCATAAGCCTTTTCTCCGGCTTCTAATACATTTAATATTTTATCATAACTTATCACTTCTTCACCATCAGTCGATTTAAATGTTTTATCGCCCATAGTACCATAATATATTTTGTGTTCTCCCTTATTATTTTCAGTATATATTATTTTATCTGGGTTTAACATCATGGCTAATGTACTGTTATGTGTTGAAATGCAAACTGTCGTTTTCTCAGCTATATCTTTAATTACATCAACTATATTATCATTTATAAATGGATTATCAAAAGATGCTTCTGGCTCATCAATTAATAAAGCGTCATATTTATAGGCATTATTAATTTCTTTTAACAAATTAAATTCTGCTTTTTCACCACCGGATGGACTTTCACCAATTTGATTTTTTACATCATATTTAATATTAACTATACTCTTACAGATATTATTTCTATTTATTCCCAATTTATTTAATTCAACAATATATTTATATAAATTATTCTTCTTATAATATTCATCAAAAATAGGTCTCAAAGAAACACTAGTACTCATATTATCTTTTAATTCCTTAACACTATTATATTCATTTGTTTTTATATCTACATTAAACAATTGCAAATCTTGTGTATCAATTTTTCTTTCTTCTTTTATATTTTTAAATATATTATTAGCTTTTTCTATTATTTTTTTGTTCCTGAAAATTGATATTAAATCCATTGAATCAGGTGTATTAGCCGAAGATTTTTTATTTAGCGCTTTTTTTACCATTAATATAGCTTCATTTGTGCATCTTTCTAATACAATTCGCTTTTTTTCTTCTTTACGTTTATCTATCATTTCCCTAATTAACTTTTTCAATTGCTCTTTATCTATATATTTCTCAATAATATCTTTATGCCATTTAGTTTTATAAACATTCACTAACGATTTTATTGTTTCAATTGCGGTATTAGTTGTATCCACATTGTATTGTATTTCAGAAAATATTCTTGTTTTTGCAAAAGCATCTATATTAGCCTTTTCAGCATAATCCAACAAACCATTTAATTGCTCCTCCAAGGTATTTTCTTCTTCTTCAATATCAATTGTCAATAATTTATTTACAAGGGATTTAAAATTGGAATAATATGCATCCGAAATACTATTACATTCTTTTTTTATTAGATCATTAAATTTTGAATCTTCTGCATCACCTATCAAACTAAATTGTGGAACATATAAACAGCTATCATTATCAAATGCTTGTCTTATTTTTTTTATGTTATATGTTTTTCCAGAAGTTCTAGTACCTAAAATTATATTTAATCTGTTGGAAATAGTAGCACCATCTGGCATATATTCTATTTCTTCAGTAACACTATTACGTGTCACTTTAACTTTGTTTCTATCTTCTATAGAACATTTTATGTTTGAAAAACCATCATTTAAACAATTAATATAAGTAAATCTTGATGGCGTTGGTTCACCACTACCAGGTCTAAAATCACTAAATACCACTGGTATAAGTGAATTTTTATCCTTAATGACTACTGAAAATTTTTTAGAATTTGGAACTTCACCGCACTTAATCATATCATTAAATTTATCTATTGTGGTTTGTTGCATCCTAGGTTTTTTCTTATAATGCGGGATTAAAATATATTCACCATAATTAGGAAATATATTTTTGAATTCATCAAAAGATATGTATGAATTTTCATCTACTATTAATGATTTTAATTGAAAACTTGCTTTTTCTAACTCTTCTACACAAGAATCATTACATATTAATAATAAATGCGAATTTTCAATATCAACTTCCATTCCAGGAAAAACCTTTGCGTTTACACATCTTCTTATTTCCTCATATTGCTTTTTATCAAATACATTATGATTTGTAATAGCTATACAATCTATTTCCATTTCATTTATATATTGATTTAATACATCTATATCAAAATCAAAATCTGCATCTTTTATTGTTGAAATTGTGTGAATATGAAAATCTACTTTTATCATATCTCTCTCCTAATTACTTAATTCCATATAATTTTTTTATTTCTTCCACCGATATATTAAATCCAATGGATTTATATCTTGGCAATAATTTTTCATATAAGTTTTCTATCATTTTAGCACGTACCTCTTTTGTGCCATTGTGAAAAGCCCTATGACAAGTTGGACACAAAGAAATAATATTTTCAACACAATCAACATTTATTTCATATTTATCCCATATCTCTTGTTGATACATAACTGGCACTAAATGATGTGCCTCCATAAACGACTTCTTTGTTTTTTCAGATATAAATGTTTCGTGTCTAGCATCTTTCTCGCAACAATAGTAAGCATTTTGTATAGCAATTTTTCCTAACAACGGATTTCTTTTGTACTTTTTACTTATTTTTGTTTGATCAATGGCAAGAGGTGATACTTTATGTGCACCTATTGCAACATCTCTGTTTACATTGTTTTCATTAATTTCATCAACTTTTATTTCATAATCATCATCATTTTCAACTGGGGATGTTTCTACTTTTATAACTTCTTTTGTATTAATTTTATTTTTTTCTGTTTCTAATAAAGTTTCCTTTGTTGGAATATCAATTAAATTAATATTGAAATCTTGAACATTATACAGAAAATAAGAATAATCAACATCTCTCAACAGTATCTCATTTAATTCATCAAAATCGTATTTCAAAAAGAAATTATTATAAAAATATTCATCAAAATCTGGATTAATTGAAATAGTAGAAGAAGTTATATTAAATAAGTTAATATTCTTTCTAATGCACGTTAATATTCTGCTATTTCCTTTATATATAGAAACATATTTCGATATTGGACCATTGTCTTTTATATACTCAACAGCATTATTTAGTTCCTTATAGTTTTTACAAGTCATTATGTAGGTATATAAATGATCAATGGATACTTCATTTATTCCATACTTTAATTGTAAGTCTTTTAAAACTTTATATATGAATATAACTGGTAATACATGATAGTTTTCATTATTGTTTGCAGTATCTATAATAGCATGTATTTTTAATTTTAATATTTGCTCTGTTTTTAATTCGTTGTATTTAACTTTATTTTCAATTACTTGACCTATTTCTTTATCTATAAAAAGTTTATTAATTTCATCAAATACCGCTGTAGGTCTTTCCTTATTATACTGAACACCTCTCTGATAAAACGGTGTTTTTGTAATTAAACCAAAAAGTTGTGGAATAATCATCATTCTATGTCTGTCAGTTTCTATATCATAATCGCTATGATGTTCTGTAAAATATTGCTCAACATTTGTTTTTTCAATATCAGGGATTTCATTAAATAATTTTGTTGCTAAAACTGCAGTATCAAAATCAGTTTCTTGTTTAGTAAAAACCCATACAGATTTATCATTAAGTGTATTTAAAAATTCTTCTACATTATTTTTCATTTAGTACCCTCCTTATCAATATTGCAAAAAAATATGCTAATTTAGGTGGAACTGCGTTTCCGATTTGCTTACAAACGCATGATTTTGTTCCATAAAACACAAAATCATCAGGAAAGCTCTGAATTCTTGCTGCTTCTCTTGCAGTTAAAGTCCTGTTTTCAAATGGATGAATAAATCTTCCACCAGATGGAGTATCAAATCTTGTTGTAATAGTAGGGGCTATTCCATTAGGATCCAATCTTCCGTATGATCCACTATGAATTGATTTTATATTCTCATTTAAAGAGGTATAATTTTCATTTATTTTTATTTTTTTCATTCTATCAATGGCAGTCTTGTTATGATTTGTTTTATAATGATTTTGAACAATTTTATCATCTGATTTTAGAAATTGTTGATAATTCGATTCAAAATTCACAACCTCTACATTTCCATTCTCAGTTGGAGAAGGAAGGTTGGATATTGCTTCCCAAACTGATACATTATCAAAAAATGAAGGTAATTTATTCAATATTTCATTCTTAGTATTCTGTATTTCTTTAGTCAAATCAAAATCAATTAATGAACCAACAATGATAACTCTTTCACGATTTTGAGGAATTCCGTATTCTCTTGCTTTAACTATTTTATATTGAATTTTATATGGTTTACCATCAAAATTATTTGGATCTTCAAATATTTTTTTAATTTCTTTGAATATTTCTCCCTTTTTCAAAGTTAAAATCCCTTTAACATTTTCTAGTATAAACATTTTTGGTCTAACAATTTTCACAACATTGAAATAATGCTTAAATAAATAATTTCTTGGATCATCCATAAATCCGTTTCTAATTCTTGCTCCAGCCATTGAAAATCCTTGACAAGGTGGACCACCAATTATAATATCTGCACTATTTAATTTAAATGTTTCGTTATTATCAACATTTTTTATATCATCAGCAATTACGTTTACATTTTTATGATTTTGTTCATAAGATTTTGCAATATTTTTGTCAAATTCTACTGCAGAAATTATATTGAAACCAGCTTTTTCAAAACCACAAGAAAAGCCACCACACCCAGCAAATAAATCAATCGTATTAATTTTCATCTTCAAAGCCTCCCATGCGATATTTTATTGCAAAATTTTTCAAATAATCTAATTCCATTGAATTAAGTCCATATATATTAGCTAATTTATCATCTATTTTATCTATTATTTTTTTGCAAAATTTATGTTTATATTCATATTCCGTTTGTTTTGAACCAACATATTTTTTTGTTTTTTCTAATTCTTGCTCTAATTTTTTCCTTAATTCTTTAAAATCATTTGTTGTATCTATAAATCTAAAATGTTTCAATTCTTTTGATGTAATGTGCCAACAATCAGATATCATTGTCCAATAAAGCCAAAATAAACTTGAATTAAGTAAACAGATAATATAATCGACATTTTCATATTTAAACTCTTTATATTCACTTGAACCAGGATTAAATGAAAAAGCTTTAATCCAAAAACAACTTCTCATATTTAAATACAAGCTTTCCCCTGATTGACTTTGAATGTCATATAAATTCTCTTTATTTGTAGTAAATATTTTATCAAAAATACTTTTTTCAATGTTATTACCAATTTTAGGAATAAAGTTCAAATTATAATTGCTAATCATAACATCACGTCCATTTAATAATTCTTTGCGTTCTTCTTTGTACCAATGCTTATAATTTGAAACATAAATCTTTTTGTTTTTATTATAATTTTTTTGAAAAATTACTATATTCAATTTTTGATGAACCCCACTAAAAAGGCAATCAGGTCTATCTGCAAAACTTAATAATATTTGTTTAGAACATTTTTCTGTTACATATTCTCGTATTTTTGACATTCTAGTTGTTGCAACATATGACAATGGTACAATAAAACCTAATATTCCACCACATTTTAGTAAGTCAATACTATTTTTTATTACATCAGCATAAATATTGCCATATTTATTAATTAATTTTTCCTTACCATCATATTTACCATACTCAACGTAAGGAGGATTACCTACAACTATCTCAAATTTGTTATTTATTTTATTACTGTCCAAAATAAAATCATAATTTGTAAAATTATTAATTAATATTTTAGTCAATTTTTTATAATAATCTTTATTTTCTAGTAATGAATACACATACATAAATAATCTTATTTTCGATATATCAGTTGACTCATCATCTATATCGTTACCATATAAAGTTTTAGTTATTTTTAAAATATTTTCATCATCTACATTTTTCGTTTCCTTAAGTAAGTTGTACTTCATTATAAATGTGTTTAACAAAAACTCACCAGAACCACAAGTAGGATCCAAAATTTTACTATTAAATAATATTTTATTTAGTTTTTCGTTATCATAATTAATTAATGTATTGTAAATTTCGTTATAATTAATTGTTTTATTAATACTATTATCAATAAAATTTATAAAAGAATTGGCGATTATATATTCACTAACATCATTTGGCGTATAATATACACCATTCTTTTTTCGTTTCGAACTTTTTTCATTGAGTTTAAACATTTCCGTTTGAAAATCATCACTTTTTAAATTTGATAAAGATATATTAACATTTTCAAAATCATACTTGATAAAATTACCATTCAATAATAAATGTAACGCATCAACAAGTTTATTATCATTATGAAAATCTGTTTCAATTTTTTCAAATAAAAGTTTATTAATTTTATTTTTTATACTGCTCATGCTATTTTCCTCCTATATATCTTTTGGTAATTTATCATAATCATATTTATGTTCCACATCTTCTAATTCATCAAAACACCATTTAATATCTTCTATAGCTTTATCTATTGTATATAAACTATCCTTATTTTCTCGCATTATTTTTAAATGTTCCATTGTATAAAATAATTTTTGCCTTGCATTTATTACCTTTTTTCTTTTTTGAGCATCAAAATCTAATAAATCTAATTCTGACTTTTTATATTTTTCAATCATTTCTTTTAAATCCTTCGTGGATTTATTTTTATATTTATCTAAAGACAAATAATCTAAAAATTCATCATAACCAGCAACTTTTAAAAGATTAGTTAAAGATAAATCTAAAGTTTCAGCTATCTTCTTTAAAGAATCAACATCTACTTTTTTTATTTTTCCATTAATAATATCATTTAAAGTGCTTCTACTTATTCCAGATAATTTAGCAAGTTCTCTTTGAGAAATTCCCTTAGCAATTCTAGCATTCTCAATAACATTTTTAAGTTCATTTGAATTCATATTTTCACTTCTTTCTCCAAATTATTCCTTCTAGATTTAATTTTATCACTTTTTTTAAAATTTGTCTACAATTTCGGACAAAATTGTTAAACCTTTTTTAAAATGTTACATTTCATCTGAAAGGATGTGTTTTATTTTGAAAAAAGATAAACGAAAAGCTTTAGAATTAATAAAGCAAAAAAATAATGGTGAAGTTAAAATCACCTATAACGAAATATCTAAGCAAACTGGATATTCAAAAATGCAACTTAATAGGTTTTCTCGGAAAATAGAAAAAAAGGATACTAATGTTCTGCTTGTCCATAGGCTAACAGGTAGAAGTTCTAATAATTCGTCACCCAACCAAGAGATTGAATATATTAAGAATTTCAATAGTCAATATCCAATTATTAGTATAACACAATTTATGGATATTTATCACGAAGATATTATTTGGAAGAAAGAAAAACAAGATGATGTTAAAAAATATAATTTGAGGGTCAGAAGCAAATCTTTCTTTCAGCAATTATATAAAAAAGAAGGATGGAAATCTCCCATAAGGAATAAGCCTTTTGATAACAAAAAGGATAATCATCCTTTACGTGATCAAATGCCTAAACGTGGTATGTTAATTATGACAGATGGTACACCTCACGATTGGTTTAGTAATGGTATTAAATTTTCTTTACATATGACCATAGATGATGCAACTGGAGAAATATTATCTGGTTGGTTTACCCACCACAGAAACTCAATTAGGTTATTGCTATGCTTTTAAGATAATGTTTATAAAACATGGTATTCCCCAAGTTATTTATTCTGATAGAACCGGTATTTTATAGAATCAAAATGATGGTAAATTAACTCAAGTCGGTAGAATGCTTGAAGAACTTGGTGTTGAACTTATTTATGCAAACTCAAGTGAAACTAAAGGCAAAATTGAAAAGATGAATTTTACTATTCAAAATAGATTATTAAATGATATAAAAAGATTTAATATTAAAACATATGAAGAATTAAATAAATGGTTTAATGATTTTTACATAGACTATATAAATAAAAAGTTTTCATATAAATCTAAAGAAGAAGAAACAGAATTTATTCCTTTAGGGGATACTGACTTAACAAAAACAATGTGTATTAAAGAAGAAAGAACAATTCTTAATGGCAATATGATATCTTATAAAAATAATTATTATATTTCTCTCACTGATGATGGAAACGATTTTATATTTTATAAGGGTACAAAAGTTGAGGTATGGCAAGATGTGTTTGATACTGGACTTATAAGAATATACAAAGATAAAAAGGTATATAATACGCGAAAAGTAGAAGGTCATAGACAAGATCCTATTAAAAGGGAACAAAAAATAATACAAGATCAAAAAGAACTTGAAAAATTATTTAGAGAAAGAGATGAAAGATTAAAAGCAATGGCGAAACGAAGTTGGGTTTAACTTGACCCTTGCTTTTTATATTTCATCAATTATTTTTGTTTAATCAACAAATTTAGACAAATTTCTCCATACTAAAATAATATTAGTATATATCTATAGCTTATATATAATAGATGCAATAAGCATATTGTTATTAGACCTTAGGCTAATAACAACACTAATAAGACTTACATAGTAAGGCTTATAGTGAATATAATAAAATATATATAATTATTTATTATTAACTATCTCATCTAATTTACTTCTTATAATACATTCTTCTCTACTACCATTAGTAGTTAATCTAATTAATGGTATATTATATTTAGACAGAATATTATTTTTTAATATATCTCTTTCTTTTTGTTTATTATCTTTTTTATGATATTTATATCCATCTACTTCTACTGCTAATAATGGTATTTTACTTATTTTATTATATATTAAGAAATCTATATGAGTATTATGATGAGAAGCATATTTTATTTCTTCTTCTGTTAATAATGTTTTATCTTTTATTAATATATTTACGGGATATCTAAAAGTAAATGTTAAGTCTTTATAATCTTCTAGTACTTTATTTAATAAATGATACATGATATTTTCTGAATCATAGTTTGATATCTTTTTATGTTTTTTGAAATAATCTAATCTTTCTTTTTCATATTGTTTATATAATAAATCAAATACTGAATATATATCACTTTCTTCTACTTCCATATTTATATATTTGGTATAATCTATAAAATCTTTTATATTTTGATTCTTTATATTATTACCAGTTACTATGAATATTAGTTCTTTCTTTGCTCTAGATATAGCTACATTTAAGATATTAGAGTCCGCTACAAAGTCTGATATTTCATCATCTACTGTTGATATTATTATGACATCTTTTTCTCTACCCTGAAACTTATGAACTGTACTTACTTCTATATCTTGAATATTTTGTTTTATTAAATCTACTTGTTTATTATATGGTGCTATTATTCCTATATCATTAGTTTTTAGCTTTGGTAGTATTTCTTTTATTATATCTAATTGTCTTTGACTTGTATTATCTCTTTTATGATTTCCTTTATTTGTTTTTATTACTTTTATAACATCTTGTTCATCTTTATCTTCAGTCATTATTACTAGTTCATTATTATAGAACTTTTTATTACAGAAGTTTATTATTTTATGATGACATCTATAGTGTTCTTTTAACATTACTTTTGGTACTTCTTCTATGATATTTTTAATACTACTTAAGAAACTATTTAATGAATAACTATAACCGTTATTTATATTGTATTCTTTGAATATTTTTTCTGTCTTTTCTTTTATTATATCTGGTACGACATTTGGTAGTTGTTTTTCATCTCCTATTACAACGGCGTATTTAGCGGATGATAATGCTAATAAGCCTGTTACAACATCTATTTGACTTGATTCATCCATTATTATATAGTCAAACTTGAAATCTTCTTTGAAAGTATTTCTCGATGAGTAGGTTGTACTTAGTATAACTGGATAGTCTCTTATAAAATTAGTGCTATCTTTCTTTATTTCTTGATATGTATATTTTTTTCTTGGTTCTTTATATTTTTGTGATAGGTATTTTTTTAGATAAATCATTGATGAGTTTATAAAGGTTGTTTCTATATATTTGTTTTTTTCTACAAATGATTGTTCTTTAGCTATTTGTTCTTCTAATGATTTTATTTGTGTTTGGTATAGACTATTTTGAATGGTATTTATTATTATTTCAATATTGTTTTTATAGAATGAGAAGTCTCCTATTTGGTATATGAATATATATTTTAATTTATTTAATAGTGTTAATTTATCGATGTTTAATAATTCACTCCATAATTTTTGTAAGTTATTTGTATTTATTCTTGTTAGTTCTATAAGATTAATATTCTGATTTTTTATGTATTCTTTAAAATATTTGTATTCTAGTGTTAGGTCATTTTTATTTTGAGTTAGTATGGCTATCTTTTGTCTACTGGTATAGATTTGTTTTACTATGCTATTGTTATTTTTTATTACATTGGTTATATCTTCAATATTTATATTTTCGTACTCTTTAAATGATGGAATGTTATCTGTTTGGTTTTCTATAAAATTATTTTTATTGGCGCTTTTTCCTAAAAGTGCTTCAAAGAAGTCTAGGTCGTATTTTTTTAGTTTCTCTTCGATGTTTTCGATAGCAGCATTATTATTTGACACTACTTGACAATTCATATTTCTTATTAGTATATTGGCTATGATATTTAGTATTGTTTGAGTCTTACCTGTTCCTGGTGGTCCTTCAATGACACTTACTTTATTATTAATAGCATTTTCTACAGCTTTATACTGACTAGAATTACAACCAAAAGGAAATATTAGAAAGTCTATATTATTTCCTTTTATTATACTATTTGATAGTTTTAGATAGTTTGATATCGCTGTATCTAAGTTATCTACTTCTACTTTCTTCATCTGCTCACTTAGTATCTTCTTTCCATCCTCGGTACTAAGTGATGTTATGTCGGCGACCTTTTGCATGTATTCTATTACATCTTTGTTATTGCTTATTATTTTTACTTGGGTATCTAGGTAGTCTTGATGTGTATTATTGTTTAAAATCATGTGGTAGTAATAGTTATTTCCATAGTTAAATTCATAGACTTCTTTTATATCTTTTACTTTGATGTTATTTATGAAGATGTTATATTTTGTTAGGTCTATTTGTTCTGAAACTGTTAGATGTTTTACTCTATCTGTTTGGTAATTGTAAAACTTACTACTATTTTTATATTTTATTACATAGGTATAGTTAGTGTTGTTATATTTACAATATGATATTTTTGGTGTTACTATTTCGTTATCGATGATTATCATTTCTTTTCTTAGGTCCATACTTCTTTTACCTCCAGTTATTTATTTAATTATATATTATTGTTATATAAAAAGCCATATTTTATTATGACTTTTTAGCATATGTATTAATATTTTAATAATCTTAATTATTAATTTTGTTTTTAATAGATATTTTAACTTTTTTTATCAATTTTTATTGTTAGATTACTATAACCATATTTATTTAATAAACCTAATAATGCTTGTCCATCTATTAATGTAATTGGCTTATCTTTTGCAAAGTCATATGCTTCTTTTCCATAAAAACTTGTTGTTACTAATATTCCTCTTGTGGCGCCCTCATGGATCATAGTACCATATAAATCTCTTACTGCTGAAACAGGAACAACATTATTATATCTTTTAGCTTGAATAACAAACTTTCCTCCTCTTATAGGATCATCATCAAATGCTATTGCATCTACTCCACCATCATGACTAGCTTGAGTAACTTTTACCTCGCCACCATTTACATTAAACATTTTATCAAATAGTTCTCTAACAAAGTATTCAAAATCTTCCCATGGCATTGTTGCTAAATTGAAACCATCCATTATAATATTTGATACATCTTTACCTTCGATAAATCTTGAATCTGCTCTATTTATATTTAAATATGGTACTACTGGTGTAAGACTAAGAATATTTGGAGCAAATATGCCCTTCAATCCTTTTATACACGCTTTATAATCAACATTATCTAAATTTATTTCATTAAATTTATCTTTATCAACATCAATTGTTAATATACAACTTTCCGTATCTTTGCCAGTACTTTTATCTACATATTTTATCCAACCATTGTAAATAACATTACTTATAAAATTGCAATCATCTGATAATAAAATTTCTTTTATGGTTTTTAAACAGCACATATATATAACATCATTATATAGTTTTTCATATTTTTTATCATTTAAATATATTTCATCTATTTCATTTCTAGTTGAAATATATTTATGTTGAATTATTTTAGGAACTATATTTTCATTTGGTAGATAATATGATACAACTAGTGTGTTAGTTTTTTCTATAAACTGTAAATCAAAATCAATTAAAAAATCTTTAGGATACTTACTATTATTTAAAACATACGAAAAATATTCTTCTATTTGTTGTACATCACCATTTTCAAATAATTTTTTTTTATCTTCTATTACTTTATTTCTAAGATTCTGCTCACTATAGAATTTTTCTTTTTTAGATGTATATTCATCAGTTTCCTTTTTTAACTGTTCATTGTAATATTTTTCTCTAATTTTAAAGTTTTTATTTGCTTCTTCTTCTTTTTCAATTCTTTTTTTATATTTGCCTTTAAATATTTTTTCTAAAATGCTTTGTTTAGGAACTTTAAATTCTTGATATACACTTTCTATTTTTGGTTCGATAAGTTGTGTTGTAAATGGTTGATATGTTTCTTTATCAAGCATTTGATAATAATATTTATTGTGATTTTGTTTACTTATTTTTTTTATTATATTTTCATATTCTTGCATTTTCATTTGATCTATTGTCGTTAGCTTCTCAGCTTGCTTTTTCATCTGCTCTTTATTTTGCTTTATTAATTCTCTATTAATTTTCTCTTCCCATATTCTTTTTTGATTTTCTACTTTTCTATCAAATTCATATCTATTTGGAGCACTTATTTCTTTACTTACTCCTAAAAAATCATTTGATAAAACACACCTATAAAAATTTCTATTTGCCATTGTTTACTTCCTCCCACTTTCTGTTAATACAAAAAGACGCAGCACAAAATCTATTAAATAGACCTGTACTAGCGTCTTTCTTTAACTAATTTAAGTATATCAAATTATTTTTATTTATTCAATATATTTTGACAATTTTTTTATTCATCATCATCTGAATAATAGTCATCATCTTCTAGTTCTTCTTCTTCAAAGTTAAATGTATCATACTTCTTTTCTTTTACTAATTCTTTTTGCCAATCTTCTAAATCATTATTA
>OBKS01001836.1_pt1 | contig 13647 bp, 10 predicted proteins | sample 1517381 | NCBI WGS metagenome assembly OBKS01 (sample SAMN04571686, study PRJEB22368) | human gut metagenome | biome: human gut; material: stool | host: Homo sapiens | place: Luxembourg | collected 2012-08-03
AGAATGGATGTACCGCTAATTTCAGAATAGGCGTACCGTTCGAGCAGAATTTGCAAATAGATGACAAAAGATGGGAAAACTAGTAAAGAAGAAATTGGAAAAAGGAAAGTCAATAGAACAGATTGCAGATGAATTAGAAGAAGATATAAATGTCATTCAAAAAACGGCTGAAGAATTAATGAAAAGAAACGAAAAGAATCTCCCGAAGTAATCCAAAAACTTCAGGAGATCCACCATTTGCACACGGCAAGTATTATTCAGTATGTTAATCTGTAGTATTGCGCCGGATCAATACCGGCGTAATCTGTTTATGAACCGGTTCTTTTAAAGGAGCCGGTTTCCTTTTTTTCATTTCGTTCATTTGAAGGACGAGAAGTTCCATGGCAGTCTGCGCAATTTTTTCAATCTGTTGTCCAACAGTTGTGATTGGAAGGATTGCTTCGCTTGCAATAGGAGAATCATCAAATCCGACAATCTGATAGTCTTTCGGGAGTTTCCCGTATTTTTGAAATATCAGATTCAGGAACATACTGGCATAAGTGTCATTTGCAAGAAAGACCCCCTTTTTTTGTGAGGGATATTTTTCTTCAATTTCGTTAAATATGTTTTTTAGTTGAGTCAGGGTTTCCTGATAAGTGTTTCCAAGATTTCTTTGGATTAATTCGTGAACGACATGGTGTTCGTTACAGATATCTTCGAATCCCCGGATACGTCCATAGGTTGGAAGTGTATCTGGGAATATGGAATTGATGTGTAAAATAACATCACATTTATTACGTATCAACAAACTGGTTGCCTGAACACCACCCAGATAGTTGTCTGTAGACACGCTGCAGACATGGTCACATTCCCGCTCAATCGTGACAACCGGGAGTTTATAAGAAGCAAGTTCTTCAGACGAAATGGTATTGCTTAAGACAATAAGTCCCTCAATCTTATAAGCCATCAGTTCATGAATATATTTTTCTTCAATCTCTTTTTTATTATTTCCAATGAATACAAGAAATTTATAATTATACTTTTCGTAAGTAGAAAGTAACTGGTTTAACATCTCAGAGTAATAGTGAAGATACAGGTTGGGGATGATAATTCCAACAAATTCACTTTTTCCATTAGCCAGTACTTTGGCGAGCTTATTTTCCTGGTATCCAAGGATATCCAGTGCATGAGCGATTTTTTCCTGATTTTCAAGAGTCAGAGAATCCGGATTATTAAAATATCTGGAAATGGTAGTTTTTGAAAAGCCTGTATAAGCGGCTATATCTGCAAAAGTTACTTTTTTCTGTTTCATGTAAATCCTCTTCCTTATAATGTATATTATCAGTATAGCAAGTGCATTGAAAAAAATCAAACAAAAAATAACTAGTTAAGTAACCGGTAACTTTTTCTTTGAAATCTATTGACAAGTAAGATTCTGGATAGTATTATGAGTATATAAAGTAACCGGTTACTTAACTGGTTACGCAATCGTGAATCTGAAAGGAGAAAGCTATGAAGAAACGAACAGTAGGGGTACTGCTGGCAGCATTCTTTGCAATGGCATTGACGGGGTGTGGAGATAAACAGCCGCAACCAGGAGAAGTAAAGGGATATGACAAAGGCGAAGAATATCTTTCTATCTGGGTACATTCAATCGAAGACACAGAAGAAGGACAGTGCTACAGGAAATCTGTAGATGCATTTAATAAGAAATATGATGGGAAATATTTTGCAGATATTGAATTTATTCCACGAAATGACAGTGGTGGAGGCTATTCGGATAAGATCAATGCATCCGTGATGTCAGGAGATCTGCCGGATGTGCTTACTGTTGATGGCCCTAATATAGCGGCATATGCAGAGAACGGAATTATCCAGCCGCTTGCAAAATTAACAGACGAAGAAAAGAGCGTGTATCTGGATTCCATTATTCAGCAGGGAACGTATAATAACAAGCTCTATGCGCTTGGAGCAATGGAATCCAGCGTGGGACTTTATTATAACAAAGATATTCTCGCAGAAGCAGGTGTAGAAGTTCCAGATGCAGATCACCCATGGACATGGAGTGAATTCACAGAGGTGTTAAAGAAAGTACAGCCGGTAGTAGAGAAGAAAAAAGGTTATGCGCTGGATATGACTTTCCCGACAGGAGAAGCTACGATTTATTATTATGCACCGTTTTTCTGGTCAAATGGCGGTGACTTTGTAAATAAAGATGGACTGAAGGTGAACGGTGTATTCAATTCAAAAGAGAATCTGGAAACAGTGAATTATTTTAAATCGTTTTTGGATAATGGATATATGTCTAAAGTACAGATCACAGACCTGTTCGAAAGCGGAAGAGCAGCATTTAAGTTCGACGGGGCATGGGAAGTAAATACAATCTATAATAACTATCCGGATGTAAACCTTGGAGTTGCACCATATGTAGTATCCGATAACTGGGATGGCGGAAGATATACACCAACCGGTTCCTGGGCATTTGCGGCATCATCAAAGACGAAGAAACTAAAAGGTGCGACAAAGCTGGTACAGTGGATGAGTGGTGTAGAAAGTGGAAAGCGTCTGTGGGATGAAAGTAAGAGTTTCCCATCTACATATGAAGCGTTTGAGAGCAGTCCGATTTTTGAAGAAGATGAGAATTATAAAGCCTTATATCATCAGCTGAGTAAATATGGACATCCAAGATCAAAAACACCTGTATATCCACAGGTTAGTGCATCGGTACAGGAAGTATTGGAAAATTCGGTACTTACCGATAATGATGCGAAGACAGAACTGGATAAATCTGTAGAAAGGATTAACGCAAAATTAAAGCGTTATGTGATGAAATAATGAAGAAAAGAACAGAATCCATTATGGGAATGGCGTTTTTTGGACCGGCACTTGTGTTACTTACGATATTTTTATTCCTGCCGATGATCCTGACATTGATTTTCAGTTTTACTGATTTCTTTGCTTTAAATCCGGGACTTACGCATTTTGTCGGACTGGACAACTATATTCAGATTTTTAAAGATGATGTGTTTTCACAGGCATTTTTTAATACCGTAAAGTTTGTGATAATTATTGTTCCGCTGCAGGGAATTGGAGCGCTTGTGCTGGCACTTCTGATTAATAAAGTGACGCATTGTAAGAAGTATTTCAAAGTAGCATTCTTTGTTCCGGTGGTCATGTCACTTGCTGTTGTGTCAACACTGTGGATCCAGATCTACAGCCCGGAAGGAATTATGAATGCAATCCTTTCTTTCTTTGGAATTGATGCACAGCCATTCATCAACAGTGCCAGTCAGGCGCTTCCATCCATCGCGATCATGAGTGCATGGCAGGGAATGGGATATCAGATGATCATCTTCCTGGGAGGAATCCAGGCAATCAATCCGGCACTTTATGAAGCGGCCGAGATGGACCATGCAACACCGTGGCAGAAATTCAAGGACATTACCCTGCCGGAATTGAAACCATTGTGTGTGTTCGTTTTAATTACGATTACGATCGGAGCATTCCGTATGTTGGTACAGCCAATGGTTATGACCGGAGGAGGACCATCGAATTCAACGTATACGGTTGTGTATGATATATATGAAACAGGTACTGTTAACTGGGAAATTGGACTGGCATCTACAATGGCTATTGTATTCGCATTCTTTGTAATGATACTGACCGTGATCCAGACAATCGCAACAAGAGATAAGGAGGATCAGAATGTTAACAAAAAAGCAAAAAAGAAATAATTGGATACTGACGGTCGTACTTCTGATCGTATCATTGTTGTTCCTGTTCCCGGTTATCTGGATGCTGGCAAACTCATTCAAACCAGACGCGGCAATCACTGCTGATATGAACAGTATGGCGGCATTCATTCCACCGGCATTGAACGGCAATTTCTTTGAAAATTATGTATCTGTATTAACAAATACAGGATTTGTACGATATATGTGTAATACTTTGTTCTATGCAGCAATATTGATCGTACTTGGTGTAATTGTAAATGGACTGGCAGGATATGCATTGGCTAAGATTAATTTTCCATTCAGAGAACGCTGGCTTCTGATCATTATGCTTCTGATGATCGTACCGATGGAGACGATCATTACGATACATTTCCTGATCATTGCAAAACTTGGACTTCTGAATACGGTGCTTGGATATGTACTTCCAATGATCGTGAATCCGTTTAACATTTTCCTGTTCCGTCAGGTATTCCTGGGACTTCCGGATGATGTATATGAGGCAGCACAGTTAGATCACTGTGGACCGGTAAAATACTTTTTTACTATGGTTCTTCCAATGTCAAAGAGTGTAGTGGCAACGGTTAGTGTATTTACATTCCTGAATGTATGGAATGATTATCTGTGGCCGTCACTTGTATTTACATCCAGTGATCTTCTGACAGCACAGATTGGTCTGAATGCGATTACATCAAATGATAACACAACAACAGGACAGACCCTTGCAGTTATCACAATGGTAACAATTCCGGTCATTATTATCTATTCACTCTTCTCAAAACAGATCGTAGAGGGTGTAATATCAACAGGTTCCAAGGAGGGCTAAAAGATGAGCTTTATCGAATTTAAAAATATATGTAAAAAATATGCAGGAAACGATAAGAATTCCGTGACAGACTTTAACTTAGATATAGAAGAAAAAGAATTTATCGCATTTGTAGGACCATCCGGATGCGGTAAATCCACAACACTCCGAATGATCGCAGGATTTGAAGAGATTACAAGTGGAGACCTTTTTATTGATGGAAAACGTGTGAATGAGGTTGCACCGGCGGATCGAGGAATCTCTATGGTGTTCCAGAACTATGCACTGTATCCACATATGACGGTAGAAAAAAATATTTCTTATGGATTGAAGAACATGAAGGTTCCGGCAGATGAGATCAAGAAAAAAGTAGACTGGGCAATTGATATCCTGGGACTCGAAGAATATCGTTACCGTAAGCCTAAGAATTTATCAGGTGGACAAAGACAGAGAGTGGCACTTGGAAGAGCGATTGTAAAAGACCAGAAAGTCTTTCTGATGGATGAGCCACTTTCTAACCTGGATGCAAAACTGCGTGTCAGCATGAGAAATGAGATCAGTAAGTTACACAGAAATCTTGGAAGTACAACCATCTATGTCACGCATGACCAGGTAGAAGCCATGACAATGGCAGACCGCATAGTAATCATGAAAGATGGAGTGATCCAGCAGGTTGGTAAACCAATGGATCTGTATGAGCATCCGGTGAATAAATTTGTTGCGGGATTTATAGGATCTCCGCAGATGAATTTTTATGATGTGAAAGTAGACGGAAAGAAATTGATATTTGCAGATGGCAATATAGTGGAACTTCCGGAAGCAATTGCAAAACGTATTGCAGGATATTCAGAAGTTATCATGGGAATCAGAGGAGAAGACATTAAGTTTGATACAACTAATCTGGACGTTTATGGAAGTCATCAGAAAGCAGTTATTGACAATACGGAGATTATGGGAAATGAGAATAATCTGTATTTTGACTTTGGAGGAAGCGTAACGATTGCAAGAGTATCAAAATATGAAGTAAGCCAGGTGGGAGATGAGGTGGAATTTACCTTTATGCCACATAAGATGCATTTCTTTGATAAGGAAACAGAGCAGGTAATCGGAGCAGAATGATTTAGAATAGAAGAGGAAGAACGTATGCTTGAAAAAGCCAATGAATATATCAGACAGAATCACATAGATGAAAAAGAAAAACCATTATTCCATGTGACACCGGAAGCAGGATGGATGAATGACCCGAATGGTTTCTCTGTATACCAGGGAAAAGTACATTTGTTCTATCAGTTCTATCCATATAAAACAGAATGGGGACCGATGCACTGGGGGCATCAGGTGACCGAAGATCTGCTAAAATGGGAAGCATATCCGGTAGCTATGGCACCTGATCAGGATTATGATCACATAGGATGTTTCTCGGGAAGTGCAGTAGAAGCTGATGGAAAGCATGTGCTGCTTTATACAGGAGTAAGCCAGAAAGACGGAAAAGAAATCCAGAATCAGTGCATTGCCATTGGAGATGGGAAGACTTATGAAAAATGGCAGGATAATCCAGTTATAAAAGGAGATATCATGCCGGAGAAATTTGACAGAAAAGACTTCCGTGATCCGAAAATATGGAAAAAGGATGGCAGATATTATTGTGTTGTAGGCAATCGCTATGAGGAAAATTGTGGGCAAATAGTCTTATTTAGCAGTGCGGACTATAAAAACTGGCGGTATGAAAAAGTCCTTTTGAGAAATGACGGAAAGAATGGAGATATGTTAGAGTGTCCGGATTATCTGGAAGTAGACGGGTATCCTGTAATCATTTGTTCTCCGCAGAATATGCATGCTCAAAAGTACGAATTTCATAACGGTCATAATTCCATTTATATTATTGGAGATGCAGAAAAAGAAATATCGAATTTTGCATGGGAGAAAAAGAGAAGCCTAGATTATGGACTGGACTTTTATGCACCACAGACAACAGAGCTTCCGGATGGCAGGCGGATCATGGTCGCATGGATGAAGTCGTGGGATGCACGTGTCATGACAAAAGGACAGAAATGGCAGGGAATGATGACACTCCCAAGAGAATTAAAAATCAAAGATGGGAAAATCTGGCAAAGTCCGGTGAGAGAACTGGAAAAGTATAAGAAAAATCCAATCATCTATACAGAACAGAAAATTAGCGGACAGATGTCTTTGGATGGTATCAATGGCCGGGTGATTGACATGACGGTAGAACTTACGAACGTAGAAGGTAGGGAGTTCAAGGTAGATGTGGCACATAATGAAGAATATACAACAACATTTACATATTATCCGGAAAAACATCAGATTGAAATTGACCGGACCTACAGTGGTGTAAATGCAGATGTTGTCTGTGTGAGAAAGATAGAAATTGCGGAAAAACATCATGCGCCGAAACTACATTTTATCATGGACAGATATTCTGTAGAATTATTTATTAATGATGGAGAGCAGACGGCAAGTGTGGTCATTCCTACGCCATTGGAAGCAAATGAAATTATATTTACTAGTGATGAAGCGGCAACCGTTAATATTGAAAAATATGAGATAACATTTAATTAGAAGAGATAGTTTCTCATTCACCGATTGATGTCCCTGTGCATATCTTAATACAGATAGAACCGCCAAGGAGCAAAAAGATTATGGAGAAATAAATTACCGTTCTATATGGCTTATCCGGTTCCGCTGCTGTATAATGATGACCGGAATGCGAGAAGAGACTATGACTATATGAAAAGCATTTACCCGGATACGGCGAAGAGAGTACTTCCTTATATGGAAGAGGAATGTGACAGAATGGAATATGACGGAAGCATGATGTATGATGAATATCCGGACCGTCTGCAGCTTCGTCTGATGTGCCGCAGGATCTATGATAAGGCGGAGAAGGAAGAAGAGACCCCGGGTGCCTGGCTTATGGATCTGATCGAGGTTATGACATATCAGGAACTTTGCAGGAGACGTGTGGAACATAGAGAGATACGTAAAAAAATATATTGATCTACAAGAGGGCATCTGGAAAAAAACTTCCACTTCGCCCTCTTGTATGTTATACTGTGCGGTGATAATTATAGTTTTCAAATGAAAGAAAAAATCAGAACATAACATACAGGAGGGCACATCATGGCAGATAATAACATTATTTTTATCGGAATGCCGGCAGTCGGGAAAAGTACAGTTGGTGTGGTAATTGCAAAGAGACTGGGATACAGATTTGTAGACACGGATATTCTGATCCAGGAATCAGAAGGAAAACTTCTGAAAGATATTATTGCTGACGTTGGACCGGATGGCTTCCTGAAAGTAGAAGACCGGGTCAATGCACAGGTGAAAGCGGAACGTACCGTTATCTCGCCGGGAGGCAGCGTAGTATATTGTGAAAATGCGATGAAACATTATAAAGAAATCGGCAAAGTCGTATATTTACAGGCATCATTTGAGACAATAAACAGCAGACTTAAAAACGCCAAAGGCCGTGGAGTGGTACTGCGTGACGGACAGACGCTCAAAGATCTGTATGATGAAAGAGTAAAGCTTTTTGAAAAGTATGCAGATATTACAGTGTGTGAAGATAATCAGAAGCTGGAAGATACGATTGAATCGGTATTAGATGCATTAGGGGAGTAAAAGTGCACAAGTATAGATAGAACAATTGAAATATGTTACAATAAAATTACATAACTGTAAAAAATATTTTACAATTGGAAAATTTGTGCTATAATAGGCGCGAACCCTTTTTAGGGGTTATATTGTGATGCAGAAATTTATGCACGAATTTTAGAAAAATTAGATTTAGAGATATTTAGAATTAGATAATTGAAACAGATTTGCAGAAAGATAGAATAGCAGATTAAGAATAGTTTTATTGTAGATAGAGATTTATATAAATATTAATGAGGTGTAATTGATGGAACAGTATATTATTAAGGGCGGTCATCCGCTTGTGGGAGAAGTGGAAATCGGTGGTGCGAAGAATGCAGCACTTGCAATTCTTGCGGCAGCAATCATGACAGATGAAACTGTATTGATCGATAACTTACCGGATGTAAATGACATTAACGTACTGATTGACGCAATCGAGGGGATTGGAGCACAGGTACATCGTGTTGACCGTCATACAGTGAAGATTAACGGAGCCAGCATTAAGAATGTAGATATCGAGTATGATTACATTAAGAAAATCCGTGCTTCGTACTATCTTCTCGGAGCATTACTTGGAAAGTACAGACGTGCCGAAGTTGCACTTCCGGGAGGATGCAATATCGGAAGCAGACCAATTGACCAGCATCTCAAAGGATTCCGTGCACTTGGTGCAGATGTAGATATCGAACATGGCAAGATTGTTGCAGAAGCAGACCGTCTTGTTGGAAAACATATTTATTTTGACGTTGTAAGTGTTGGAGCAACCATCAATGTTATGATGGCAGCAGCTATGGCAGAAGGACTTACCATTCTGGAAAATGTTGCGAAAGAGCCGCACGTTGTAGACGTTGCAAACTTCCTGAACAGCATGGGAGCCAACATCAGAGGAGCAGGTACAGACGTGATCAAGATCCGTGGTGTACAGCGTCTCCACAGCACAGAATATTCTGTGATCCCGGATCAGATTGAAGCAGGAACATTCATGTTCGCAGCAGCAGCTACCAGGGGAGATGTAACGGTACTAAATGTTATTCCGAAGCATTTGGAAGCTACGATCGCAAAACTGGTAGAAATCGGTTGTGAAGTGGAAGAATTCGACGATGCTGTACGTGTCGTATCAAAGGGAGATCTTACAAGCACACATGTGAAGACCCTTCCGTATCCTGGATTCCCGACAGATATGCAGCCGCAGATCGGCGTGACACTGGCCTTATGTAAGGGGACAAGTATCATTACAGAGAGTATTTTTGAAAACCGTTTCAAATATCTGGATGAGCTTGCAAGAATGGGAGCCAATGTAAAGGTAGAAGGCAATTCAGCAACGATCGAAGGCGTGGCAGAATTCTCCGGAGCAAGAGTAAGTGCACCGGATCTTCGTGCAGGAGCCGCACTTTGCATCGCGGGTCTTGCAGCGGATGGAATCACAATTGTAGATGACATCGTATATATCCAGAGAGGATATGAAAGATTCGAAGAGAAACTTCGCAGCATTGGTGGAATCATCGAAAGAGTAGATTCTGAAAAAGCGATTCAGAAGTTCAAATTAAAAGTAGGCTAGATGATACATTTTCTTATATATGTCTATTGACAGTATAGGGAAAATAGAGTAAAGTCTTAGTCGTATCAAAAATAACTTAATAAAAGCAAACTTTCTCTTATTCAGAGCAGTGGAGATACAAAGGATCTGTGAAACTGCGGCAACCCCATTGTAGGAAGGTGCCAGCCTGAGCGAGTGATCGAACAATAAGAGGATTGGTTTATGAAGATATCAAACCGTCCACTTATATAAGTGGACGGTTTTTAAAACGCCATGCGTTCGGAAGAAGCTGCCGGTGGCAGGTTCTGGAGATACAGACAATCCCAAGAGAAAGAATGCGGGAACTGTTTTTTAGAAAAGAAGGAGAGAAAAGAACGTGGAAAGAAGATTATTTACGTCAGAATCAGTAACAGAGGGACATCCGGATAAAATGTGTGATCAGATTTCTGATGCCATTCTGGATGCATTGATGGCACAGGATCCAATGAGCCGTGTCGCATGCGAGACAGCAACTACAACAGGTATGGTACTTGTTATGGGTGAGATCACAACGAATGCATATGTTGATATCCAGAAGATCGTACGTGACACGATCAAAGAAATCGGATATACAAGAGGAAAATTCGGATTCGATGCAGAGACTTGCGGTGTGATTACAGCAATCGATGAGCAGTCGGCTGATATTGCTATGGGTGTTGATAAAGCGCTGGAAGCAAAAGAACATACAATGTCCGAAGAAGAGATCGATGCAATCGGAGCCGGGGATCAGGGAATGATGTTTGGTTATGCTTCTGATGAGACACCGGAATATATGCCATACCCGATCGCACTTGCACACAAGCTCTCAAGAAAGCTTACAGAAGTAAGAAAGAACGGAACACTTCCGTACTTAAGACCGGATGGAAAGACACAGGTTACGGTTGAATATGATGAGAATGGTGTTCCGGCACGTCTGGATGCAGTCGTACTTTCGACACAGCATGATCCGGAAGTGACACAGGATCAGATTCATAAAGATATTAAGAAATATGTATTCGATGCAATCATTCCGGAGGGCATGGTAGATGAGAAGACAAAGTTCTTCATCAACCCGACAGGACGTTTTGTAATCGGCGGACCACACGGAGACAGTGGACTTACAGGACGTAAGATCATCGTAGATACTTACGGTGGAATGGCACGTCACGGCGGCGGGGCTTTCTCTGGAAAAGACTGTACAAAGGTTGACCGTTCTGCTGCTTATGCAGCACGTTACGTTGCCAAGAATATTGTTGCTGCAGGACTTGCCAAGAAATGTGAGATTCAGTTGTCTTATGCAATCGGTGTAGCACATCCGACATCTATCATGGTAGATACATTCGGAACAGGTGCAGTAGAAGATGATAAACTGGTAGAGATCGTTCGTGAGAATTTTGATCTCCGCCCGGCAGGAATCATTCAGATGCTTGATCTTAGAAGACCAATCTACAAACAGACAGCGGCTTACGGACATTTCGGACGTACAGATATTGATCTTCCATGGGAGAAACTGGACAAAGTAGAAGATCTGAAAAAATATTTATAGAAATTTTATAAAAGTTTATGGGTGCTTTGGTGTGAAGCACCCATTTTTCATGCTATAATTTTTTTTAGTGGAGGACAGATACATGAAGCTGAAAACGCGATTAGTTATAGCATTTTTTACAATTATCATTATACCGGTCTTTATGGCAGCCATGATGGTTTCGATGGTATGCCACTATCAGATCGGAGTGGTGGAGAAGAATTATGGGATTACAGGAACGACGATTTCTGATTTTACGAATTCCATGCAGGTACTTGCACGTGTTACGGAGAAGCCGTATCATGAACTGAAGAAGATGTCAGAGCATGCATCTGAGATGGAAGATGCGACAGAACTGGATCAGTTTAATAAAAAACTGGAGAATAAGAATGCATATCTGCTGGTGAGAAAAGACGGAACAATCGTATATACGGGCAGCGATGATGATCGTGTAAAAGCGGTGATCGAACAATTGCCGGGATATGGAGATACAGATACAACATCGGAGAACGGAATTTATCTTGGCGGAGATGCAGAAGCATTGGTAAAACAGGTAGATTTCATATATGATGACGGCAATAAGGGAAGTGCGTTCATTGTGTCAGATGTATCCAATGTAATTCCGGAGGTTGGACATTTTTTCTACGAAATCCTGATTGGAATTGTAGTGATACTGATACTTACTTCGGCAGCTCTTATTATATGGATTTACCGTGCGGTTATGGGGCCGATCGGCAAGATGCAGACAGCGGCGCAGAATATCAAGGATGGGAATCTGGATTTTGAGTTGAAACCGGAGGCTGACGATGAACTTGGAAAACTCTGCCAGAGCCTGGAAGAGATGAGAGGACGCCTGAAGGAAAGTGCCGAAGAAAAATTGAAATATGACAAAGAAAGTAAAGAACTGATAAGTAACATTTCACATGATCTGAAGACACCTGTGACAACGATCAAAGGTTATGCCGAAGGAATTATAGATGGTGTTGCAGATACACCGGAGAAGATAGACCGGTATGTCAGAACAATCTACAATAAAGCGACAGAGATGAATACGCTGATCAATGAGCTGACATTGTATTCTAAGATCGATACGAATAAGATCCCTTACAATTTTAATATCGTGTCGGCGAATGAATATTTCAACGACTGTGCGGATGACCTGTCGGTTGAACTGGCAGCACAGAATGTAGGATTTGGTTATTTTAATTATGTAGAGAAGAATGTACGGATCATTGCAGACCCGGAGCAGGTAAAACGTGTGATTCACAATATTGTCAACAATTCGTTGAAATATATGGACAAACCAAAGGGAATGATCAACCTGCGTGTCAAAGATGTAGGAGATTTTGTACAGATTGAACTGGAAGACAACGGAAAAGGAATTGCAGCAAAAGACCTGCCGAATATCTTTGACCGATTTTATCGGACCGATGCGTCGAGAAATTCGTCCACCGGAGGAAGTGGAATCGGTTTGTCTGTAGTAAAGAAGATTGTAGAAGAACACGGCGGTAAGATCTGGGCAACAAGCAGAGAAGAGACCGGAACGACAATGTATTTTGTACTAAGAAAGTATCAGGAGGTACCAGTCAATGAGTAAGATATTAATAGTAGAAGACGAAGAAGCAATTGCAGATCTGGAACGGGATTATCTGGAACTGAGTGGGTTCACCGTAGAGGTTGCAAATGACGGAGATATAGGACTTCAGAAAGCACTGAACGAAGATTATGATCTTCTGATCCTGGATCTGATGCTGCCGGGAACAGACGGATTCGATATCTGCCGTCAGGTGCGTGATGTGAAGAATACACCGATCGTGATGGTATCTGCGAAGAAAGATGATATCGATAAGATCAGGGGACTGGGGCTCGGTGCGGATGATTATATGACAAAGCCGTTTAGTCCAAGTGAACTGGTGGCGAGAGTAAAAGCGCATCTGGCAAGATATGACCGTCTGACCGGAAGTGCGGCAGAGAAGAATAAAGTGATCGAGATCAGAGGACTGAAGATTGATACAACTGCAAGACGTGTGTGGGTGAACGGAGAAGAACGTACATTTACGACGAAGGAATTCGATCTGCTGACATTCCTTGCGAGCCATCCGAACCACGTATATTCGAAAGAAGAGTTATTCCGGGAGATCTGGGATATGGAATCCATCGGGGATATCGCAACGGTAACGGTGCATATCAAGAAGATCCGTGAGAAAGTGGAAGTGGACACATCCAACCCGCAGTATATCGAGACGATATGGGGTGTTGGGTATCGGTTTAAAGTATAAAAATATAACAAAATATTTTGAAATGCAAAAACCCCCCGGAGGTGTCCATGGTATGCTCCCCGTCAAGAGGACAATAAAAAATAATAAATTTTTGTATCGTCAGCCATGCTATG
>OBKS01001839.1_pt1 | contig 13634 bp, 10 predicted proteins | sample 1517381 | NCBI WGS metagenome assembly OBKS01 (sample SAMN04571686, study PRJEB22368) | human gut metagenome | biome: human gut; material: stool | host: Homo sapiens | place: Luxembourg | collected 2012-08-03
GTTACTTCGCCGCCGAGGCGCTCGATCATTTTTGCACAAGCCTCCACGGTACCGCCGGTTGCAATCAGGTCGTCGATGATGACTACCTTCTGGCCCGGTTTGATGGAGTCTTTGTGCATCTCGATCGTTGCGCTGCCGTACTCCAGGTCATAGCTCTCCTCGACGGTCTCCAGAGGAAGTTTTCCTTTTTTACGGATCGGCACGAACGGTTTGTGCAGATTGTAAGCAATCGGCATACCGAAAATGAAGCCGCGGGACTCGGTTCCGCAGATTACATCACAGTCTACTTCTTCTACAAAATGCTGCATCTCATCTATGGCAAGCTGCAGTCCGTCTGCGTCCTGCAGGATACTCGTTACATCTCTGAAAATAATACCCGGTTCCGGGAAATCCGGAATACTTCTTACGTAATCCTCTACTTTTTTCATAAAATATTCCTCCGTTTCGTCAAGGTTTGACAATTCACCTTACAGTATAGCATCAATATTCTTCTGCGTCAATTTTGTTTCCGATAGAAAACAGGGCAGAAAAATCAGGTATTTGCGGCTTTTCTGCATCTTTAAAAATAACTCTGGATATTGATCTGTAATTTGTCGCGTCCGTTCCACGTATCGATCGACGGATAGTACGCTACCGAGAGGGTCGGATGTGCATCCACGTATGCGGCGAACGCTTCTCCCTCGCCGAAATAGACACCATCCATCTGGTATCCGCCCGCATCGGCAAGCTGTACTTTCACCACGTTTCTATTCTTTCCAAAAATGCGGTAATTTAATACAGTCAGTCCTTTCTGTGCGAACAGCGGTTTCGTGTTGCCTTTTCCGAACGGCTCCAAGAGACTTAACTGGCGGATCAGATTTTTGGTGATGTAGGTGATCGGCATCGGCACATCGATCACGACTTTTTCGACGAAATCCTCTTCCGTCAGCGTGGAATTATCGTTCAGTGCCCGGCGGAACGGTTCGATCATCTCCTCTCCTGCGAGGGAAAGGCCCGCAGCCATCGGGTGGCCGCCGAATTTCGTCATCAGTTCTTTGCATTTGCAGAGCTCCTCATACATCGAATACGCTTCGATCGAGCGGCCGGAGCCCTTGACGCCCTCCTCACTTCTGGTGAGTACGAAGGATGGTTTGTGGAAGTGCTCCCGCAGGCGACCTGCGATGATTCCGGCAAGGCTCTCGTGGCAGTCCGGCAGATAGACGACGAGGACTTTGTCGTTCTGCAGCGGGGAGGTTTCCACGAGCTCGATTGCTTTCGCCTCACCCTGGCGCGTCAGCTCTTTGCGGCTTTCATTCAGGTCTTTCAAGTCCCCGGCAAGCTTTGCGGCCTCCTCACGTGTCTTTGCGCAGAGCAGTTTTAACGAATGCTCCGCCGTGTCAAGCCGTCCCGATGCGTTGATGCACGGGCCGAGAACGAAGCCGATGTGATACGGTGTCACGTTTTCCGCCTCGATGCCCTGCACACGGATCAGCTCCTGCAGGCCGAGGTTCTGCGTTTTATGGAGCGCCCGAAGGCCGGCTTTTACAAAAATCCGGTTTTCTCCCTGCAGATCCATCACATCACCGATCGTCGCAATAGCGACAAATTCCAGAAAGCGGAAGCTGTGCTCCTTTGGAATACCTGCTTTTGCCTCCATCGTCTGGATCAGTTTCCATGCGACGGCCGCACCGCAGAGGCCCGGAAACGGATAGGAACAGTCTTTCTGTTTCGGATTGACAACCGCGTCCGCCGGCGGCAGGATGTAGCGGCGTTCTCCGTTTTCATCCTCCTCAAACGGAACCTCGTGGTGGTCCGTCACAACAACCGTCATGCCGAGCTCTTTTGCCAGACGGATCTGACTGCTCGCCGCGATGCCGTTGTCACAGGTGACGATCGTGTCCCGCCCCTCATCCGCGGCAAACTGCACAAGATGCTCATTTAAGCCGTATCCGTCTGCAATCCGGTCCGGGATACGCACATCCACATCGGCACCGAGATCTTTTAATCCGGTCAGCAGAATATACGTTGCCGTAACACCGTCGATATCGTAGTCCCCGATGATGCGGATCGGCTTTTTCTCCCGGATTTTTTCTGCGATCAGATCTGCCGCGCGCTCCAGATCTTTCATCAGCAGCGGATCGTGGAGCTGCTCCAGATCACCGAAGAGATACTCTTCGATCTCTTTCTCCCCGGTCACATCCCGGTTCCGGATCAGGCGGGCGATGACGGGATCGATGCCGAATCGGTCCGCAATTGCCTGGAAATCGGCGCGTTTTGCCGAAACTACCCAGCGTTCTTTCTTCATATGTTCTCCTCTTTCCTGTTAGCAGGAAACGCCGGACTTTTCCGGTCCGGCGTTTCTCTTTTTATGGTTTTTGCTGCTTTTATTTATTTTTTGTCTTATTCTGTACTGCTTTGGACGGCACATATTTGTTTTTTCCAACGTGCTTCATCACATACCACAGGGCACCTGTGATGCAGACAGAAGTGTAAGCTCCGCATACGATACCAACCATCAGAGGTGCTGCAAAGTCGCGGATGGAAGAAACTCCCATCACGAACAGAACAAAGATGGTGATAAAGGTGGTGAGGGAACTGTAAATGCTTCGGGTCAGGGTGTCCGTGATGCAGCGGTCAACCAGGGACTCGATCGGCTCTCTCTTTAACTCCGGCAGATTCTCACGGATACGGTCGAAGATGACGATCGTACTGTTGATGGAATAACCGAGGATCGTCAGCATACACGCGATAAAGGTGCTGCCGACCGAAATACGGGATACCACATAGAATCCGAATACAATGGCGATATCGTGCATCAGTGCAAGGATGGCACTCGATGCGAAACGGATGTCGCGGAAACGGATCCAGATGTACAGCAGCATGCAGACTACAGCGATGATAACTGCTTTCATCGCATTCTGGCTCATCTCTTTACTTACAGTAGAAGAAATGTTGTCGAAAGTGATTTCAGAAGTATCGACACCGAAATTGTCTGCCATTGCCTGGTAAACCTGTTCACGCTCTTCCAGAGTCAGAGAACGTGTTTTGATGATGACATTGTTGCCTCCGACAACCTTTGTCATCTGAATATTGGAATCTTTTGTCACGCCTTCCACAACCGGCTCTACCTCTTTGTCCAGCTCTTCGATGGAGTAATCCTCGTTGAACGGAACGTTGATGGAAGTACCGCCCTTGAAGTCAAGGCCGAAGTTCAGTGCGCTTCCCTTTGTCTGATGCATGAAAATCATGCTGGCCGGAACGGCAAGCAGCAGAATGCAGGAGATCGTGAAGAAGATCTTTCTCTTTTCCACAAATGGAAATCCCTTGCGCTCTTTCTTGGTTCCGTAGTATTTCGCATCCTTCAGTCCCATACCGTACAGGCTGTTGACCAGCAGTCTGGAAACAACCATGGCGCTGAACATGGAAAGAACAATACCAAGAGCAAGTGTCATGGCGAATCCGCGGACACTTCCGCTCGCAAGCGCATACAGAACAGCTGCTGCAATCAGAGTCGTCACGTTTCCGTCCAGGATGGCAGAAGCTGCCTTCTTGAATCCGTCGCGGATTGCCGCATGAACCGTCTTTCCGGCACCGATCTCCTCCTCGATACGGGCATAAATGATAACGTTCGCATCGACCGCCATACCGATCGACAGGATAACACCTGCGATACCAGGCAGGGTCAATGTCAGGTCAAATGCATTTAAAGCAATCAGATTCAGCTCAACATAGATGAGCAGTGCCCATCCGGCAGCAATACCAGGCAGGCGGTATACAACTGCAAGGAAAATGATGATCAGGATAATGCCGATCGCTCCTGCTTTCACGCTGGTGGAAACAGCTGCAGATCCAAGCTGTGCTCCAACGACGCTGGAGTTGATCTCCTCAAGTTTCAGGGAAAGGGAACCGATACGGAGGGTGGATGCCAGGCTGGTTGCTTCATCCCAGTCCATGTTTCCGCCGGAGATGACTGCAGTACCATCGGAAATCACAGCGTTTACACTCGGTACACTGACGAATTTTTCATCATAGTAGATACCGATGCTCTTTCCTGCGCTGTAGGCTTCCTGGGTTGCGTCTGCAAATTTCTGTTTTCCTTCGTCGGTCATTTTCAGCTGAACGACGCTCTCGGTTGCTTTTGTGGTGGAGTTCTGCTGATGCATGGCTTCTGCGCTCTCCACATCTTTACCGGTCAGAACGACGGAGCCGTCCTCCTCGAGCTCTTCGATAGTTTTTCCGTTCAGAACGTACTCGCCGGTCGAGCTGTCGTAGGTGTAGTTTTCTGTTCCGTCATCGTTGGTCTGTTTGATGAAATACAGGCTTCCCGGTTTACCCATCTCTTCCAGAATGGTGGTTGCATCGGTTGCACCCGGGATTTCAATGGTGATACGGTTGTCGCCCTGCAGATAGACCTGTGCCTCTTCGCTGTACTGCTGCGCACGCTGTTCCAGCTTGTAGCGGGTATCTGACATTTCTTCGTCTGTCGGGTTGTCCTTTACGGCCTGATAGGTAATGCTGACACCGCCGGACAGATCCAGACCCAGGTTGATATTCTTCATCGAACCGGTTCCGGTAGGACCCCATCCTTTGATCATCGTCCATCCAAGAAGCACTGTTACAATGGCTGCCAGGACGAGTGCGATGATACTCTGTTTCTTCTTCATCATGTCGCGATTTTCCTCTTTTCTTTAATCTTCGGCCAGAGCTGCCTTTATCATCAATGCACACTCGATCCGTTTCTGCTGCATCTTGCATCCGATCTCGTAAACATCGTTGATCTTACCTGTGAAATTGTAGGAGTTTGCCGCGCATCCGCCGCTGCAGTAGAACCGTGCAAAGCACTGGCTGCACTCCTTCTTGGAATAAACGTTGCATTTTTTGAATTCGTTGACCGTTTCTGTCTTTTTCACGCCTTCGTAAACATTTCCAAGGCAGAAATCTTCCTGTCCTACGAACTGGTGGCACGGATAGAAATCGCCCCACGGTGTTACCGCAAGGTACTCGGTTCCGGAACCGCAGCCGGAAAGACGTTTATAAACACATGGTCCGCCGGTCAGATCGATCATGAAATGGAAGAAATTGAAGCCTCTTCCTTCTTTTTCTCTCTTGATCATCTCTCTTGCCAGAATGTCGTACTGTTCGAAAATCACCGGAAGGTCTTCCTCGCGGATCGCGTAATCCTCGGTCGGAGGTGCTACAACAGGCTCAACCGAGATCTGTTTGAAGCCGAGGTCTGCCAGATGGAGGACGTCGGCAGCAAAGTCTGTGTTGTAATGCGTGAAGGTTCCGCGCACATAGTATTTGTCCTGATGACGGAGTTCAGCGAATTTCTGGAATTTCGGCACGATCAGATCGTAGCTTCCGGCACCTTTGCGGAACGGACGCATGTGATCGTGAACTTCTTTTCTTCCGTCGATACTTAATACAACGTTGCCCATCTCCTTATTGCAGAACTCCATGACCTCGTCGTTTAAGAGAACACCGTTGGTGGTCAGGGTGAAACGGAAGTTCTTATTATGTAACTTCTCCTGCTCTCTTCCGTAGGCTACGAGCTGTTTTACAACATCCCAGTTCATCAGCGGTTCGCCGCCGAAGAAGTCTACCTCGAGGTTTCTTCTGCTGCCGGAGTTTGCGATCAGGAAATCAAGCGCTTTTTTGCCGACTTCCAGGGACATCAGCGCACGTCTTCCGTGGTACTCGCCCTCTTCTGCGAAGCAGTAACGACAGGCAAGGTTGCAGTCGTGTGCAATGTGGAGGCAGAGTGCTTTTACGACGGTCGGACGGTTGGAAAACTGATCGATTGCGTTTTCGTAGATATCTTTGGTAAAGAGCATGCCGTTGTCTGCAAGTTCCTGAATTTCTTCTCTGGCTTCGGTGATGTCCTGCTCGGCGTATTTACTGCTAAGCGCCTCTGCTGTCTCTTCTGTATTTTTTCCTTCGTTCATGCAGGAAAGCACATCGTATACGCAGTCATCCACAACATGGACGGAGCCGCTGTTAACGTCCAGCACCATGTTGAAGCCATTGCTTTTATATAAATGTATCACTGTGGTATTCCTTTCTATAACTCTCTCTTTTTTAATATGCCTGGCAAAAAGAATGTTCCCAAATCCGGCGAAACCGGTTCTGGGAACACCTTTTACTCGTCCTTATGGATTACTTTTACTTATGCTCGCAGCTCTGGTTGCCTACGGTGCAAGAAGTCTTACATGCGGACTGGCAGGATGTCTGGCACTCACCGCATCCACCTTTTTTTACAGTGTTCTGTAAGCTTTTTGTATTTAAAGTTTTGATGTGTTTCATGGCACATTCCTCCTTCATTGTAGTTGACGCGCGACTTTTTATAGTCTTCGGCCATTAGCTCTTCCCATTATAGCATAGGTTTTTCAAATTTAAAAGTCTGTTTTTTGAAAAAATGTTCTGTTTTGTCCGCTTTTATCTGCCATGTGCCGTCATTCCGCCTGCCATTCCGCCGACGGCACAGACTGCTGCCGCCCACAGAAGTCTTCCGGCTCCGGCAAATCCGCCCGGCAGGAAGACTGCGGAGACGATGATCAGAATGGCAAAATACACGATTCCAAAGCAGATGCCCCAGAGAAACCGCCGTTTTCCCGCCATGTTTCCTGCCATTCTTCCGCCGGAAAAGCTTGATGCCAGATAGATCACCACAATGCCCGCCTGCACCCAGCTTTCCTTCCAGGAAAATTTCCAGAGCAGGAAAGACAGCAGCAAAAGAAGAAGCACCGAGATCAGATAGGAAACGAGAAGCGCCTTCAGCCAACCGATCCCGCTGCCCGCACCCACCGCCCATGTTTTCTTTTCTTCCATAAGAAAAAGCCCTCCCATACTGTAAATGTATGGAATGGCTTTTTCGGATATGCCTGTTTCTTTATTTTTCGTCAAACGGATGATTCTTTTTGAATTCCAGCCATGCGGCCATGCTCTTTGCGCGTTTCGCCTGCATCTGAAGGAATGCCATGCAGAACATAACGGCTGCAGAAAGTGCGGAGCTGATCGCCAGCGGAAGCACCATCGTCTCATCGCCGGTGTTGACCTGGATGCTGCGGATGCTTGCAGTGGTCTGTGTCTTCTTCTGCGGAATCTTTGTGCTTCCGGTATTGGAATTGGAAGAGCTGTTGTTACTGCTGCTCTTCGACGGTGTGGCTGTCGGAGTCGGAGTGGATGTCTTATTCGTTCCGTAGTTGTCCGGTCCTACAAGGATCGTTCCTGCGGCACGCAGCGTACTTACGTCATCGGCTGCACTTGCTGTCATTTCACCGGCACTCAGGTTGGATTTCTGCTCTGCAGCTGCAAGCAGTTCATGTTCGCCTTCGTCCGCCGTCTCAGCTTCTGCTGTTTCCGTCTGCTCCTCTGATACAACGCTCCCGGACAGACTTACTGCCATCGGCTGGATCAAAAGAGAGACATCGGAGATCAGATAGCCGTCTTCTGTGCTGTCCGTACCGGATGGATTGGAAATTTCATCGAAATTTTTTACGGTTTCGTTTTCTTTCTGAATTTCATCTTTTACAAGGTCATCCAGATTTTCATCCTGTTTCCACTGGTCCGATGATGCATCCTTTCCCGTTCCGTTCTGGTTATCCTGGTTTGTATCATCTGCTGCAGGATCGTCTTTTGCTGTATCATCCGGGGCAGGTGTCACGGTTGGATCTTCTGCCGGAGTTTCCGGATTATCCGGATTTTCACTGTCATCGGCATTCTCGCCCGGTGCTGTCGTCGGAGTTACTTCCGGCGTTACGGTCGGTTCCGCATCCGGTGTCGGAGCTGCCGTTGGTGTATCCCCTGTATTTTCTCCGTTGTCCGCATCCGGTGTCGGAGTTGCCGTTGGTTCCTCCGCCGGCGTTACGGTCGGCTCTGCGTCCGGCGTTTCCGTCGGTTCTACCGTTGGCTCTGCGTCCGGGGTCACCGTTGGTTCTGCGGTCGGCTCTGCATCCGGCGTTTCCGTCGGACCCGGAGTCGGTGTTACGGTATCTTCTGCCGCATCCGGTGCCGGAGACTCGCCCGGCGCAAGCGTTGGTGTTTCCGAAACCGTTTCTTTTGCTTTTTCTGCTGCCAGAACAGCCTCATATCCGGCTTCTGTCACCACGATTTCATCTGCCGCAAAAACGGTATCTGTTACTTTTCCCCAGAAGTCTGTTTTCTGCTGTTTCTTTCGATACGTTTCCAGCTCTTTTTCATCCATGCCGACGAATACCAGATATTTTTCTGCTGCTTCCTCCGCTGCCGTTTTGCTGGTATCTGCAGCAGTGTTTTTTTCGGTTGTTTTCCCGTCCGCCTGCAGTTCTGCCGCTGCAACTGCAAGAAGCTCCTGTGCTTTTTCCACGGTTTTTACTGCTGTCTCTGCCGTTGTACCGTCTGCCGTATCATCGCCGGTTTTCAGATTCACATAAACGGCTGCCCGTTTTGTCTTTGTCTCTGTACCGTTCTCCGTTCCGGAGACAGTTTCGTTCTGTACTGCGCTTTTTTCCGTTCCTGCCGATGCGCTGGCATGGAGCGGAACTGCATCGGAAAATACCAGTGTGCCCGCAAGGACAGCACCCATCACTTTCCATGCCTGTTTTTTCTTCATTGCGTTTCTCCTTATGTTCTCTTGGTCTATCCTAAAAAAATCTGTCTTTTTGTGTCATAATTTCGCATTACAGCATTATAGCACAAGAAAGAATCCCGCGCAAGGCTGAAGTCGCCTTGAAACGCGGGATTCGTTACAGTTCACAGGTTCCCTGCGAACTGTAACATTCGCAGCCCTCATTGAAAGTTTTGCTTCGCAAAAGGAGGGCTGCTCACACCTGAATCACTTTCTTACGCAGTGAAACAGCAAGTGTTTCACTGCTGGGTGAACAGTAACGCGGGATTCTCATCTGCTTTTATCACTTTTTAGTTTGTTTCCATTCTCGTTGTCGTGAGCTGATCCGGGGATAAATTCAGGATTTCCATAAACTCATCACCTGTGATCGTCTCTTTCTCATACAGATATTTTGCCAGCTCGTGGAGTTTCGGCATGTTATCTTTTAAGAGCTGCTCTGCTTTGTCGTACTGTTTTCTGACTGCTGCAACAACCTTCTCATCAATCTGTGCTGCTGTCGATTCGGAGCATGCCAGGGAAGTGTCGCCGCCGAGGTACTGGTTCGTTACCGTCTCAAATGCAACCATACCAAATTCCTCGTTCATACCGAAGCGGGTGATCATGGATCTTGCCACCTTCGTTGCCTGCTCGATATCGTTCGAAGCACCTGTCGTGATGGAATGGAACACCAGATCCTCTGCCACACGGCCGCCGGTCAGCGTTGCAATCTTGTTTTCCAGCTCTTCGCGGCTCATCAGGTTGTGCTCATCTTCATCCACCTGCATCGTATAGCCGAGGGCGCCGGACGTACGCGGGATAATGGTGATCTTCGTAACCGGAGCGGAATGGCTCTGCAGTGCTGCGACGAGTGCATGGCCGACCTCGTGGTAGGAAACGATCAGTTTCTCTTTGTCGGTCATGATCTTATTCTTCTTCTGGTATCCGGCGATGACAACCTCAACGCTCTCCTCCAGATCCGCCTGGGTGACAAATTTTCTTCCATCACGGACGGCACGGAGTGCTGCCTCGTTAATCATATTGGCAAGTTCTGCACCAGAAGCACCGGATGCCATACGTGCGATCGCATTGTAATCGACATTGTCGCCCACGCGGATGTTTTTCGCATGGACTTTCAGGATTTCCTCACGGCCTTTTAAGTCAGGCAGTTCAACCGGCACACGGCGGTCGAAACGGCCCGGACGAAGAAGTGCCGGGTCCAGGGAATCCGGACGGTTCGTCGCTGCCAGAATGACAACGCCTTTCTTTCCATCGAATCCATCCATCTCGGCAAGCAGCTGGTTCAGGGTCTGCTCACGCTCGTCGTTTCCGGAGAATCCGCCGCCGTCACGTTTTTTGCCGACGGTATCGATCTCATCGATAAAGACGATACACGGTGCTTTCTCATTTGCCTGCTGGAACAGGTCACGCACCTTCGCAGCTCCCATGCCGACGAACATCTCGACAAACTCAGAACCGGAAATGGAGAAGAACGGAACATTTGCCTCTCCGGCTACTGCCTTTGCAAGCAGCGTTTTACCGGTTCCTGGAGGGCCGACAAGCAGTGCTCCTTTCGGCATTTTTGCACCAATTTCTTCATATTTTTTGGGATTATGCAGGAAGTCAACAATCTCCTGTAAAATTTCTTTTGCCTCATCCTCTCCGGCAACATCTGCAAATTTAATGCCGGTTTCGGACTGTACATAAACCTTGGCGTTGCTCTTTCCAAAGCTCATCGCATTTCCCATGCCGCCCATCATCTTACTCGTCATGCGTTTCATCAGCCACTGTCCGAGCGCAACCATCACAACGATCGGTATTACCCATGTTAAAAGAAATTCCATGAGCGGCGACATCTGCTCTATGATCGGCGTTCCGAATTCGGTAATACCTGCCTCATATAAACGGTCTACCAGCTTGTAATCATTCATCACACCCGTCTTATAATAATTCGCCGGGCTTGATTTGTCGCTGAAAATAATCTCATTTGACTGGATCTGGACTTCGCTGATTTCGTTGTTATCTACCATCTGCAAAAATTTTCCGTAATCAACTTCTGTTACTTTTGGCTCGAGAAGTCTCGGAAAAAGCAGAAGATTTAACAGCAGAATAACGATCAGCGCAATCACATAATAAAAAATTATGGGTTTTTTTGGTTTTTGCACCTGCTTCATCTGTATCCCCTCCTGTTTCTTGATTTTCTTTCTTTTTTAGTAGCATAAACTTTTCTTTCGCTAAAATCAATCAAATTCTGACATTTCATGAAACTTTTATACTTTTTTATATTTTCGCTATAGAAAGGTAAGTTTCTTGCTTTTCCATCTGTTTTCGGCTATACTTGCGAAAGACTGGGAAAGTCTCTTTTTGAAATTTTGCCCCGAAATGACGGGGTTCATTCGATAAAAAAGCTATAGAAACGGAGGTTTTGTGTATGGGACACAGGTTTACATATGTGGTTTCGCCGGAGGAAGAACGGGAAAATCTGACTGTGGAATGGTTTCTCCGCCAGCATGGATATTCGCGCCATATTATTACGGGCTTAAAACGCACAGAGGACGGCATTTTCCGAAACGGCGTCCGCGCCTGGACGAGCCAGGCCGTGCACGCCGGGGATGTGATCGAAACGCACCTTGTCGAAACAGAACCCTCCGACGGAATTCTGCCGCGGCCGGTTCCGTTTTCGGTTGTGTATGAGGATGACGACATCCTCGTTGTGGATAAACCCGCTGATACGCCGATTCATCCGTCGATTGGAAATTATGAAAATACGCTGGCAAACGGCATTGCATGGTATTTTGAACAGAAAGGTGAACCCTTCGTCTACCGCTGTATCAACCGCCTCGACCGCGACACCACCGGCCTTATCGTGCTTGCCAAGCACGCCTTAAGCGCCGCCGTTCTCTCCCAGGCCATGCGCTCCCGCGAAATCCACCGCACGTATCAGGCCTTCGCCCTCGGCGAAACCGCCGATCGCCCGCCTCAACGGCTCCCTCATCCAGCGCACCGTCGACTTTGCCTCCGGCGAGCGCTCCGTAACCCATTACCGCACCCTCGCGCACTGCTCCGTTTTCTCCCACCTCGAACTCAACCTCGAAACCGGCCGCACCCACCAGATCCGCGTCCACATGGCTTACATCGGCCATCCGCTGCTCGGCGATACCCTCTATAACAAAACTCCCGGCACTTTCCCCCGCCAGGCACTTCACTCTGCATCGCTCTCCTTCGTCCATCCGATCACCGGAGAACCCTTAACCTTCCACGCACCACTGCCGGAAGATATGCAAAACCTGCTGACATAAACCAACCCCCGTGAGTTGCCGCTCACGGGGGTTTTGTTGTCCCTGATGGAACTGTCATGTCTTTTTGCCGGTGACATTATATCATACACAAAATTTAGTTTCAATCATCATTTTCATACAGTTCTGATTCTTGGTACTTCATCGATATGCAAATATTTGCTGATGCATTTCACAATCACATCATGATCCGAAACCTGTCCCATGCCGGACACTGCTACGGTTGCCACAACGCCGACTTCTTCCACGCAGATCGGAAAACCTCCGCCCAGCATTGCGTATTCCTTCGGGTCCAGTACCATCTGTTTTACGCTCTCCGGCGCATTCGTCGCTGCCATGTAAAGCTGCAGCGAACTCCGCTCCGTCAGAAGCACCGAATTGCTCTTCCGTCTCATCAGCTCCACATTGTGCGGCGTAATGCCGTTATCGCAATACTGGAATACAACTTCCCCGTTGCTTCTGCGGATCATGATGCCAACCTGTGCTCCGCGCCGTCTTGCCTCCATCAGGATCATCGTTCCCAGTTCCCATGCGTCTGCATTTGTAAAATGCGTAAACTGCAGAATATCCTCCTGCATATCGAGCACTTTCATCAGTTCATCCATTGTCATTGTCATACTTTTGCCCCGTCCTTTCTGCCATTTTATATTTTTTTAGCTTTTCGCCCCTCGTTTTCTGACTTTCAGTTTATCATTTTCCCAAATTCAAGTCAAGCCAGCCACCCCCGGCATTGGCTAACACGATATCACCGAAAAGCAAAAATTCCACGCCGCAGAAGTTCCCTCCCACAGCATGGAATTTCTCATTTTTATTTTTCTACCATAATACACTTCCGCGGGCAGTTCTCCGCGCAGAGGCCGCAGCCCGTACATTTTGCCGGGTCGATCTCCGCGCGCTGGTCCACAACGTGAATTGCATCCGACGGGCAGTTCTTCTCGCACTTCTTACATCCGATACAGCCGATCTCACACACTGCCATCACCGCCTTGCCCTTCTCGGTTGAGCGGCATTTCACCGTGATCTTCTGCTCATACGGAATCAGGTCGATCAGATTTCTCGGACAGGCCTTCACGCAGGCACCGCATGCCTTGCACGCTTCGCCGTCCACAACGGCAATGCCGTTTTCAATATGGATCGCATCAAACTTACATGCCTTCACGCAGTTTCCAAAACCAAGACATCCGTTTCCGCAGCTCTTCGGACCACCGCCCGGTACAAAACCAGCGTAGGAGCAGTCCCTTGCACCCGTGTATTCATACTTGTTCTTTGCCACGTCACACGTACCGGCGCACCGTACCACTGCTTTTTTGCGCTCCTGTACATCGGCTTTTTGTCCCATGATAGCTCCGACGGCCGCTGCAACCGGCGCTCCGCCGACCGGACAGACAGAAACCGGGGCTTCACCCTTTACCACTGCAGCCGCCGCTCCGTCACAGCCCGGGTAACCGCAGCCGCCGCAGTTGTTGCCCGGCAGCGCTTCACGGACCTTCGTCTCGCGCTCGTCCACTTCCACATAAAACTTCTTTCCGGCAATTCCAAGGAGAATACCAATCAAAAGGCCGGTTCCACCCACCATCAGGGTGGCTGCTAAAATACCATTCATCTCTTCATCCCTCCTAGATCATTCCGGAAAATCCCATAAATGCCATTGACATCAGCATAGCCGTAAGAAGAACGATCGGCATTCCTTTGAATGACTCCGGGATATCGTTGTACTCCATCTTTTCCCGCAGGCCAGCCATCAGCACCATGGCAATCGTAAAGCCAATTGCGGTTGC
>OBKS01001841.1_pt1 | contig 13627 bp, 8 predicted proteins | sample 1517381 | NCBI WGS metagenome assembly OBKS01 (sample SAMN04571686, study PRJEB22368) | human gut metagenome | biome: human gut; material: stool | host: Homo sapiens | place: Luxembourg | collected 2012-08-03
AGGGCGGCGGTATCTGGACGGCAATCACCAATGTCAACACCGCAATGCAGGCTCTTGGCACGGGCTTATTAGTCCTGTTCTTTGTGATAGGCGTAGTTAAAACGTGCGGCAGCTTTACGGACTTGAAAAAGCCTGAACACGCTGTAAAGCTCTTTGTCCGATTCATCTTGGCAAAGGCGGTCATCACTCAGGGAATGGAGCTAATGACAACTCTGTTTGGCGTGGTGCAAAGCGGTATCGCTTCAATTATGACAGCCGCAGGTGTTTCATCAGCAACGGACACCGTATTGCCGGACGACTTGGTATCCGCTATTGAAAACTGCGGATTTTGGGAGAGTATTCCCTTGTGGGCGGTCACGCTTATCGGCGGACTGTTTATTACCATAATGTCCTTCATTATGATTATGAGCGTGTACGGCAGATTCTTCAAGCTCTATATGTACACGGCTATCGCTCCTATTCCGCTTTCGACCTTTGCGGGTGAGCCTACGCAGAACGTCGGCAAGAGCTTTCTCAAAAGCTATTGCGCTGTCTGTTTGGAAGGAGCGGTTATCGTATTAGCCTGCATTATTTTCTCACTGTTTGTATCTTCGCCGCCTGTTGTGGCTGCGGACGCACCGCCTGTCACAATGGTATGGGCGTACATCGGTGAGCTTGTATTCAATATGCTGGTACTCGTCGGCACGGTTAAGATGTCTGATCGTATTATCCGTGAGATGATGGGACTGTAAGCTATGAAGAACAACACAAAGATATATAACAAATTTGAGGGCTATACCCTTGAAGATTGTAATTGCAAATACTGCTTATATTTCGGCGGCAGACGCAGAGGTAAAGTGAAATGCCTTGCGGGAGAATGTGTTTGCAAAGAGGAAATTGAAGCTGCCCGCCGGAAAGAAAGGAGATTTACGCTTAATGGAAGTTAAGATTAACAGAGAAATCCGTAACTATACAGAAGCAGTATTCTTTGGTCTGTCACTTAGACAGATCATTTTTTCTGTCTGTGCGCTTGCGGTTTCGGTTGGCGTGTTCTTCCTGTTGAAGCCTACGCTTGGTACAGAAACCACATCTTGGATTTGCATTATCGCAGCAGCTCCGTTTGCGGCGCTGGGCTTTGTCAAATACAACGGAATGACCGCCGAGAAATTCATTGTCGCTTGGGTGAAATCCGAATTTCTTACCCCCAAAAAGCTGACATTCAAATCAACGAATACCTACTACGAGCTAATGAAGCCCGTAATTGAAAAAAAGCAAAAGGAGGCTATGAAAGCAAATGATTAAAACTTTAAGAGCTATCAGTAAGCAGGACAAGGAAAGATTCGTCGTCCCGAAGGGCGTTCAGGACGTTATACCGATCACCGCTATTTACGATGACGGTATTTTCCAGATCGGCAAGGACAAGTTTACCAAGACCTTCAAATTTACCGATATTAACTACGCCGTCGCTTCCCGTGAGGATAAGGAAGAAATGTTCCTTGAATACTCCGAGTTGCTCAACAGCTTTGACAGCGGAGCGACGACCAAGATTACCATTAACAACCGCAGGCTTAACCGCCTTGACTTTGAGAAGTCAATCCTCATTCCGCTCAAGGGCGATTACCTTGACGAATATCGCAAGGAATACAATCAAATGCTGCTCGACAAGGCGACGGGCGCAAATTCGATGGTTCAGGACAAGTATATCACGGTATCTGTCTGCAAGAAGAATATTGAGGACGCCCGCACTTATTTCAGCCGTGTCGGTAATGATATGATTGCCCATTTGAGTAAGCTCGGCAGCAGGTGTACGGAGCTTGACGTTGAAGAACGTCTGCGTATCTTCCACGACTTCTACCGTGTCGGTGAAGAAAGCAGCTATCACTTTGACATCAAGGAAAACCGCCAGAAAGGTCACAGCTTCAAGGACTATATCTGTCCCGATTCTATGGAGTTTGAAAAGGACTATTTCAAAATCGGCGACAGATACGGCAGGGTACTCTTTATGCGAGACTATGCGTCCTACATCAAGGACAGTATGATTTCCGAGATTACCGAGCTTAACCGTAATCTGATGTTGTCAATCGACGTTATCCCTGTTCCGACTGATGAAGCCGTGAGAGAAGCGGAGAGCCGCTTGCTCGGCGTTGAAACCAATATTACGAATTGGCAGCGCCGTCAGAACTCCAACAACAACTTCTCTGCTACCGTTCCCTATGATATGGAACAGCAGAAGAAGGAAATGAAAGAGTTTCTCGATGACCTGACTACCCGTGACCAGCGTATGATGTTCGCCGTGCTGACGATGGTACACACTGCGGATACAAAGGAACAGCTTGACAACGACACCGAAGCTATCCTGACTACGGCGAGAAAACACCTTTGTCAGTTTTCTACCCTGAAATTTCAGCAGATGGACGGTCTGAATACCGCAATGCCTTTCGGTGTTCGCAAGATTGACAACTTCCGTACATTGACTACCGAATCGCTGTCCGTCCTTATGCCGTTCCGTGTGCAGGACGTATTCCACGAAAACGGTATCTATTACGGTCAGAACGTCATTTCTAAAAATATGATTATCGCTGACCGCAGACAGCTACTTAACGGTAACGCCTTCGTCCTCGGTGTATCCGGCGGTGGTAAATCGTTCTTCGCAAAGGGCGATATTGTTAATATCATTCTCGCAACGGGCGCAGATGTTATTATCGTAGATCCTGAGCGTGAGTACGGAGCACTTGTCAATGCTCTCGGCGGCGAGGTCATCAATATCTCAGCTACCTCTAAAAACCATATCAACGCTATGGATATGTCCGAGGAGTACGGCGACGGCGCTAACCCTGTTATCCTCAAATCCGAGTTTATTATGTCCCTCTGCGAACAGTTTGTACCTCTCGGCGCAAAGGAGAAGTCCATTATTGACCGTTGTACCGCCAATGTGTATCGTGGCTATCAGCAGAGAAACTACACAGGCAAAGTGCCGACCTTAAAGGACTTCCGTGAAGAACTGCTCAGACAGGAGGAGCCGGAAGCGCAGAGTATCGCACTTGCGATTGAGTTGTTTACGGACGGCTCGCTGAATACGTTTGCAAAGCAGACAAATGTTGATACTGACAACCGCCTTATCTGCTACGATATTCTTGACCTCGGCAAGCAGCTTATGTCAATCGGTATGCTTGTCGTAATGGACAGTATTCTCAACCGTATCACGCAGAACAGAGCAAAGGGTAAGGCAACATTCATCTTTATTGATGAAATCCACCTCCTGTTCCAGCACGAGTATTCCGCAAACTTCCTCTTTACTCTTTGGAAGCGTGTCCGTAAGTACGGCGCATTTGCAACAGGTATTACTCAGAATGTTGATGACCTGCTCCAGAGCCACACAGCCCGTACAATGCTCGCAAACTCTGAATTTATCGTAATGCTCAATCAGGCTTCCACCGACAGAGAGGAGCTTGCACGTCTGCTTAACATTTCCGATTTACAGCTTTCATATATCACGAATGTTGACGCAGGACACGGCTTGATTAAGGTCGGCAGCTCCCTTGTACCGTTCGCAAATAAATTTCCCAAGAACACCAAGCTCTACAAGCTGATGACCACCAAGCCGGGCGAAGGCACGGCAGCATAAAGAAAGGACGACCATTATGAAAAAGAAAATCCTTATTATCGGTCTTGCGATGCTGATTGCCGTCTGCGGCGTTAGCACCTTTTTCCACGTCAAGAACAAGGTGGAATCCGACAACAACAAGAAGATGTATGAATCCGTAGCCGAAGAAGTTTCGGCTACGGAGGAAAGCGCAACGCCTACACCGACCAAAGCACCCGTCAATCCTTATACGGATAACACAACGGTTAGCGGTGGTAGTGTAAATGGCGGCGCAAGCGGCGGAAGCTCTGAGAGCTATACCACCAATATGAATCCGAGCGCTAACCCTGATATGGTAGGTTGGATTAAGATTAACGATACTGTCATTAACTATCCCGTAATGCAGACAAAGAAGATCCCTGACTACTATCTCAATCACGACTTCTACAAGAATGAATCCGTGTACGGCTGTCCGTATGTTCAGGCGAATTGTGATGTTGACGCTCCCTCAGACAATGTAATCATTTACGCTCACCATATGAACGACGGCTCTATGTTTGCAGGGCTTGAGAATTATCGCAGCAAAGATTATTGGTCGTCCCATAAGACAATCAGCTTCGATACGCTGAACAAGAAAGCAAACTATGATATTCTCGCCGTGTTCGCCGTCCCCGTTGACGAGAGCAATAAGAACACATTTAAGTTTTATGAATTTGTCAACGCTTATGATTCCGAGCATTACAGCAGCTTTATCAGCAAATGCAAGGCGTTATCATTCTACGAAACAGGCATTTCAGCTAAACAGGGTGACAAGCTTCTGACGCTCGCTACCTGCGAATACACAAATAACAACGGCAGACTTGTTGTAGTAGCAAAACGGACGACAAGATAAGACGGTGATATTATGCTACCACGAATGAACATACAGCAACGCCGCCAAGCTAATAAGCTGATAAAGCACTTATGCACTAACTATCAGGACGGAAACTGCCTGCTTCTCGACGATGAGCCATGCGTTTGCGTACAGAGTATTTCCTACTCTCTGTGCTGCAACTATTTTCGGGTAGCAGTTTTACCAACTGAGCCGACGCTTGAAGCGGAGATACTCAGTCCGGCGAATATCTGTTATTGTCAGGATTGTAAAAAGCCTTTCGTGCCAAAGAGCAAGCGGAACAATCAGAAATTCTGTACCGCTTGCGCTAAAAGACGGCACAGAAAATCAAAGGCTGAAAGCATTGCAAAAGTTCGGCAGAAATGTAGACAAAGTTAGCTTGAAAAAGTCAGTGTTTATGCGGCTTTTTAAGTGCAGTATAAGAGGGGTAAGGGTAATGATGCCTTTACCCCTGATTTTACTATATTAGCCCATTAAAAGCGTTTTAAACGATAGACAAACATTTACTGATATGGTATAATCGTTGTAGGATAAATCGGATTTTTTTGCAGAATAACATATACAAAGTAGGCGCTTAAAATGATTGTGTACGAGAATATAGAAAAAGCATTAGAGGCAATAAAACATACTTCACTTACAAAGGGCTCTCCAATTTATTATCGAGGGCAAAATAAAGACTATCACATAACATCATCTCTGCATAGACTCACATCCGACATAGATATAGAAAATGAAGCAATAAAAACAAACGCATTTATTCAATGGATAAAAAAGCAAAACACATTACTCCCTAGTGCGGTAGCTGTCAATGATTTATTGCATGGAACTGATCTCGTTTATTGGGCAATTGCACAGCATTATGGCTACAAGACAGATCTTATTGATTTCACTACAAATTTAGAAACTGCAACAGCTTTCTCCTTATTAGGTAGGAGAGTAGGAAATAATGGTGTCATATATTGTTTATGGGAAGATGATGTTCAAGATATTATTAATCTTTATCTCTACGCAAATAGTTCTTTTGATTCAAAAAGCCAAGAACTTCTTGAATCAGTGAATTATAATCCTTTCTTCACATTTAAAATGGATGAATTGTCCCGAATTACTAATCAGCACGGCTTGTTCCTTTGGGACTTAAACTCTATTATTTCTTCCTACTGGAATCAATATGCAATGAATAATGAGCAATGGGTTGATACCCATTGTTATATCTTTCATCAGACAGACACTAACATTGATACAAGTGTTTTACGAGCAGTATACCCAGAGCCTAATTATGTTGAATTAATAATAGATCAATATGTCCAAGTTGAAAACCATTACTTTTTCTATAAGAACTATGGAGAACTGCTTAACTCTCTTGAAAAAGTTGACCCTCTCTCAACAAATTCTTTGTTAAACCATTTTGTAGAAAATGATTATTCTGTATTACATAGAGTTTTCTATCACGAGGAAAACTTGTTTTATCCTCATGACGGAATAGAGACACTCTCAATTGATATTGATTTTTCTTTCATAACTCAGCTAGAAGATAATTCGATGGCACTCAGTTTTATTAATTCTTGGCTTCAGCATCTCAATGAAAATAAATATTATGTTTATACAAGCAAGAATCCGATTGTTAAACTATATTCCGAGTTAATCAATGAAGTTCTGTCTTTAAAGGGTGTTTTTCCTGCTTTCTTTGCCGAAGGGCTGAGCGCTATCTTACAGAAAGTGATTTCAATTTTGAGTAGTTTGCTGATTATTGCAAATAAGAATTCTCCACAATCCTTCGCTAATGCCTGTGCATTACTAAATGAATATCAATTTAATTTAAATGATACTAGTTGCAGTATTGAGCAAATATTGGATGTTGTGAGAGAACAAGTATGTCTCAATGATCTTGCTACTGACATATGGGGCGACGAGTGTGTGTTTTTTAAGGTAATTGGAAATAATAACACTACGTCTTTTGGAGTAATTCCAATGCGATTTATTAATGATCTATCTCGTGATTATAGAAAGCATCAGTTTATAGAATTGCAATCACTATTTGAACGAGGTCTCCTCTCTGCAACTCAAATAGCAATTTCGCAATCAGGGGAATTATATCGCATTTCAAAGGATAAAGAGTCATTAACTTTAAAAGATTTATTCAACTACGTTTCCACACCGTCAGTTTTATTCGATTCCAGAGATATGCTTAGCATAATGCTCCATTGTTTTATTCCGTGGCAAATCGTAATGTGTCCCAAACGAACAAGACTTTATAATCCGTTGGAGTACAAAGAAATCCGATTAATGGAAAGTGAAAACATTCCAAATTCTAAAATATATTATTGTGGAGGTGCATATATTTTCCTCTCTGATAAGAATGAAAAGAATGGATAATTAACCTCAATAACAATATACAAAGAATAAGAATGCTGACACACGGTTCTGCCAAGATTCATGGAATCTGTTATAGATAATAATCACAATTTAAACAACTAAATAAACTGTCAAAGCTCTGATTGGAGAAATCCGGTCAGAGTTTTTCTTTACACAATTTTAGAAGGGAGGTTAAAAATTGGCTGATATTAAGACAAGAGATACGGTCAAAGGTACAATCCGAACTCTTGATAAGGGACGGATTGTCGCCAGCCATATGAAACAAGCCTATATTCAGACAAAGGACAAAGCCGAGCATTTCGTTGAAGCCGAGGAGCATAACGAAACCGAGTATGCTACCGACAGAATGGAATCCGGCACAAAGCGAGTGGTGGAAGAAACTGTACACCAAACGAAGAAAGCCGTCAACAAAGGCGCTGAGAAGGTCAAAAATAAGGTTGAGCGAAAAATCGAGGACAGAGTAAAAAAGAAGGTTGAAAACAAGGCTGAGAACACCGCAAAAGATACGGTAAAAAATTCAGCAGAGCGAGCTTCTAAAAACGCTGCTAAAAAATCCGCAGAGAAATCTATCCGGGCAACCAACAGCGCAGGACGTAAAAGTATTCGCACGGTTGAGAAAACATCGGCAAAAACTGTTAAGCAATCAGCCCAATCCGCAGGTAAGGCTACCGTCAAGACAACTCAGAAAGGCACGGTCAAGACCGTCAAGACTTCCGTTAAAACAGCAGAGAAAACATCAAAGGCGGCTATCAAGACCACAAAGCAAGCCGCCAAAACCGCAGAGAAGTCAGCAAAGGCTGCGGCGAAAGCGGCTCAAAAGGCAGCAAAAGCCGCACAACAGGCGGCAAAGTTAGCGGCGAAAGCAGCTAAAGCGGCAATCCAGCTTTTGATTAAAATTATCAAGGCAATCATTGCGGCTTTGCAAAAGCTCATTTCGGCTATCATAGCCGGAGGTTGGGTATCTCTGCTCGTAATTCTGATTATCTGTATGATCGCTCTGATTTGTTGGAGCGTGTACGGCTTATTCGCTTCTGCGAACGCAAATGAAGGCGAATACACAATGCACAACATTATTACTCGTATCAATAATGAGTTTAACGATAAGATTACAGATATTAAGACCGATAACCCACACGATAAACTCGTTATGTCCGGCTCAAAAGCAGAGTGGCGGGAAGTCCTTGCTATTTATGCTGTCGCTTACAATATGACGGATACACACCCCGCCAATCCGGATGAAGTACAGGTAGTAACTCTTGATGAAAGCAAGGAAGAATATATACGCAATCTCTTTTGGGAGATCAATAAGATTGACCACAGAATAGAAACGTACACCGAAACTGAACAGGTCGAGGAAAAACAAAAAGACGGCAAGGTTAAGAAGGTCAATAAGCAAGTCCAAAAGAAAGCCCTTTATATAACCGTTTCTCACATTGACCTTGAAACGATGATGAACAATAAAGGTTTTACTGCTGAACAGAAGAAAATATGTCGGCAGTTGTTATCTGATGAGAACAACGACCTATGGCGTGAACTTCTAAACGGAGTAACAAGCTCGAACAGCGATATTGTACTGATAGCACAGGAGCAGCTTGGAAACATTGGCGGAAAGCCTTATTGGAGCTGGTACGGTTTCAGCTCTCGTGTTGAATGGTGCTGTTGCTTTGTATCTTGGTGTGCGAATGAGTGCGGTTATATTGAGAGCGGTACTATTCCAAAGTATTCTGTTGTTGATGATGGAGTTGTATGGTTTAAGAACAAAGACCAATGGCTTGATGGCTCAGAAGAACCTGAACCGGGTATGATAATCTTCTTTGATTGGGCAGACGACGGACTTGATGGCGGTGGCGATCACACGGGTATCGTTGAAAAAGTTGAGGGCGGCACAGTTTACACAATCGAAGGCAACAGCGGAGATAAGGTTTGCGAGAATCAGTACAGCATTGGCAACAAAGAAATTTTGGGATATGGTTTCTACTCAGGTAACAATACCGTTGCGACAGGTGATACAGCTCAGCAAGTGTGGACGTATCTTAAAAGCTATGGCTACTCAGACAGCGTTGCCGCAGGTATTATCGGAAATATGATGCGTGAATGCGGCGGCGATACACTTAATCTCGATTGGAACATCGTCGGACACTACAACGGTGATGAATTCTATGGCTTGTGCCAATGGTGTCTAAGATATACTCCTACAGGATTCAAAGGCTCTAATGTTAAAGAACAGTGTGAGTATCTGCAAAAGACGATAAAATCCGAGTTTGCAAACTACGGAGGGAACTATAATGGAATCACTTATAACGAATTTCTTAAATCTAATACCCGAACGGCAGCGATAGCCTTTGAGCGTGTATATGAGCGTTGCGGAGATTACTCGTTCGAGGATTCTCGCAGAGCAGACAACGCAGAAAAGGCATATAACAAATTCCATAAATAAGAACGGCGGCAGTCCATTACGGGCTGTCGCCGATTTTTTATTTCAGCTTTTTGTGAAAATCCGTGTACTTATATGTGACCAAATGTTATAATAGAAGTGATACACTTTGACTGAAAACGAGATAAAAATGCACAGATGCTGTTTTACAGGACACAGATCTGAAAAACTATTCTTAGTTGATAGAGAAATAATCAAAGAATTAGAGCGTGAAATCAAAGCAGCCATTGAACGAGGCTATACAACTTTTATGTCGGGAATGGCAAGAGGTGTTGATATTTGGGCTGCGGAGATTGTATTAAATCTCCGAAAAAAGAATAAGGATCTACACTTAATCTGCGCTTCCCCATACGAGGGATTTGAAGCACGTTGGTCTCAAGATTGGCAGAAGCGATATAAGAAGATTATAAAAAAAGCAGACTATGTAAAATATGTATCACCTGAGTATAGTCCGGCTTGTTTTCAGATTCGCAATGAGTATATGGTTGATCATAGTAATCTACTAATAGCAGTTTATAATGGTGAAGCAGGTGGAACAAAAAACACGTTGAATTATGCAAAGAAGAAAGACATAGAAATAATTGTAATAGAAAATTAGTTAATAATCGAAGCTCAAGGAATACTCTCTGGGCTTCGATTTTTTGTTTTTTTTCAAATTTCAGTGATTGATTATCATACGGATTTATGATAAAATATAAATAATTATAACCTAAAGCCATTTCATTTTAGTTAATGTAGCAAAAATATGATACAATAAGCTATGAATAATCTTTTTCAGCTTTAGCCTTAAAAATAGAAATAAAATTTGTCAGTGAGGGCAATTTAATGATTGAATACGCTCCTGGAATGAGACTTATCATTCGTGATGAAGAATGGATGATAAAGAAAATAGATACAAACGAAATCGGCGAAAAAGCGTTGAGTTGTATAGGTATATCTACTTTAGTAAAAGATAAAGAAGCTATCTTTCTAACTGATCTTGAGGAGATTGAGGCGATTGATCCTGCCAAAGTCAAACTCGTTAAAGATGATTCGCCTAAATATACAAAATCGCTTCTATATCTTGAAAGCCAGTGGAGACAAAAGAACCCCACTGATAAGAATATCCATATTGGTCATAGAGCTGCTATGGACTTAATGCCTTTTCAGCTTGAACCAACGAAGATTTCTTTGAACCGCACCCGTTGCAGAATTCTTGTAGCTGATACAGTAGGTCTTGGTAAAACACTTGAAGCAGGTATACTTATGTCCGAACTAATTATTCGTGGCAAGGGAAAGAGAATACTTGTTGTCACCTCTAAAAGTATGATGACGCAGTTTCAAAAGGAAATGTGGAATCGCTTTACCATTCCTCTTGTCCGACTTGACTCTCATAAGATACAGAAAATAAGAGCATCGCTCCCGTCAAACTATAATCCATTTTTCTACTACGATAAGGTTATTGTATCTATTGACACAATTAAGCGAGATGTAGAATACCGCACACACCTTGAAAACGCATATTGGGATATTATTGTAATCGATGAAGCTCAGGGAGTTGCAGAACGTGGTAGCAAAGATTCTCAGCGATCAAGACTTGCAAATATCCTTAAAGACCGTTCTGATACGATGATAATGCTTTCTGCAACTCCGCATGATGGACGAGCCAAGAGCTTTGCTTCTCTTATGAATATGCTTGATCCAACTGCAATTGCAAATCCAGAAGTATACACTAAGGATGACATCAAGGGATTGTGTATCAGAAGATTCAAAAAAGACGTTTTAGACCAGATGGGCGGTAAGTATCTTGAAAGAACAGTAAACCTTGTAAGTTGTGCAGCAAGCCCGAAGGAAGAAGCTGTATTTGACATTTTTGCTCAAATGCAGCTTGAAATGGACAAAAGTAAGCCAAAGGGAACCGGTCAGTTATTCAAGACCTCACTTGAAAAGTCGCTTTTTTCAAGCCCGAAGGCTTGCTTAAAAAGCGTTGAAGAAAGACTGAATAAGCTCCGTCGTAAGTATCCCAACGGTGAAATCAAGGATATCGCCTTGCTTGAAGAACTCAGAGATGCTCTTGTATTGGTTGAATCTCAAGACTTTTCCAGATACACCTCGCTTCTTGTACTTCTCAAAAGCAAGGAGTATAACTGGAATCCCAAGACGGTTGATGACCGTATTGTTATTTTCACCGAGCGTATTGAAACAATGAAGTTCCTCGCAAAGCAGCTTAGAGAAGATCTTAATATGAGTGATAAACAGATTGTTGAAATCTCAGGCGGTATGACAGATATTGAACAACAGCGAGTGGTTGAGGAATTTGGCAGAACCGAAGCTCCTGTCAGAATCCTTGTTGCATCAGATGTTGCATCGGAAGGTCTTAACCTTCATTATCTCAGCCACCGTCTAATACATTTTGATATTCCGTGGTCACTTATGGTATTCCAGCAAAGAAACGGAAGAATTGATCGTTACGGTCAGGAAAAGCGTCCAGATATACGCTATATGATGATTTTAAGTAAAAATGAGCGAATCAAAGGCGATATGCGAATTATTAGGATTCTCGTTGAAAAGGAAGAACAGGCGTTTAAGAATATAGGTGATCCTACACTTCTGCTTGGTAAATTCAATGTTGAGGATGAGGAACTTGTAGTTAGTGAAGTCATTGAAAACGGCTCAGATACAGTTGCTTTTGAGGAGTCACTACATGATGAGGAAAACGAATTTGATCCGTTGGACGTCCTTCTTAATGCGGCATCAATGGAGGAAACTGTATCTGTTACCAATGATACAGTTGATGATGAAACCCTATTTACTGATAAACAGTATCTTATAAAGGCGCTTTCATATATAAATAGAAGCGAACAGCATCCTATGAGACAACTAAATGAAGTGTCCGGAGTTGATGTTTTGCTCACTGAGGATATGCGTCGCAGATTAGCTGCTGTAATCCCCGAAGAAGCTATGCCGTCAGGCGAAATTCTGAGACTGAGCGATGACAAGACTTACATTATGCAAGAAATGCGTAAAAGTATGCAGAATTCTATCGACAACGCTGCATGGCCTAATGCTCAGTATTTATGGGCAATTCACCCAATCATTAGCTGGCTCAACGACAAGACAGGCTTGCTGATTGGCAGAGGAGAAGCTCCCGTGATTGGAGTCAAGAACTTTATGCAGGCAAATGAAAGTATTTATATCGTCGAAGGCAGTATGCCTAATGAACGTTCAGCGGCTCTTGTTGATGAGCTTTTTGGAGTAAGATATATTGATGGGAAATTTGTCGAGTTTCTTGATATAAACAATGTAGTCAGCAAGACAAAGATTAATTCCGAGTTTCTTGCAAATGAGCAGAATGTCACCGATGAGATAATCTCTGTATTAAGCAGACAGATTGAAGACGTTGTAGCTAAAGCAAAAATAAAACTTGATGAGAGCTATAAGAAGTATAAAGAGATGACCGATCCGCTAATTGATGCTGAGATTGACAAGTTGGCTGAATTGGAAGAAAAACATAGAGATTATCAGCTCTCGTTGTTTGCTGATGAACGTCGTAAGAGCGAAGCAGAACGCAGAGTTGATGAGTTGTTTGACAACTTTACAAAATGGGTTAAAGAAACGCTTGATATAAGAAAAGATCCTTATATCAGAATCATATCAGTTCTGGTAGGAGTTTAATAATATGAGTATAGATTTGACCGGTATTGGAAATCGCAATGAGTATTATACCAATCACTATTTCTCCACTATGTTTGAAGATGGGGCAAGTGAACGTATAAAACAGTGGTCAGAAGAATCCAAGAACCAAGATACAAAAACACCTTGGGCAATGCTCCGTGATAACGCAAAACGATATTACACCATACATGATAGGTACGACCGTGGTCAGCCGCATCTTACAACAGCCAACAATATCATCACTATGGCTGCACAGTACCTTGTGTCTATGGGTTATGGTACGCCAAATTCTGTAATTATCAATGTTGATGATGAGTTTGACTTGCCTGTATTCCACGAAGAAACCAAAGTCAATAATGCACCGTTGTTGTGGGTAGTCCTTGCATATTCAAGAGACAAAGACAGCGGAATCATGGAAAGCTACGGTCTTGATTATAATGCTGTAAATAACGACAATCTCGAACTTTCCAATGATAACATTGAAGCTCTTGCAACTAAGCTCCTGTTTCACACAGAAGAGCCGCCTCGTTTTCTTATCGTTATCGGCATAGATACGATTGTACTGATTGACCGAAACAAGTGGAACGAGAAACGCTTCCTTGAATTTGATCTTCAGGAAATATTCAGCCGTCACGAGACCACGACCTTACAAGCTATGTCTGTCCTTTTGCACAAGGACTCTCTATGTCCTGCCGATGGCAACGCCCTTATA
>OBKS01001842.1_pt1 | contig 13624 bp, 8 predicted proteins | sample 1517381 | NCBI WGS metagenome assembly OBKS01 (sample SAMN04571686, study PRJEB22368) | human gut metagenome | biome: human gut; material: stool | host: Homo sapiens | place: Luxembourg | collected 2012-08-03
GGGGGGGGGGGAATCCGGACTGGACGAGTTGGATGTCTGTATTCGTACGCTTGTCGCCGACCATATCGAAGAGGAGTTCCAGTTATCGCAGTTGAGCGAGGAGATCGACTGCTGCATTTCGGGACTTTCCGAGCAGTGCCGCCGGGTGTTCCTGTTGAGCCGCACGACAGGCCTGAAAAACCGGGAGATCGCCGAGCGGCTCAACATCAGCGTCAAGACCGTCGAAAAGCATATCGGGGCGGCGCTCTCCCAGCTTCGGCTCCGGCTCAGCCGCAGCGGATTTCTGCGGCTTTTCCTCTGAAAAACAGAAGATGCCCTGCACCGTTTCGGTGCAGGGCATTGCTTTTTCCGCCTCGTTAGCGGAGTGGGAATTCGTGTGTGTGTGCGACGCGTCCGCCGGGACCGACGATTCGGATTGCGATTCGGTCGCCCGTCATGTCGCACCGTATGTAGCTTTGATTGCCGTTGACCACGACCGGGAACCGAACTTCGTTGTTTGCCGGGTGGAAGCCGTAGCGGTGCGTGTGGCCGGAGAACATGATATTGATGCCGGCCTCGTTGAGGATCGGCAGGAACAGATTCCGGAGGTGGTTGCTGCCGTGCCACGTTCCGCCGTCGAGCGGAATATGGAGGAAGACGACGCGTGCCGAGGCGTTGCGGAAGGTTTCGGAGGCCACCGCCCTGCGGAGCCATTCGCACTCTTCGCGGCGATAGGCGTCGTAGTCGGTAAGCCCTCCGTATTCGATGTCCGTGTCAGGCTTGTCTTCGCCGCAGTCGAGCAGCAAGAAACAGACCGATCCGACTTTGCAGAGTTGGTAGTGACGGCCGTTGCGCGTCGGGAAATAGTCGTGCAGACGGTCGGCGAAGACGCCGCGCGTCTCATGGTTGCCGCGGTTGTAGAGTATCGGGGTCTCCGAGGCGTAAAGGTTTACCGAGGCGTCGATGAAATCCCGGAACAACTGCTCCTCATTTTCAATGCTGTTGGACATGTCGCCGTTGAGCATTACGAAGTCGTGTTTGCCGAAATCGATTTCCCGGCACAGTTCGGTCATGTCGTCGGCGCGTCCGTGGATGTCGTTCAGGATGACGAACGAACAGTCGGTTCCCGTTGCCGGGAATGTCCGGAACCGGAACGGCGCGCGTTTGTAGACATTGCTGGCAACGGTCCTGCCGTAGAGGACGTTGTCTCCGTGTTTCCATTCGAGTACCTCCTGCGAGAAGATGCGGTAGCAGTATTTCGTTCCGGGACGCAGGTTGTTCAGCCGCACGGCGTGCAGTGTCTTGTGCGCCTGTTTGCGGCCCGCAACGGTTTCGTAATGGCGGGTATGTTCGGCGGCGTAGAAACTGCGTCCGTCGTCCTCGGTTGCCTCGACCCACGACAAAGCGGGTTTGTTGGTAGTCCACAGGACGGTTACGCCGTCTTCGGTCATGTCGTACAGCCACGGGCCATGCGTGATCTTGAAATCCTGGGCCGGCAGCGTCAGTGCCGCTGCCAGCCCGAGGAGTGTGAATAGCAGTTTTTTCATCTTCCGAACGCTTTATTCCTGATTCTCCGGGAGGTCTTCCTCGGTCTGGAACCGGATGTCGGCCACGACGGGGCGGTGGTCCGAGGCGTCGACGCCGTCGACCTGCTGGTCGCTGCGCGAAACCACTGTGCAGTTCTGTACGCCGAAGTGTCCGATCGGGGCATACAGTATGTAGTCGATCTTGCGGGTGGGATTCTCCGACGGGAAAGTGTATTGGTCGATCGTTCCGACATTGGTCAGGAACGCGGTCATCGTGGCGATGACGTTCGAACTGGGAATGGCGTTGAGGTCGCCCGCAAGGATGAGGTCTCCGTCCAGTTCCGTGTCGCGGATACGGCGGATCTCATTGGCCTGCACCAGGCGGCTCGCATCGCCCGAAAGATGATCGAGGTGCGTCGAGGCGACATAGAGGTCTTTGCCGTCGATCTCGACGCGGATGACGCACAGCGAACGGTCCTCGCCCGGTTGCGAAGCGGCGCAGGGGAGCCGGTAACTGCGGGTCTCTATAATCGGGTGTTTCGACAGCACGGCGTCGCCGTATTCGCCTCCGTCGCGGTCGATGGCTTTCGAGAAGTGCCACTCCATACCGAGTTTGGCTGCCAGGTCGCGGGCCTGGTGTACGTCTTTTCCCGTGCGGTTGGTGAAGACATCCACCTCGTTGAGGGTTACGAAGTCGGGGTCCTGCCGGCGGATTACCTCGGCCAGCGCGTCCAGATCGGCTGCATTGGCGGGGCTTGTGGCGCGTGCGCCGTAAATGTTGTAGGTCATTATGCGGATGATCCTGCCTTTGGGTGGAATGACTGCCTTGTCTCCGTGCTCGTCGTTGTAATTGTCGTCGTTGGTGCATGAAACGACAATCAGGAGCAGCGCCCACAGACATATAGTCTTTTTCATAGTCTTTCGTTTGGTTTAAAAATTTGTTAGTCGGATCAGAATGCCCATACTTCGGCGATGCAGGTCTGGTAGAGGTCGGCCTGCGTGGCGGTGACGAAGATACGGAAATAGCGCCCCGTTGCCTTGTGGTCGAGGTATACCGTGTTCTCGATCCGGTTTTCGACGGTAAAGGTCCCTGCATGGGTCCAGTTTTGGTTGTCGTCGCTCACGTCGATGTTGAAGATACGCGGGTTGCCGCTGCTTTTGGGAACGTCGGAGCCTTCTTTGTCAGACCGTCCGCGGATCGTGAGTCCGTGCAGTTCCTTGGGTGCGCCCATGTCGACGGCGATCCAGTGCGGCGGGCCGGGTTTGGCGTTGCGCCACTGCGTACCCCAATAGGTGTTGTTTTCGCCGTCGATGATCGAAACGGCCAATCCGCGGTTGGGGTAGGTTGATGTCGCTTCAGCCTCCTGCGTCGAGAACCCGGCGATCGACCAGCCGCTCCTGTCGTATCTCGGGAACGGATTTTCGGTGTAGTAGCCGTTGATGCGCAGGTAAGCCGTCTGCAACGATTCGTTGACGGCCAGGTCGGGTGTCACATTCTCGATCCGTACCGGCAGCAGGAAGACGCCCACGCCGTCGAACGCCTGGCTGTTGATGGCGATCCGGATGGGCGAGGAGATGTATTTCCCGTTAGGAATCACGGCTTCGAGGTTCTCGATCGTGTAGCTTCCATCAAGCATCATCGGGTAGCTGCTCTGGTGCTTCTGATTGTAGGTATCCACCAGTTCGGGGGCGACGCGAAATTTGACCGTCACATCGCATCCCGGGTTGCGGATTCCGCTCAGGTTGGCGTAGACCATGAGCGACGTGTCGCGTTCGAGCGGGAATGAGAGTGTGTTCTTGGAGGCGTCGTCGACGGCGTTGACCGTGTAAATACGCGTATAGTTCTCGGGGTTGTCCACGTTCAGGTCGTCCTGAATCGGGTTTTCGCAGGCTGCGAAGAGCGTTCCGCAGCAGAGGACAGCCAGGTATTTCGTAAGTTTCATAGTCGTTATTCGTTTTTACGGTTACCATCCGGGATTCTGGACGATCTGCGGATCGCGGTTGATTTCGGACTGGGGAATGGGGAAAAGGTAGAACTCGGGCCGGAACACGCGGGTTTCGAATACGGTTTTCTCGTAGAACGCCTCGTCGGTGAAGCTGTTGCCTGCGTCGACGTTCATGCCGTAGAAGGGTCCTCCGTCGGTCTGGTCGGCGATCAGCCAGCGGCGGGTGTCGAAATAGCGCAGTTGCTCGAAGCAGAGTTCGATGCGGCGTTCCAGGCGGATCTGCTCGCGCATTTGACTCTGGTTGAGATCGCTTTGGACCGGTCCCAGGCCGCCGCGCTCGCGGATTTTGTTCAGGTAGGTTTCGATGTCCGCATTCCCGGGATCGTATTCGTTGAGCGCCTCGACGTAGTTGAGCAGTATCTCGGCGTAACGCATGATGACGAAGGGACGCTTGATGTAGTTGCCGTTCTTGGGATTGGACGAGGGCGAAACGTTTTTGATGGCGATGTATCCCGAACGCGGGAAGTCCCACGTGCCTTTCTTTCCCGATCCTCCGGTGTAGTAGAGCTGGATGCGGGTTTTCTGATCGCCGATCCAGTAGGCGCCGTTGAAGCAGATGTTGACGTAGAAACGCGGTTCACGATTGACGAACATGTTGCGCGTACCGGCGGGAGCGAATACCCAGCCCGATTTGGGGTCGGAGTAGTTCGCCTTCGAATAGCCGCTCTCCTTGTCCGGGGTAATGGCCGTGCCGTCTTTCATGCGGAAAGCGTCGACCAGTTGCTGGGTCGCCCCCATGCTTTCATAGCCGCTGAACTGCCGGGGTGAAGCCGACCGTTCCCAATGTTTGAGGTAGTTGCTGATGCGGACCATCATCACCTCGCTGTTCCAGTTCTCCAGGAAAACGTTGCGGCAGGACAGGTAAGGGTCGAGCGTTCCGTCGGTGTGGTACTCCTTGTAGAGGTCGAAAATTCCCAGGTCGATGACATCTTTTGCAGCCTGGGCGGCCTTGTTCCACTTTTCGGGGTCTTTTCGGGTCGAAAAAAGGTGTTTGCCGTCCGTGTTGACCACGTTGGCGTAGGCCGGGTTGCCGTTGAACTGGTCGCTGGCGGCCAGCAGCAGTACGCGGCTTTTGAGTCCCATGCACATGGCCAGTGTCGCCCGGCCGTAATCCTTGTCGGCCTGCACGGTGAAGTGCAGCGGCAGGCGGTTGTTGTCGATCATGTCGTCCAGTTCGCCGACGATGTAATCCACGCACTCGTCGTAGGAACTGCGCGGCAGGTTCATCTTCACATCGTCGCGGTCGAGGTCGCCCGGAAGCACCTCGTCGCCCAGCAGTACGCAGGGGCCGTACTGGCGCAGCAGGCAGTAATAGAACCAGGCGCGCAGGAAGCGGGCTTCGTTCTTGTATTGTTCGACGACGATCGGGCCGCGCGTAGGATCGTCGAGCATCTCCTGGTTCGAGCCGATGTGCTGGATGAAGTAGGTTGCCGAGCGGATGCCCCGGTAGTAGTGCGACCAGTACTCGTAGTAGTTCGACGATGCGCTCCAGTTGCCGAGGTTCATCTTGAAGGAGTTGTAATCCTCGCGGTCGTAGGTAACGTCCAGGTCGTCCGAACACGGGTCCCAGGGCACGCCGTTGGTGCGGTGCGACTCGTCGCGGATGTAGCTGTAAACGGTAGCCAGGTATTTCTCGGAGTAGGAGGTGCGCTGGAATACCTGCTCGATGGTGATCCGGTCGTCGGGAACCTGGTCGAAGAAGTCGTCGTTGCAGGCGGTCAGGATGCCGAGGGCGGCCAGTAAAGTGAGTATTGTTTTAAGTTTCATAGCTTGTCGGGGATTTTAGAAGTTGAAATTGATACCCAGGCTGACGGAACCGATGTTGGGATATTTTGCGCCGCGGCCGTCGCCCAGTTCCACGTCCCACAGTTTGAATTTGCTGAATGTAAGCAGATTGACGCCCTGTATGAAGATGCGCGCATTGTTGATGTGGATGCGTTTCATCCAGCGGTCGGGGAGCGTATAGGAGAGTTCGATGTTTTTCAGACGCAGGTAGCTGGTATTTTTGAGCCACCACGTGCTGGCTTCGTAGTTCATGCTCATGTTGCCGATCGAGAGGCGCGGGTAGAAGACATCCTGGCGGGGATTGGCCTCGGTCCAACGGTCGGTGATGTTGCTCAGCAGGTTGCCGCGGCTCGATCCCTGTGCGAAAGGCAGTACGCCTTCGCCGCTGAGGATCGCGTCGACGTGTGCGGCGCCCTGGAACATGGCCGACAGCGAGAGGCCTTTCCAGCCTACGGAGAATCCGAAGCCGTAGACGATTTCGGGGACACTTCCCCAGCCGATGGGCACTTTGTCATATTCGTCGATTTTGCCGTCGCCGTTGATGTCCTTGTAGCGGATGTCGCCCGGGCGCGTGTCGCCGACCTGTACAGGCGCTGCGGCGATCTCCTCCGGACTTTCGAAGAGTCCCAGTGCGATGAGCCCGAACCGCTGGTCGACCTTGTTGCCGATGGTTTTTTGCCAGGGATAGGCCACGGTGCTGTCGTCTTCGAGGACCTTGTTTCGGTTGAACGAGTAGTTACCCATGACGCTCAACGACCAGTCCCGCCACGAATTGGCATAGCTGACCGACATTTCGATACCTTTGTTCTCGACTTTGCCGATGTTGCCGTAGGGGTTGTTGATCATACCGAAATAGGACGGAATGCTTGTGCGGCGCAGGTAAATGCCTTTGCGCGACTCTTTGAAGGCGTCGAATTGCAGGTTGAACTTGTTGTTCAGCAGGCGCATGTCCAGTCCGATGTTGGTTTTGTCGGCGATCTCCCACGTTACGTCGACGGCATATTCGTCGATGGCCGTAGTCCCGTAGGTCTGGTCCATGTTCTTTCCGAACTGGTAACTGGTGTCGTTGGTGTCCTTGACCGTAGCCAGGTAGGCGAAACGGCGTCCGCTGATCTGGCTGTTGCCGACACGACCCCATGTGCCGCGCAGTTTGAGGTACTGGATCACCTCTGTGGCGCCTCTGAAGAAGGGTTCGTTGCTGATTACCCAACCAAGTCCGACCGACGGAAAGAAGCCGTAACGGTTTTTCGGGGCGAAGTTCTCCGAACCGTTGTATCCGAAGTTGAACTCCCCGAAATAACGGTCGTCGAACGAGTAGGTGAAACGTCCTGCCAGGCCGCGGAAACGGTAGGGCAGCGCCTCTTCGACGTTGGTGGCTTTGGTATTGATTTCGTCGCTCTGGTTAAAGAGCATCATGCCCGATACGGTGTGCCTGCCGAAAGTGTTGCGGTAGTTGACTGCGGCTTCCAGATAGATGGCGCGGTTACCCTTTGCACTGAGGCTGTAGGCCAGGTTTTCGGTTCCCTGGCGGGTTTGCTCGTAGAGCAGGTTGCCGTTGGCGTCGCGTCCTGTGGCGTGGTAGGTGTTCGGGGTTTTGGTGAAACGGTTGCTCGTGTAGTTGTAGGTGTCGAACGAGAACATGCCTGAAACCGAGAGTCCTTTGTAAATCTGCTGCGTGATGCGCAGGTTCGAATAAACCTGGCTGCGCCACTGGTTGGCATAGCCCGTTGCGCCGAGCTGTGCCACGGGGTTTATATCGCCGCCCGAGAAGGCGCCGAGCTTGCCGTCGGGGTAGAGCGGCGCGATATAGGTCGGAGGTGTGAAATAGGCCGATTCGAAGATGCTTGCCTGCGAAGATGCCGGATAGTTGGCGTTGGCCAGGTAGCCCTGGATGCCCAGTTTGATTTCGGTGGTGCGGAACGGGTTGAGCGTGAGGTTCGAGGTGACGTTGTAACGGCGGTAGAAGGTGTTCGAGTTGTAGTCGGCCAGTTTCGTGTCCTTGTACATGCCGTTCTCGTCGTAGTAGGCCAGGCCGATGTAGTAGACCGCCTTATCGGAACCGCCCTGCACGTTGACGTTGGCCGAGCGGTTGCGGCTGAAGTTACGCAGGATCTGTTTCATCCAGTCTACGTCGGGATAGAGATAGGGGTCTTCCCCGCGGCGGGTCTTATCAATGATCTCCTGGCTGTATAGTTTGCCGCCGCCGCGGGTGAGCGACGCTTCGTTCGACATCTCCATGTAAGTCGCGCCGTCGGCGAAATCGGTGATCTTGGTCGGTTTGGTGAGGCCTTCGGTATAGCGTACGCTGAATTTGGGGCGTCCTTTCAGGCCGCTTTTGGTATTGATGATAATGACGCCGTTGGCGCCGCGAACGCCGTAAACAGCAGTTGCAGAGGCGTCCTTCAGGATCGAGAAACTCTCGATGTCTTCGGGGTCGACGTTGGAGAACGAGCGGGGAACGCCGTCGACGAGCGTCAGAGGGGCGCTCATGCTGGCTGTCAGCGTTGAGATGCCGCGGATGTAGATGTTCGCGTCGTCGAAGCCCGGTTCACTGGTTCGCTGTACCGAGACCAGACCCGATACGCGGCCCGCAAGGCCTTGTGTGAGGTTGGCGACGGGAACTTTCAGTTCCTTGGTCGCTATGGTCTGCTGCGAGCCGATGACGCTGATCTTTTTCTGCACGCCGTAGCCCACCACCTCCACGGCGTCGAGGATGGCGTCGTTTTGCAGCATAACCACGTCGACGATTTCCTGCCCTGCGACCGAAACGTCCTGCGATTTGTAACCTACATAGCTGAATTCCAGTACTTCGTCGGGATAAACGTCGAGCAGGTATTTGCCGTTGATGTCGGTGGCTGTACCGATGTTCGGACGGGCCTTGATGCGGATCGTGACGCCGATGAGCGGATCGTTGTTCTGGTCCCTGACGACGCCTGTGATGCGTGTGATCTTCCGGGGTGTAGCTGCGGCCGCAGCTACGGAGCGTCCGATGACGATCTGCCTTCCCGAGAGTTTCCAGGTGTTGTCGGTTCCGGCGAACAACTGTTTCAGGACAGCCGAAATGGGCTGATTCGTTACTTTCAGGGTGACTTTGCGGTGGATGTCCAAGATGTTGTCGTAGTAAACGAAGATGTAGTCGCTTTGGCGTTCGATCAGTGTGAGGACCTCCTTGATGGGGCGGTTCTGTACGTTGAGCGTGATGGTTTTCGCCGCCTCTGCCGTTTGTGCACTGACGGGCCGGATGAACCCGATTGTTGCCAGCAAAAACAGGAATGTTATCCGGAATAGGTGGAATAATCCCCCATTATCGGCCTTAAAAAGACCGATTTTACCATTTTTGTTGTACATTTGTAAAGATTTGAAGTTTAAAAGGCTATTTTAGATTTTCAATCGCTCCGGATGTCGTTGAGGGACGACATCCGGTCTTTTTTTGGAGGGATACGGGCTGTTACATAGGCAGGTCAGTTTGGGTTGTTGGTAGTCGGGTTATAGTCGATTCGGAAATTCCCGGATCCGGAGATTTGCAGGTTGATAGGGGCTGTTGCGCTCAAGATTTTCAGCACTTCGGCCGGATCGTCTTTGAGTTCGAGTTTGCCCGAGAGCGTCAGCGCTTCGGCTTCGGGCGTACACTCGATCCGACAATTGTAGTAGCGGGAAAGGCGTTCGAGGATGTTCGACAGCGGGTCGTTGTCGAAGGGCAGGTATCCGTGAATCCAACTGATGTAGCTTTCGGCTTCCACTTCGCGGACCTCCAGCGATTCCGAGGTGTCGAGGATGGCTTGTTGGCCGGGAACGATGCGAATTCCGCGGTCGGATCGTCCGGCAGGGGCTACGCTGACGGAGCCGGAGAGCAGGACGACCTCCTGCGTGCGATCGCGGCCGTAGGAGGATATGTAGAATTTGGTTCCCAAAACGCAGACATCCATCTTGCCTGTGTGTACCGAGAAAGGCCGTTCGGCATCGTGCGCCACTTCCATGTAGATTTCGCCTTCGACGTATATTTCGCGCTTCTGCTTTTCGAATACGACGGGGTAGACCAGCCGTGATCCGGCGTTGATCCAGACGCGGGTTCCGTCGGCGAGCGTCAGCGTCGTCTGCTTGCCGTAGGGAACGACCAGCTGGTTGAACGTCGCAGCCTCTTTTTTGGGAATGGTTTTTTCGGCGTTGTTGATCCGGATGGCGGTCGAATCGTAACGGATTGTCGATTTTTGGGTTTCGAGCAGGAGGGTTTTCTGCTCGGACAGCACCAGTTGCACCTCTTTCTGGGTGAATACGGGGGTGTCGGCCTGTCGGATAAACATTTCGATGTCCGGGACGGTCGACGGTTGCAGTCGGTAGTAACCGACAACGGCCAGCATGACGCAGGCTGCCGCTGCGATGCCGATGCCCAGACGGCGCAGTTGCGGCCGCAGGAAAGACCGGGGTCTGGATGCTTCGGCAATCCGGGCCATGACGTTTTCGAGGGCTTGCCCGGTGTTGAACCGGGTTTCCGCAAGGCGGGCGTTTCCCCAGGCTTTGTAAGCCCGGAGAAAGGCGTCGCGGTTGGCTTCGGATGCTTCGAGCCACTCCTGCAGTTCCCGGCGTTCCGTGTCGGTGAGGGGTGTGCCGTCCAGTTGGCGGGTTATCAGATCTTCGATGATATGTTCGGGTCTCTTCATTCTATCTATATCACGGATGAAAGCGCTGAAACCCTACCTCCTCCGGTGTTTTTTTTCGGACCGCCAGGGTAAACAAAAAGCAGAACCGGTGAGGCTCTGCTTCTTGCGGGTTGCGAAAATAGGCATTGTCAATAGACCCACTCGAAATTGTCGACGTAGAGTATGTTCGACTTGCAGCCTGCCATGAAGTCGCCGTAGGCGCTCGTCGAGCAGGAGATCACGATCTGGTACAATCCGGAGGGTTTGGCCTTCGTGTCGTAATAGTTGAGCGGAAGCTGTACGTCGATCATCTTGCCGCCGGTCGAACTTTGGTCGATGAAAAGCGAGCCGTAGGCGATGATCGGTCCCTCGTCGACCGAAGTGGTCTCTTCCGGATCCCAGGTCCCGGTGGGGGCTTCCGTGCCCGATCCGACTTCGCGGCGGGTGTTCCAGTCCACGATGGCGACCATGATGCGGGCCTTGTCCCGGTCCCCTTCGTGAATCGGGGCGCCGAAATTCTTTTCGATGTCGACGATGCCGATATGTTCTGCATAGTATTGCAGTTTCAGCGCCTTGGGACGGGCTTTCCAGGCGTAAGGCTGGCCGAACGACACGACGCCCCGGGTCAGGACGTCCTTCTGGAACAGCCCCGAGAAGAGGTTGCCCGAGGCGAGGACTCCCACGGCGGACGTAGCCTGAAGTTTGGCGCGCGTGCCTCCGTCGAAGGGGGCCTGCGTGCAGAGTCCCCTGGTGAAGGTGTTGTTGCCGCTGCCCCAGAACTCCGCGGTCTTGTTGTTCTGGGTCCAGCAGCTCAGCGAGCTGTCCTCCAGGTCGCCGTTGGGAATCGTGTTGCCCGCGGGGGCCGCATATTCCATCAGCTGGGTCTGCTCGCCCCCGACTGTCAGGCGGAATTCGTAGGTGTGCCCTGCGAAGAGACCCTTGTCCGGCACGAAGTTGTAGACGGCAAGCCCGTGGGGGTTGGTCGACGAGCTCCATTCGGGCGCGAGCGTTGCCGTCAGGATGCCGGCCTCGTAGCTGCTTTCCGCCATTCTCTGCCACTCCGTGGCGCCCTTGATCCGGTATTCCAGCGCGGCGCCGGCCGCATACTCCTCGGCAGAGACGAGAGCGGTGGCCGTGGCCGTATTGTTCCACAGGTCGGTTGCCCGGAGGGCGACCTTCACATTGGTAGGCTCCACGTAAAGCAGCCACCGTTCGGTGATTCCGTGGCAGGTGACGTCTACGAAACGCACCGATTCGAAGCTGCTGCCCGAAAGCTCTTCGAGCGAGGGCGAATAGGTCGTGATGTCGGCGGGGCCGAGTTTGAGTTCCGTGACCTCGATATGTGCCAGATCGGTGTCGCTGGGGACGAGGACCCGGGCGATGCGGTTTTTCTCCTCGATCTCCGTGGCGCCGATCTGCCCCGTCACGCTGAAACGGCGCTCGATGGTCTGTGTGGCGCGGATCGTCCATTCGTAATCCTGGTAGAGCGAAAGCGTGGTGTAGATCGGCGAACGCAGGTCGAACGTGCCGGTCAGCTCCCGGGAGCTGCGGATCTGTTGCAGGACCTCCTCCTTGTCGAGCTGGATGCTGTGGATGACGGCGTCGTAACCCACGGCGTCGATCCGCACGTTGCGGATGTCGGTCGCTTCGTCGAGCGAGAGGGTGACTGTCCGCGACGTGACGTTGTTTTCCGAGACCGAGAAGCCCTGGCCTTCGACGCTCGCGATGCGGAGTTCGACGACCGGATAGGGGATGTCGTTGTGGATGCACGACGCGAGGAGCGCCGCGGCTGCAAGGAGTGCTGTTTTCAGGTATCTGGTCATAATTTATTTCTTTTTCTTGTCCCACAGGTGTACCGTCATGCCGAAGTTGATGGCGGCGACGTTGAGCCTGAAACGCATGTTCGAAGCCTTGCGCGTTCCGATCTTGTTGCCGGCGTCGTCCTTCTGCGTGACGGAGGTGTACTGGATGCCGCCCAGCCCGAATGACAGTGTGGCGCAGACGTTGGGGAAGATATAGACGGCAGCTCCCGGATTAAACGCCAATTTGAGCTGCGTATTGTCGCTGAACGTGGTTTTCATGTTGTCGCTGGCGGTGTCGGGCTGGTAGGAGAGCTTCGACGTTCCGGTCGACAGCGAGAGCTCGAACTCGGCGAACAGTCCGAAACGGCCCTTCGGGTCGAGTCCCGCGTAGGAGCGGTGGAAAATGCCGAACGAGTAGTTGTCGCTGTTGAAATTGACCTTCGGAATGCTGCCCGAGGCGTCGTTGCTTTCGCCCAGGTCGTAGCGTGCGGCATCGAGGTTGCCGTCCATGTGGCGGTAGCCGAAACGCACGCCCAGACAGTTATTGTCGCGGTAGAAATAGCCGATGAAGGGTTTGACGGTGGCCACCGTGCCGTCGGCGTCGATGCCGTCGAGGATGAGCATGATGTCCGTGTCGTCGCTCGACATCGTGCCGTAGGAGGCCGTCAGACCCATGATCACCTCGCCCTTGTAGGCGAACTTGAGCTTGTTGATTTCGCGGTCGATACGCCGGCGTGTGGGCAGGAATTGTTTTTTGCCGCGGATCGGCGACTGAACTTCCGCGGCCTTGAGTGCCTGCAATTGCTTCTGTCCGTCGGCCGGGACTGCCGCTTCCGAGGCCGGGATTGCCGCTTCCGAGGCCGGCGCATTTCCGGTTGCCGGGGTTTCTTCTTCGGTGGAGATCGTTCCGGCTGCGGCGGGTGCGATTGCGGCTGCCGGAGCGGCTGTTTCCTTCGGATTCCCGGTTGCGGCGGTTTGCCGCGCCAGCGCGTTGCCGCACGAGATAATTATGATCAGCAGGGTGCAGAGTATGCTTCGTGTCATAGTGTGCCGTTTTTAGAGATAGAAGGCCATGCCGAGGCCGATCGAGAAGATATTGACCTTGAAGTTCATCATGCTCGTGTTGCGTTTGCCCACGGTGACCTGATTGTGAACCTGTTTGGTATGGGTATAGCTGATGCCCATCACGCCCACGTTCACTTCGACGGCCATGTTGTTGGTGGCGAAGGCTACGATGCCCGGCGAAATGCCCAGCGAAAGGGTGTAGCCGGTTTCGTAGGTTCCCTTCACGGGCGAGTCGTTGGCGAAGCGCGCCTGCGTGCCTCCGGCCGCGAGCGACATCTCGTTGAACAGCGCGAAGCGTTTGTTGCGTCCCAGCGGGATGTACTGCCGCCAGATCGCCGCCGCCGAATAGGTCTGCTTGAGCGAGTAGAAATCCCTGGCCACGATGTTCGTGCCCGTCTCCTCGTTGCCGAAATGCAGTTCGGCGTTGTCCAGCTTGAGCAGCGTGCGCGAATAGATGAAGCGTCCTCCGAGGGCCATGTTGTCCCGGAAGGCGTAGGCGATCATCGGGCTGACGCGGAAGGTGTAGCCTTTCGAGTTGATTCCCTCGATGACGAGGAACTGATAGCCTTTGTTGGTATGGGTCGAGTAGGAGGCCGTACCGCCGAAAATCCACTGTCCTTTCGGCACGAACAGGTTGTGCGTGTCGGTAAGTCCGCGCTCCTGGCGCATTTCGTTGATTGTTTTCGGACGCTGGTCGGCTGTCGCCGCAGTTTGGGCGGCGGTTGTTTCCTGTGCGCGCAACGCCTGCGCCGTGCCCGTGAGGCACAGCGCGAGGGCGAGCGTGCGGATGAATAGCTTGCGCATCTGCTTGCGTTTAGTGATTA
>OBKS01001843.1_pt1 | contig 13622 bp, 10 predicted proteins | sample 1517381 | NCBI WGS metagenome assembly OBKS01 (sample SAMN04571686, study PRJEB22368) | human gut metagenome | biome: human gut; material: stool | host: Homo sapiens | place: Luxembourg | collected 2012-08-03
ATACATTTCTCTTTTATAAACAATATTTTTATAAAAATAAGTTTTTTAGTTTACAGTTTAACAAATGTACTAACCTAAAACATAATAGTCACCATAAATTTCTATATTATCATTTTGTATTCTAATAAATGAATTATCGGGTAAAGCATATATTCTTTGATATTTACTTACTAATAATATTTCCTTTAAATTATCTATATTATTAATATCTAAATGAGGATAAATATGAATATTAACTAAATTAAGTCCTTCATAAGTTATTATTTCATTATCCCAATAAGTAATTTTATTAGCTTGATTTATTGCTCCTGCACTTACACCAATTATTATTTTATTATAATTATTAAGTAATTTTTTTAAATTAAATTTATTTATATTTTCAATTTGTCTTTGTGGATTACCTCCTGTGATATATATAACATCAGAGTCCGCTATTATTGTTTTTAATGAAGATATATTTGTTCTATTATCAATCGTATATATTTTTTTAAATTCAATATCAATTTTTTTGAAAAAAACTAAAATCATATTAATAAACTCATCATTTTTTTCATAACTATTAAAATCCGATGTAATAAAAGTAATAGTTGAATTATTTTTTATATCATTTTTTAAACATAAAGCTTGTTTTTCAGTAAAACCATTTTCCTTATCTACACTACTAAATAAATAGTTTATTTTGTTTTCCATAAACATCTACTCCTTGCCTGAATTATATAATATGTATATAAATATATCAACATCTTTATGAAAAAAAACCTACTCATTTGTAGATTTCCATTTCCAATTTCTTACTTCATCCATATCTATGCCATATTCTCTTATATAAGCACTATGCTCTAATAATTTTTCCTTACACCATTCATTTAATGATGCTCTTCTATCACCTAATTTATCTAAATATTTTAAAGCATCCATTACTAAATGATACCTATCTAATTCGTTTTGAACCCTCATATCAAATGGTGTAGTAATTGTTCCTTCTTCTTTATAGCCATGAACATGTAAATTCTTATTTTCTCTTTTATAAGTTAACTGATGAATTAAATTGCCATAGCCATGGAATGCAAAGATAATTGGCTTATCTTTAGTAAATAACATATCATATTCACTCTCTGTAAGCCCATGTGGATGATTAGATTCTAACTTCATCAAATCAACGACATTAATTACACGAATCTTTATTTCTGGGAATTTGTCATTTAAAATTGAAACAGCTGCTAAAGTCTCTAAAGTTGGAGTATCACCTGCACAAGCCATAATAATATCTGGTTCATAACCATCATCATTACTAGCCCATTTCCATATACCAATTCCTGCTGTGCAATGTTTAACTGCTTCTTCCATAGTTAACCATTGTGGTCTTTCATGCTTACTTGCAACTATAACATTTATATAATTCCTACTTTTAATACAATGATCAAAACAAGAAAGTAACATATTAGCATCTGCTGGTAGATATATTCTTACTATATCAGCTTTTTTAGTCACTAAATGATTTAAAAAGCCTGGATCTTGATGTGTATAACCATTGTGATCTTGTTGCCAAATATGACTAGTTAAAACATAATTTAAAGAAGCTATTTCTCTTCGCCAAGGAAGTTCACTAGTTACCTTTAACCATTTAGCATGTTGACTTGCCATAGAATCTACTATTCTAACAAAAGCCTCATAGCTGTGAAAAAATCCATGTCTTCCTGTTAACAAATAACCTTCTAACATACCTTCACACATGTGCTCTGAAAGATATGAATCTAATACTCTACCATCATTACTTAGAAATTCATCATAACTATATTTGTTTCCCATAAATTGTCTATTTGTTACATCAAATATATAATTAAGTCTATTGGACAATGCTTCATCTGGTCCAAATACCCTAAAATTTCTATTTTCTTCATTTAATCTAATTAATTCTTTTATATATCTTCCAAGTTCTTTCATATCTTGGCAAATAGTTTCACCCCTTTTTACATCAACTGCAAAATCTTTAAAATCAGGGGTTCTAAGTTCCTTTAGCAAAATTCCACCATTAGTCACAGGATTAGCGCTCATTCTTCTATTTCCAACCGGGTGCATTTTTTCTAACTCTTCTACTAATTTGCCATTTTCATCAAACAACTCTTCAGGATGATAACTCCTTAACCAATTTTCTAATATTTCTAAATTTTCAGGATTGTTTCTTGAAATAGGAATAGGCACTTGGTGGGCTCTAAATGTTCCTTCAATAACGCTTCCTTTTACTTCTTTAGGACCTGTCCAACCTTTTTTTGTTTTTAATATTATCATTGGCCATATAGGTCTTTTATCTGTTATATTAGCGTCTTCTTTTATTTTCTTTATTTTTTCTATAACTGTATCTAATGTATAAGCCATTTTCTGATGAATATTTTCACTATCATCTACTACAAATGGTTCGTAACCACAACCTTTAAAGAAATCAATTAATTCCTCATCACTAATTCGCGCAAATATCGTAGGATTTGCTATTTTATAACCATTTAAATGTAATATTGGAAGTACTACACCGTCTGTTTTAGGATTTAAAAATTTATTACCATGCCATGAAGTCGCAAGTGGTCCCGTTTCAGCTTCACCATCGCCTACTACACATGCCGCAATTAAATCAGGATTATCAAGTACTGCACCAAAAGCATGAGCTAAACTATAACCAAGTTCTCCACCTTCATTAATTGAACCTGGTGTTTCTGGAGCAACGTGACTTGAAATACCACCTGGAAAACTAAATTGTTTAAACAATTTTTTTAATCCTTCTGCATCTTTACTAATATTAGGATATACCTCACTATATGTTCCTTCTAAATAAGCATTAGCTACCATAGCATTGCCACCATGACCTGGACCTGATATGTATATCATATTTAAATCATATTTATTTATTATTCTATTTAAATGTGTATAAATAAAATTTTGTCCTGGTACTGTTCCCCAGTGCCCTACTATATTTCTTTTTATATCTTCTATTTTTAACGGTCTATTTAATAGTGGATTATCTAATAAATATAATTGACACGCTGATAAGTAATTAAGTGCTCTTAAATATTTATCTATATTTTGTAATTCTTCTTGTGTTAAAACTTCTTTCATATTATCCTCCTACTATTAAGTATACGATTGCAAGCATGCGTGTGTCAACAATTTTCATCAGAAAAAGTATTATAATACATGAAAAAAGATAGCAACTAAGGCTACCCTTATATCATTAATTATTTAGCTTGGTAATTAGAACCACTTAAATGTTGTTCACCCATTTTAACTAATCTCTTAGTGATTTCACCACCAACTGATCCATTAGCACGGCTAGTAGCATCTGGGCCCATTGTAACACCTAATTCATTAGCTATTTCATATTTCATTTGTTCGATAGCTTGTTTAGCACCAGGTACTACAAATTTACTATTTAATTTGTTATTCATTGTACTCACCTCCTGTACACTATTAGAATGCACAAGAAGTTATTTTTAATTCATTTTTTTTAATGGTAATTTTTGGGTTTTATAGCAAGTCTTCAAATTCAGACTTATTTGTTATAGTAATTGTTTCCATATTGTTAATACATTCATTTATTAATGTTTCATAATCTATTAGCTGCTCAAACGAAACAGCTTTATTTATATCAGGATTAATAACGGGATGTCTTGGCACAAAAATAGTACAGCAATCTTCATAAGGTAAAATACTAGTTTCATAAGTTCCTATTTTTTTAGCTATATTTATTATTTCTAATTTATCTAAACAAGCGACTGGTCTTATAATCGGATAATTGGTTACACTATTAATAACATTCATACTAGTCAAAGTTTGACTAGCAACTTGTCCTATACTCTCACCATTTATAATAACTTTGCAATTTCTTTTTTTAGCTACTTTGAATGCTATTCTATACATCATTCTTCTTAAAATGGTTATCATATATGTATCATCTATATTTTTATAAATTTCTTCCTGTAATTTCGTAAAAGGAATAATGTGTATTTTTATATTTTTTGAATATTCATTTAAAATACTAGCTAATTTAATAACTTTTTCTTTAGCAAGTAAACTTGTATGTGGAGGAGATTCAAAATATAAACACTCTAAATCAACTCCTCTTTTTAAAGCCAAATAACCAGCAACTGGAGAATCAATTCCGCCACTAAGCATTAGTAAGCCTTTTCCTTCTATACCTACAGGATATCCGCCAATACCATTTATTTCTTTGGTATAAATAAATGTTTTATCTCTTCTTATTTCTATATTGACATATATATCAGGATTATGAACATCTACCTTACACTCTAGATTCTTTAAAATAAAACCACCTATTATGTTATTAACATCATTACTTTTAATAGGATATGCTTTATCACTTCTTTTAGTAACTATTTTAAAAGTATTAAATTTTTCATTTTTCAAAATTTCTAATGTTTTTTCTTTTATGCTTTCAATATTATTATCAACAGGATGGCATATTACTATACCATGTATTCCAAAAACTTTATTAAGTCTTTCTACTACTTCATCTAAGTGTGCTTCACTAACATATATAAACATTCTAGACTGATCATATTTAATTTCTAAATTTAAATCATTTATTTGTTTTAAAATGTTGTTATTTAATTTTTTTATAAATTGATTACGATTACTTTTTTTAGTAGTCAATTCACCATATTTAATTAATATAATTTTTTCCATATTAAACACCCACAAACAATTTTATCAAAAAAAAGAATAGATAGCAATCTATCCTAGAAGAGAATTTAGTTTTTCTAAGATATTTGGCTCTATTCTATTTAAATAGTTAATTGTTACTTCAAAAGATTTTTGATACTCACCTTTATAGAAAAGTATTTCTGAATAAGTAATTGTTTTATCTAATTCTTCATAACTAGATCTATATCTATTACCATATACAATAGCCATTTCAGCAAATTTTGCTTGTTTAGTTATTTCTTTAGCACGCGCTAATAATTTAAAAACTAAATCTCTAGCTGTATCTACTCTTGTATTTAAAGTAGAAACAGTTATTGGCTTTTGTTCTAATTCTTTTATTATTTCCTTTATAGCACTAGCTGCTTCACTAAGTTCTGTATAATAAACTTTAGGTATAATTGGTAAATTATATTCGTTTATTTGCTTTCTAGCATCTTTTAAAATCAATTTTATTTCTTCTAATTGTTCTCTTGCTCTTGCTTCGTCTTCTTTCATATTACCAATTGAATCTAATGTTTCATCTAATCTATTTTCTGATTTGTTTAGCTTATTAGTTAAAATCTCTATTTCAGAAATTAATTTAGAATAAGCAAAAGCATTATTACTTGTATGAACTAATAAAGAACGATAATCTTTATTTAAAGAATCTAACTCATTTTTTATACTTTTTAATGTAGAAACATTTTCATCTGATAAACTATAGTATTGTTTAATTTCATCTAGTTTATTAAATATATCGTTAATTAAGTTATTAACTTTATCTAAACGATTACTGAATAAATTTCTCGCATCTTCATAAATATTTCTACTATTTCTTTCCTTTTCAAAATCCATATATAATGAATCTAAATATTCATTTAGTATTTTTAATTCAAATGTATTGTCTTCTAAATTTAGAACTTTAGTTCTTGCACTTACGTCTTCTATTTTTTTATTTGCTTCTTCTATATTGTATTCTACATTTAAATAGTCTAATTGATATCCTTGTTTTAACATGTTGTTGTATTCTTTTTCAATATCTTTTATTTTATTAGGAAGAACAGTTGTAGTCATTAAAACAATACTAGGTACTTCATCTACAACAAATTCCATATGTTTTAACATATCATCAATAGCTTTTATTATTTGCGTTACTTCTGAATATTCATTTTTTTCCATTGATGCTTCAAAATCTTCAAAGCGATGAGCTATATTTTCAAATTGCAAAGTAACTGATTTAGCTATTTCACCATATTCAGCTATATTTTCTGTATATTTTTGATACAAATCTCTATATTTAGCTTTTAAATTAGTAATTATTGCTCTATTTTTTTCATCACTAGTTGTTATTTCTTTAATTTCTCCTAATAATGAATCTGAATTAGTTTTAACTAAATATAATTCCATTTCTAGTTTAGCTAGTTTAAAATTTGTTCCTTTAAAATCTAATTGTGATAAAGAATACTCTGTTTCTAAAATCATATCAGTTAATTTAGGAATTTGCTCTTCTTTTATTTCATTAAGTCTAGCTTTCCAATCATTATACATTGCTTCTATTTTATCATTTTTTAAAAAAGATTCTATTTTAGCTAATTCAGGTGTTATAGGTGCACTATCTATAACGTTTTTTTCATATTCTAAATTATCTATCTTTTTCTTTAATTTTTTTCTTTTAAAGCTTTGCATTATATTTAAAGTCGTTACTATTAAAGTTGCTGGTACAAAAAACAAAATAAATCCAATTAAAAATGTTTTACTCAAGAATACCACCTCTATTATATAATATCACATTTATAAATTTTTTTCTCGCTTTTTTTACAAAAAGAGTGTTTTTTTTACACTCTTTTGTTATCTAGCATTTCTAATTACGACGATTCCGGAAGCGCCTTTGCCTCCCGTATATCCATCCTCCATTGCGCCGCCGCCGCCACCTCCTGTATTTGCCGTAGCTGATTCTCCATTAGCATAGCCTTTGCCACCTTTACCGCCGCCGCCAGCTCCACCTTCTCCAGGCGTACCATTAGCTTCAGAACTACCGCCGCCGCCGCCAGCATATAGAACACCACTACTTTCAGCGAATTCTCTAGTTGTTGTTCCTTGTCCAGCTCCACCAGTATACGTAGAAGCGCCACCATTTGCTCCATCTGAACCTCCTGCTGCGGCCACTCCAGTACCGTTTTGCGTATTGGCACAAGAGCCACCACCGGAACCTCCCGCGCCACCACTTGAACCTGACTTACCACCTTTACCTCCTGCAGCATTAAATGTATCAAATGTTGTTGCTTCTCCATCACCGCCAGCGTGTTTTGAAGTACCACCACTTCCTCCTTGACCAATGGTAATATAATAACTTGGGTCTGCCATAGTTATATGTTTAACGGTTCTTGTATACCCTCCGCCGCCACCGGAACCATTATAACTACCGCCGCCGCCGCCGCCACCTACTAAGAAGATATCAATACCATTCTGGGCACTTCCTAAATTAGTAAAAGTTAAACGACCACTTGTTTTAAATTTTATTCGCCAACTTCCTTCACCTTCATCAATAAATTCATATTCTCCAGTATAAGTAAATTCTGGTGGAGATAGTATTTCTTTGTTCACAATTATATTTCTAATACCACTATATAATACGCCATTATAAGTAGCGGTATATGTAATTAAATATGTGCCAGCTACATCATTACTAAATTCTGGGTTTGATGTATAAGTTATAGTTGTATCTATTTTAGTATTATCATAGCTTACTAAATAAACACCATCTAATAAGTTTATTTCTTCACCTGCTTCGATTTCAATATTTTTAGGTGATACAACTAATTCTACATATTCACCATTTTGAACTAAAGAATTTTCTTCCACTTTATTTCTTACATCTTTTTTTATTTTTTGAAGTGTTAATTGACTATTTATTAATCCCATTAATAAAACAGTAAAAACCACTAGGAAAACAATTAATATTGCATACAAAAAACTAGTAATAGCAAACCCTTTTTGATTATTCCTCATATATAATCCTACTTTCTGTAACTATTATATAAAAAAAATACTACTTTTTCAAGTAGTATTATTTAGCTTGATACCAATTATTTCCGTAACTAACCTCTATCTTTAGTGGTACTCTTAATGTTACTACATTTTCCATAATATTAGTAAGTTCTTTTGTAAAAATATCTATTTCATCATTTGGAACATCAAATACTAATTCATCGTGTACCTGAATAAGCATTTTAGTTTTTAAATTTTTAGTTGTTATCATTTTGTCTACTTCAATCATAGCCATTTTAATTATATCAGCACTTGTTCCTTGAATTGGTGTATTTAAAGCAATTCTTTCTCCTTGTTGTCTTATCATATAATTTTTACTATCTAGTTCTTCTATTTTTCTCATTCTTCCAAACATTGTTTTAATAATATTGTCTTCATAAGCATCTTTTATAGTTCTATCCATATAGTCTTTTATACCAGGATATAAATTTAAATAATCTTCAATAAATTTTTTAGCTTCACTATTTGATAAACCAGTATTTTCAGCCAAACCATATTGACTAATTCCATATATGATACCAAAGTTAACCGCTTTTGCCATTCTTCTTTGTTCTTTAGTTACTAAATCTAAATCAACTTTAAAAATATCACTAGCTGTTTTAGAATGTATATCAATATTATTTTTAAATGCTTCTATAAGAGATTCTACATTAGCCATATGAGCTAAAATACGAAGTTCTATTTGAGAATAATCACCACTTAATATAACTGAATCATTAGATGGTACAAATACTTTTCTTACTAGTTTTCCTTCTTCATATCTTATTGGTATGTTTTGCAAATTTGGTTCAATAGAAGAAAGTCTACCAGTTCTTGTTAAAGTTTGCGTAAATATTGTATGAACTTTTCCATCTTTTAAAATATAGCTTTTTAAACCATCTACATATGTTGACATCAATTTAGTAAGCATTCTATATTCTATTATACTATTTATAATTGGATGAGAATCCTTTAGTTTGTTTAAAACTTCAATACTTGTTGATAATTTTTTATTAGCTTTTAATCCCAATTTGTTGAATAAAATATCTCCTAATTGTTTAGGGCTTGATATATTAAACTCACATCCTGCTTGATTATAGATTGTTCTAGTAATTAAATCTATTTTTACATTTAATTCTTTACCCATTTCTTCTAAAGCAACTGTATCAACTTTTATACCAGTATATTCCATTTTAGCAAGTACTTTTGATAGAGGCATTTCTATATTATAAAAAATATTATCTAATTTGTTTTCAGTTAATTTTTCCTTAAACTTTTCATATGTTTCATAAATAAATTTTGCTTTTTGTAAAGCTGTATAAGCAATAGTATTTATATCTGGTTCTTTTAATTTAGTCTTTCCATACATGTTTTCATAAAATGGTATATCGTAATTATATGTATTAGCTAAATAACTAATATCTTCTTTAGCATTCATATCTAATAAATAAGCCGCAATCATTGTATCAAAACATACATTATCTAAATCTATGTTATTCCATTTAAAAGCAACATTTAGTTTTTTATAATCATATGTATATTTTATATTATCTTTTAAAAATTTAGGATTTTGTTTTAAAACTTCTAGTGGTATAAATAAACTATTATCATTATTATAAACAGCAAGTCCTAATATTTTAGAAATGTGATAATTAGTTCCTAATATTTCTAAATATACAGCACAATTATCTTTTATATCTATTTCATCAATATTTTTTACAATTTGTACTTCTTTAGGTTTTGCGATTACCTCTTGTTGTTTTTTTAAAAATGAATAAAATTCTAATTCTTCATAAATAGCATTAAGTTTTTTATAATCAGCACCCTTATATACTACATCATTTATATTAATATCTAAAGGAACATTTTTTTCAATGATTGCTAATTGGTAACTAAACCTAGCATTATCTTCATCCATTAATAACTTATCTTTTAATCTTCCTTTTACTTTTTCTATATTATTATATAAATTATCAATCGTTTTATATTCTTGTAAAAGTTTTAAAGCTGTTTTTTCTCCTATTCCTTTTACACCAGGAATATTGTCAGAAGCATCACCCATAAGTGCTTTTAAATCTATTATATTTATTGGCTCTATACCATATTCTTTAACAAATGAATCATGATTATATCTAATATAATCTTTTTGTTTTAATAGTTTAATATCTATATCACTTGATATTAACTGTAATAAATCTTTGTCGCTACTTATAATTGTACCAATAAAATCAGGATCATCATCACAAAATTTGGCAAATGTTCCTATTATGTCATCTGCTTCATAATTATCTATTTCATACCACTTTATTCCCATCGCATCCAATATAGATTTAGCAACTGGAAATTGTTGTTTTAACTCTACCGGTGTTTCCATTCTTCCACCTTTATAGTCTTCATATAAATTATGTCTAAATGTTTTTCCTTTATCAAACGCCACTATTATGTGAGTTGGTTTTTCTTCAGACACTATTTTATTCATCATGTTTGTAAATCCAAATAAAGCATTGGTTGGAAAACCTTTACTGTTTTTCATGAAATTACCGTTGTATGCTGTGGCATAATAACTTCTAAATACTAAATTATTGCCATCTACTAATATTATTTTTTCCATTGTATCATCCTTTACTGTTTTTTAATCAATTTAATTGTAGCATTTAACTGTTGGTTTGTGAACCTCACACGATTAAAAATCGTATGCTTCTAACATCGCTATTAGAATTTTCTCCATTTAATAATAATGCTATTATTAATGTAAAGAGACATAAACTCGGATAGTTCCTACCCTATATATTATTTAATAATTAGGCAAGTAACATTTCTATACCGTGCCAAAGGATATTGTTTGCTGCATTATAGTCCCTATTATGTAAATGATTACATTTAGGGCATTCCCAACTTCTTATGCTTAAATCTTTTGCTTCTTTGTTTTGATATCCACAGTTACTACATAATTGACTTGATGGATAATATCTACCTATTCTAATTAATTTTCTGCCGTACCATCTTGCTTTATATTCTAGCATATTAATAAATTTAGATATAGATATATCTCCAAGTATTTTTGCTATTTTCTTGTTTTGAAACATTTCTTTAACATTTAAGTCTTCTACTACTATAACTTGGTTTTCGTTTATAATATTAGTGCTTAATTTTTGTAAGAAATCATCTCTAACATTATTGCATTTATCATATAATTTATTAATTTTATTTTCTAATTTTTTATAATTATTACTATCTTTCTTTTTTAAAGAAAGATTCTTTTGTAATTTACCAATTTTATTATAAGTATTTATTAATTTTTTGGGAGAGTTATATACATTATTAGAACTATCATAAGCAAAATTATGAACTCCCATATCTATTCCTACTATATAACTATTAGTTTCTAATTTTTTTATTTCTTTTCTAACTAATATCATTACTTTATATTTATTATCACTATATTTTTTTACTGTAGCATTAATAATTGTACCTTCTGGTTTTCTATGTACTTTAGCAAATACTTTACCTATTTTAGGTAATTTAATATAGTTATCTAATACTTCGATATTATTATTTGTATAATTAGTTTTGTATGATTCTCCTTTGTTTTTCTTTTTAAATTTAGGTTTACCACCTAATTTATTCATATATCTCTTGGAAGCATTATCTAAATTATAAATAGCGTTACTAATAGCAAATTTATCTACTTCTTTTAACCAAGAATATTCTTGTTTTAATTCTCTGTTACAAATATTGTTATTTGTGTATTTTGAATTATATCCGTTTTTATTAAAATTATCTAAAAAATAATTATAGACAAATCTACAACAACCAAAAGTTTTAGCAATTAAAATCTTTTGTTCTTCAGTTGGATAAATTCTAAAACTATAAGTATATTCCATAAATAACACCTACTTTCCTTGATTAGAAATATATTCTTTAATATTTTCTTCTAGAGTATCACTAACAGTTGCAATAAAATAAGAATGATTCCATAAATGTCCGCCATATAACTGTTGTTTTAACTCTGGATATAATTTAAATAATAATCTTGCACTTGTTCCTTTTAATCTTTTTACAATAGTAGGAATATAATGTTGCGGTTTGCAGCTAATTAACAAATGAACGTGATCTAAGTCTGTATTTATTTCCATTATTTTAAAATCCATTTCTTGTGACAATAATATAAATATTTGCAAGAGAGAATCTTTAACTTTATCTATTAATATTTTTTTACGATATTTTACACAAAATACTACGTGGTATTCTATACCATATACATATCCTCTTCCTTTAGAAATAATCATATTATCACCATAATAATCATACCATATGTAAAACTAAAAGTAAATGTTTTTAGAAATAATAAAAGAAAAATCTAACTCACGAATTAATTCACGAGAGTGCGATTTTTATTTTCTTCAAGTAATACACTTTCTATATATTTAAAAAAATAGCTAGTTTTGTCTATTTAATAGTATAAATATGTCTATTAGTATAAAATAAATATGGGTGATAATATGCATAAGGTTAATAAATATCATGTTGATTACTTAATTTTAATACCGCTTATAATGTTTTCTATTATTAGTATTATCACTATCTATAGTGCTAGTAATTTACTTCCTAGTTATATGAATTCAATTGTTTTTAAGCAAATAATATGGTATATATTAGGATTTATTGTTGCTTATTCTATTATGTTTATAGGTAATAAATTTATTTACAATAATATTTGGTTTATATATGTAATTGGTATTATTAGTTTAATATGTCTTTTGTTATTTGCTAAACCGATTAATGAAGCTAAGTGTTGGTTTACTTTACCTTTTAATATAGGTAACATTCAGCCTAGTGAATTTATGAAAATTATTCTTATTTTTACTTTAAGTAGAGTTATTAATGATTTTAATCAAAAATATAGTAGTCCTACTCTAAAAGAAGAATTTTATTTTTTATTAAAAGTTGGTGTTATTGTTTTTATTCCAAGCTTTTTAACTTTTTTACAACCTGATACTGGTGTTGTATTGATATATTTATTAATAACTATATTTATGCTTTTCTCATCTGGTATAAGATATAGATGGTTTATATTTTTATTTAGTGGATTATTTGTTTGTATTATTTTAATACTAGGATTATATTTTATTAATAATGATTTATTTATTAAGTTATTGGGTACTAATTTCTTTTTAAGAATTGATAGATTATTAGATTGGAAGAAAAAAGAAGGCTATCAACTAGAAAATGGTTTAATTGCGATTGGTTCTGGTGGATTATTAGGTTTTGGAATAAATAAAACACCATTATATTTTCCAGAACCACAGACTGATTTTATATTTGCTGTGTTTGCTAATAACTTTGGATTTATTGGCGCTATATTTTTGCTAAGTTTAATTGTTATATTTGATATTAGACTTGTAACTATTGTATTAAAAAGTAAAAATAATGTTAATAAATATATTATGGCTGGTATTATAGGTATGTTAATATATCAACAATTTCAAAATATAGGTATGACTCTTGGTATAATGCCTATTACTGGTATTACTTTGCCATTCATTAGTTATGGTGGTTCTAGTTTAATAAGTTATATGATTATGGCAGGTGTTATATTTAATATATCTAATGAAACAATTAAATATTAAAATCGAATTCTTATTATTAAAGATTAATGTATTAAAAAAGCCATAATTTTGAGTTATTATGACTTTTTAGTTATTATAAATCGCTTACGCTCCACGGATGACGGCACGGAAAGAGAAGAACCCGACCGCGCTACCGCCGTCACCTCCAAAGACCCAAAGGCCTGCACTAGCACCGTTGCTGCAGGCGCCTCCGCGAAGAAGCCAAGGGTAGGCAGGAACTATAGACATAGTATAGTCATTATACCAACCACCAAATTCTACAGTTCCATAACA
>OBKS01001848.1_pt1 | contig 13592 bp, 11 predicted proteins | sample 1517381 | NCBI WGS metagenome assembly OBKS01 (sample SAMN04571686, study PRJEB22368) | human gut metagenome | biome: human gut; material: stool | host: Homo sapiens | place: Luxembourg | collected 2012-08-03
ATTATCGCTGTATACGTAAGCTGTGTTATTTCTAACATAATATAAAACTCCTCTCCCTAGCTTGCTAATTATTTTGTCTATTTATTTAGATATTCAACAACCTTTTCTAAATTCATTCCTCTTGAAGCTTTCACTAATATAACATCATCATCTTTTATTATGTTATCTAAGTTTTCTATAGCTTCTTCTTTAGTTTCAAAATGATAAAGATTATTTTCATTCATATTATTTTCTTTTAATTCTTTTACTATAAATTCAGAATCTTTTCCTATTGCTATCATTATATCAATATTTCCAAGTGCTGCTTTTCCAACTTGTCTATGACCAAACTCTGCAAATTCGCCCATTTCAAACATGTCACCAAGTATGGCTACTCTTCTATTTTCATATCTTCCAAGTATATTTAATGCTGCACTCATAGAATCTATACTTGCATTATAAACTGAATCAATTATAGTAAGTTTATCTTTTTTTATTATATCTAATCTATTTTTTGTACATTGGAAATTTTTTAAACCGTCTTTTATTTCCTCAATTGTCATATTAAGATTTAAACCTACTAAAATTGCTGCCATAGCATTGTAAATATTGTGTTTTCCTACTGTTGGTATGAAAAATTCTTCTTTTTTTCCATTAATAACAGCCACAAAGTTTATGCTTTCTTCATCCATTTCATATGATTCACAGTAGATGTCATTGTCTTTATCAAAACCAAAAGTTCTTAATTTATAAACTAAGTCTTTAGTTTTTAGAGTTTTTAAACAATCATCATCTCCATTTACTATTAGTAGTGAGTTTTCATCGAAATTTGTAGCTATTTCCATTTTTGCTTTAAATATGCCATCTCTACTTCCAAGATGTTCCACATGAGAATATCCAATATTAGATATTATTCCTATTTGTGGATTTACTATATTTGCTAAATATTCAATTTCATTAAATCCACTCATTCCCATCTCTATTACTGCACATTCATGTTCTTTATTTAAATTAAATAAAGTTAAAGGCACTCCAAATTGATTATTTAAATTACCTACATTTTTTAGTGAATTGTATTTTGCACTAATAGTAGAATATACCATATCTCTTGTAGTTGTTTTTCCCACACTACCCGTTACTGCTATAAATGGTATCTTAAATTTATTTTTGTAGAATTTAGCAATATCTCCAAGTGCAATTTCTGTATCGCTTACTTCTATTACATTAACTTCTTTATTTTCTATGTCAACGTTGTTATTTTTATTTTTTATAATAGTCTTACAGCCTTGATTTATAGCTAAATTAATGAAATTATGACCATCTAAATTCTCGCCAACTATAGCAACAAAAGCACTATCCTTGCCTGCTTTTCTACTGTCAATTACAATATTACTTACTATAGTTTCTTCATTACATTTAGAAACTAACTGTCCTTCACTTGCAAGTATTAACTCTTTTATAGTTAAATATTCCATTTTAACCTCCTTATTCGTATTTAATTATTATAAATTTCCTCATAAAAGGCAATGCATTATCATACATTGCCTTTATACATTTATCTTAATAATTATATACCATATTAACTTTTTTTTGAAGATATTCATAAGTTTATGTAATATTAATTATCAAAATAAATAGATATTAGAGATCCTTCGTTAACACTTACACCAGGTTTTGGGAACATATCTTTTATAACTGTTCCTTTTTTAATATCCACATCATTATCAATATTAGCTTCTAATTTAGCTTCTTCTAAAACTTTTGTTGCTTCCTCTATAGTTAATCCTCTAACATCAGGCACTTTTACTTTAGTTTTAACATTTTCAGCCTTTTCTTCTTCTGTATATTTAGGTTCAACATCTAAATATTTCAAGGTATTGCTCATAACTTCTTTTATAATTGGACCTGCTGTAGTTGAACCAAAGGCCATAACTCCTGTAGGTTCATCTACTATGGCAAGAACTACAATTTGAGGATCATCTGCTGGTGCCATACCTACAAATGAACATACATAATGGCCTTGAGCATAAGTTCCATTAATAACCTTTTGAGCTGTACCTGTTTTTCCACCAAGTCTATATCCTGGCAAATATGCTATCTTACCTCCTCCGTCTGTAACAACAGATTCCATTATTTCTCTCATTTGTGCAGATGTTTCCTTTGAGATAACTTGTTTGACTTTAACAGGATCTAATCCTTTAGTTATATTTCCTTTGTTATCAGTATAGGCCTTTACAAGTCTTGGTTGCATTCTATTTCCATCATTTACTATAGAACAAACTGATGTTATTAATTGAATAGGTGTTACTGATATGGATTGACCAAATGAAATTGTAGCCAATTCTACTGGACCTACATCTTTTTCCTTATACAAAATACTTCCTGCTTCTCCTGGTAAATCTATATTTGTTTTTTTGTTTAATCCAAAGGCATCTATATAATTATACATTTTAGAAACTCCTAATCTTCTTCCCACTTCTACAAATACTGGATTACAAGAGTTTTGTACACCTTGCTTAAAAGTTTCTGCTCCATGAGGTCTATATGATCTCCAACATTTAATTTTTCTTCCTTCTACAGTTACGCTACCATTACATGTAAATTTATCATTTTGTTTTACTACACCTTCTTCTAGACCTGCTGAAGAAGTTATAAGTTTAAATGTTGAACCTGGTTCATATGTATCACTTATAGCAGTATTTCTCCACATATTAGAATAAGCAGCCATAGTTTTTTTATCATCATCTTTACATTCTTCTAATATTTTTTCATAATATGGATAAATTGCTTTTGTTGGAGTATTAGGATTATAATCTGGTTTTTTCACCATGGCTTTTATATCACCTGTTTTAGGATCCATGGCAATAATGGTAACTTTAGTTGCATTATTTTCTTCATAAGCTTTTTGTGCTGCCTTTTCACAATAATGTTGAATAACTTCATCAATAGTTAATACAAGGCCATTGCCTGTTGTTGGCTCATAATATTGTTCTGAACCTTGAGGAATTTCTTTTCCTGCTGCATCTGTACTAACAACTAGTTTTCCTGCAGTTCCTTTAAGAACACCATCATATTTAAGTTCTATTCCAGCTACTCCTGAAGAATCAGAAGATGTATGACCTAAAACATATGATGCAAAATTCCCATAAGGATAGTATCTTTGATTATCTTCTGCCACCCATATTCCTGATAATCCCGCCTTAGTAACTTTATTTGCTGTTTTATCATCTATCCATCTTTTTACTTTTACTAAAGCCATTTTCTTTTTATTTACCTTTTTGTAAATATCATCATAGTCTTCATCAAGTATTTTTGATAATTGTTCAGATGTTTTTTTAGCATCTTTAACTTCAACAGGTTTACACCATACAGTGTATTTTGTAACACTAACTGCAAGCTCTTTCATATTTGTATCATATATAGTTCCCCTTTTTGCTTCTATAGGTATTTCTCTTGTTTGTTGTTCTGCTGCCTTTGTACTTAACCATTCCCCTTTTATAAGTTGCAAATAGCCTATTCTAAATATTAAACATAAAAATAAAGAGCATGCCAATACCATTACTATAACTAACCTTTTTTTGCTATTTATCTTTATCTTCATTAATAACCTCCTTTTCTAATTATTCAAATCAATATATCTTATTTGATTATCCTTAGGATAATCCATGTTTAATTTTTCTTTTGCATTTTCTTCTATATTAGTAACATTTGAATCATTTAATATTTTTATCTTCATTTCATCTAAAGCTATTTCTTCTTTTCTTAGTTCTTTTTTTAATGTATTTATTTCATATTTATAGTTAGACATAATAGCATTTCCACTTAGATTTATGATTATTATTACGAATATAGGAATTGAAAATAAAATAGGCTTAGCTAGTCTTTTTATTTTTCTCTTTCTATATCTATTCTTTTTTCTTTTCTTGTATTCGTTGATATTTTTTACTCTTGCCTTATTCTTCAAATAACCACCTCCAAATGTTTTACTATATACTTATTAAATTTTATTTACTATCCTTCCTTTAAAGATTTATACAAAAATTAATACATAAAATAATAAAAAATATAAAATATAGAATATTTTTTTAAAAATTCATTTTATATTTTTGAAAATTCCACTTCTATTGTAGATTTAATATATGTAAATTCTCCTATTACAGTTGGAATAAGAACTGATATGGATGCTTTACCAATAAACGAAGAATCTTTTATTGATTACAAATCTGAAAATAAAAATATAATGCATGCTTGCGGTCATTATGCTCATATGGCAATCGCCCTTTGTGTGTGCAAAGTTTTAAGGAAATATTATCTGTGATAAAGTTAATTTAGTAGGAACTCTTAGAACTTTGAATAAAGAAGATAAAAATTTATCTAAAAAAAGAATTTTTGAGATTTGTACATATATAGGTAAATCTTTTAACAGTGAATGAAATATTTGTTGATATAAAAGAAGGTATCCCTCCTTTAATTAACGATATTAAACTTGTTCCTAAAGTTATTGAAAATGAAATTGATATTTTATGTGAAAATAATATTATCATAAAAAATCAATCGTCTCTTGGTGCTGAAGATTTTACTTATTTTTTAGAAAAAACTAGGGGTGTGTTTTTTAATTTAGGATACTCTAATAAAAAACTTAATTCTCCTATCCATACATCTACTTTTAATATATATGAAAATTGACTTGTTCTTGGAGTAATGATACAGTTAAAAAATATTTTTATATTTCAGTAAAGTACCATTTATATAAAAGGTTCTTAAAAGAGAACCTTTTATATAAGAGTGTGGACAAAGTCTACACTCTTATATGATTCAATCATCTTTATTTTTTGATTATTATTTTCTATAATGATGCTTTTTCTAAAGCTTGATTTAAATCCCAAAGTAAATCATATACATCTTCTATTCCCACAGAAACTCTTATCATATCAGGTGTAACACCAGCTAGCTTTTGTTCTTGTTCATTAAGCTGTGCATGAGTAGTACTTGAAGGATGTATTACAAGAGACTTTGCATCTGCTACATTTGCCAAATGAGAAAATATTTGAAGATTTTCTATAAATTTAATTCCAGCTTCAAGTCCTCCTTTTATTCCGAAAGTAAATATTGAACCTGCTCCCTTTGGTAAATATTTTTTAGCTAAATCATTATATTTATTACCTTCAAGTCCTGGATAGTTTACCCAAGCAACTTGAGGATGATTATTTAAGAATTCTGTTATTTTTTTAGTATTTTCCACATGTCTTTCTATTCTTAGAGATAAAGTTTCTAGTCCCATTAATAAGTTAAATGCACTTTGTGCACTTAAACAAGCTCCTGTATCTCTTAAATATTGAGCTAATAATTTTGTAGCATAAGCAGCTTTTCCACAATCCTTAGCATAATTTAATCCATGGTATGATGCATCTGGTTCAGTTAAGCATGGGAATTTTCCACTTCCAATCCAATCAAAGTTTCCACTATCAACTACAACTCCCCCTAAAGTTGTCCCATGTCCTCCTATAAACTTAGTAGCAGAATGTACTACTATATCTACACCATGTTCAAATACTTTTATTAAATATGGTGTACCAAAAGTGTTATCTAACATAAATGGTATTTTTGCTTCATGTGCAATTTCTGCTATTTTTTCTATATCAATTAAATTTATTCCTGGATTTCCTATAGTTTCTGCATAAACAAGTCTTGTTTTGTCATTTATTGCTGCTCTAAAACTTTCAGGGTCATCAGGATTAACAAAATGAGTCTTTATTCCCAATTTAGGTAACATATTTGATAATAAATTAAATGTTCCTCCATATATAGTTGGTGCAGCCACAATTTCATCTCCTGCTTGAACTATATTTAATATGGCTGCATTTATTGCTCCCATTCCAGATGCAAAAGCTACTGCTCCTACTCCTCCTTCAAGTAGAGCCATTCTCTCTTCAAATACAGCTACAGTCGGATTTGATATTCTTGAATAAATATGTCCATCTGTTTTTAATGCAAATAAATCAGCTCCGTGCTTAACACTTTCAAAACAATATGATGTAGTTTGATATATTGGAACTGCTCTAGCTCCCGTAGCTGAATCTGGTTCTTGTCCCCCATGAACTTGTAATGTTGCAAAACCTAATTTTCTTTCACTCATTATTAAATCCCCCTTTTATATAATTAGTACTTTTAATTTTTTATCTTAGAGTATTTCTTTGTAAAATCAATTTAAGATTTCTTACAATAAAAAAAGTTCTTATATCTTAAAGATAAAAGAACCTCAATAATAATCTAAGATTTACCTCTTATCTTTCTTATGTTTCCATAAGTAGGATTTAGCACCTATCTAATTATAGGTTGCCGGACTTCATTGGGCCTATTCCCTCCATCACTCTTGATAAGATTTTTATTATAAATTAATAAGTTAATTATATTTTACTTATTTATATTTCGCAACAATACATTTAATTTTTAAATCATTTTTTTTCAGCAACTCTAAGTTTTGCACTTCTAGCTCTTGGATTTCTTTCAACTTCTTCATCACTAGGAAGTATCGGTTTTCTTGTAATTACCTTAACTTCTGACTTCTTGTTACATTGACAAATTGGAAGTTCTGGAGGACAAACACAGCTTAGTGCTAAATCTTTAAATTCATTTTTTACTATTCTGTCTTCTAATGAATGGAAAGTTATTATACATATTCTACCTTTTTTGTTCATTATAGAAACAGCATCCTCAATCATTTTATTTATAACACCAAGTTCATTATTAACTTCTATTCTTATTGCTTGGAAAGTTCTTTTAGCTGGATGTGGTCCATCTATTCTAGCTTTTTTAGGTATAGCTTTTTTTATAACATCCACAAGTTCTCCAGTTTTCTCTATTGGACCATTAGCTTCTCTTTCTTCTACTATGAATTTGGCAATTCTCTTTGCCCAATTATCTTCACCATAATCTCTTATAATCTTAGCTAATTGTTCTTCACTATAAGTATTAACCACATCATAAGCAGAAAAATCTTTTCTAACATCCATTCTCATATCTAATGGCGCATCATGCATATAAGAAAATCCTCTATCAGCTTCATCAAGTTGATGAGAAGATACACCTAAGTCTGCTAAAACTCCATCGATTTTATATACACCTATTTTTTCTAATTCTGATTTTAGATTTTCAAAATTACTGTGTACAAATTTTACTCTATCAGAATATTCAGCAAGTCTTTCTTTAGCAGTTGCTATAGCATTTTTATCTTGGTCAAATCCAATAAATAATCCTTTATTTGATAATCTCTTTACGATTTCTTTGGAATGTCCTGCACCACCCATAGTACAGTCTACATACACTCCATCTTCTTTTATATTTAAATTGTCTATACATTCATCTAAAAGTACAGATACGTGGTTAAATTCCATTTAAAATTTACTTCCTTTCTGTAAAGTATATTTTGTCAATTTTAATAGATTTATATATTATCTCTTATTTTTCTTTTTGATAATATTTTATGTAAAATTAAACAAACTATAATTGTTATTAAACTTATTACTTGAGCCATTCTAAGCGGACCTATCATAAGAGAATCTGTTCTAAGTCCCTCTATGAAAAATCTTCCTAAAGAATATAAAATTAAGTAATATATAGCTAGCTGACCTTCATATTTTTTCTTTTTTCTAAAAGACCATATAAATATGAATATAGCTAAATCCCAAATAGATTCATATAAAAATGTTGTACTTTTACACCATTTACCATTATTCCCCATGGTAGAGATGTTGGTCCACCATGTGCTTCTCCATTTATATAATTTCCCCATCTTCCTATAGCTTGACCTAAAGGAATACCAATCATCACAGTATCAGCCATTTTGAAGAAATTAATTTTTTTAATTTTAGTATATATAAATCCAGCAAGTATTCCACCAATTAAAGCACCATGAATTGCCATTCCTCCACCTCTGAAATTTAATATCTCAGATAAATGCTTAGAATACCAAGACCAATTAAAAATAACGTAATAAAGTCTAGCACCTATTAACCCACAAGGTATTGAAACTATAGCTAAATTTAATATATCATCTTCACTTATATTTACTCTTTTTCCTTCTTTTAATGCTAATAAAACACATAGTATCATAGCTGATGCCATTAATACTCCATACCACATTATATCTAATCCAAATATAGTAAAGGCTACCCTATTCATAATTCCACCTCTTATAATTTAAATAATTTCTTTAAAAATCCCTTTTTCTTTTGCTCTTCTTTGTAAGGCTTTGGCAAATTTAAAGCTTCATTGTTTATTATGGCATTATTATTTTTTATAAATAAATCATCTGCCATTTCTTTTGAATATTTCTCACTTACATATTTATAAGCATCTAAAAATATTGGTGTTCTTCTTTTACTACTATGAGCATCTGTTCCCACCACATGAACCATATTGCGATTTAATAAAGTATTACAAACTTTTTGTAATTCTTTTCCACTCTTCCCAAGTATGCTATGTGAGTTTACTTGAATGATTGCTCCTGCATTTATAACTTCATATATTAATTCTGGATTTTCTTGAACTTCTCTATATCTTTCCACATGGGCAAAAACAGGAATATAGTTTTTTTCTTTTAATTCGTATACTATATTACATAAATCCTTTGGAAAATTAGTTGGAGGAAGTTCTATCAATATATACCTACTATTATTTAAAGTATAAAAGTCTAATTCATCAATTTCTTTTATTAAATCTTTAGTATAGTAAATTTCATTCCCAATCAATACTTCTATATCTATCATATTTTCTTTTAGAACATTATTAAAATCTTCTAGTTCTTTTAATAATTCTTCGCCTTTTTTATACCTAAAATCAGGATGATAATGAGATGTATTAACAATTTTTGTTATCCCTTGTTCCTTTGCTATCATTGCCATTTCTATGGACTCATTCAAGCTTCTAGAACCATCATCAACTTCAGGCAAAATATGGCAATGTATATCAATCATAAAACATAGCCTCCTCATACCTTAAATAATTATTTTTCAATTTTTATTATATCAGTTTATTATTAATAAAAAAATAGAATGCCTTAATTATAATAGACTAATCAATATTTTACAATGAAAAAAAGGATAATTAAAGTCATTTTTAACTAAAATTACCTTTTAACTAAATATTGGCTAATTATCCTTTTTTTATTCTGTTTTTATTTTGGTTCGGCTATTGATATTACACAGTTTTCTTCTTTAAAATGATCATTTAATCTTTCTGTTACTTCTTCAAAAGTTACTTTTTTCATAACTTCAACATAATCTAATAAATTAATTCCTTTAAATTTATATGTTATAAAGTTATTTGCTATAAAAGTAACTGAATCAAAATATTTTATAAAGTTACCAATGTGTTTTTTCTTAGTTCTTTCAAAAGCCTCTTTATCTAAACCTTCTTTTTTGAATTTTTCAATATAATTCATAATTATTTCTTTTACTTTACGAGGATCTTTTGATTCTCCTCCTATGGAAGTATAAGAATAATCTATTTGAGAAGAAAATCCAGCTCCAAAGTTTGGAGTTATAAGACCTTTCATATACAAATCTTCGTAAATAAGACTTCCTTTTTTGAATAACATATCTGTAAGTATATCAGTCATTACTTCATATTTTAGTAATTCTTCACCTTTTATATTTACCTTGTCATCTTTAAAACAAATTGAGAACATTGGCATTGATATAGGGAATTTTTGCACAATTTCTTTTTGTTTAACTTCCTTAGGTTCTTCTGGATAAAATCTTACAATTTCTTCTTGTAATCTTTCTATATCTTTATGATTAGATTTTCTTACACATTCAAAAACTTCTTCTGCATCTAAATCACCTACTACAAATAAAATCATATTTCCTGGATTATAGAAAGTATTATAACATTTATAAAGTTCTTCTTTTGTTATCTTATATATACTCTCCACACTACCTGCTATATCTATTCTTGTTGGATGATTTACATACATAGCTTTTAGAGCATTAAAAAATACATTCCATTCTGGATCATCATTGTACATTTTTATTTCTTGCTCTATTATGCCTTTTTCTTTTTCCACATTTTCATCTGTAAAATATGGAGTTTGCACATAATCTATTAAATGATCTAAACTTTCATAGAAATATTCTGTTGCTGAAAATAAGTATGCTGTCATAGTGAAATTTGTAAATGCATTGGCATTAGCTCCCCATTTAGAAAACTTATCAAAGGCATTACCACCATCTGGTTGTTCAAACATTTTATGTTCTAAGAAATGAGCAATACCTGCATTAACTACTATTTTTTCTTTTTCATTTATTGGAATAAATTCTAAATCATTCGATCCATAGTTAGTAGCAAGGACAGCATATTTTTTAGTAAATCCTTTCTTTGGCATAAAATAAACATCTAAGCCATTTTCCATTTTTTCATAATATAATTCTTCTTTTAATAAGTCGTTAACGATTTTTTCCATAATTATGCCTCCTTGTTATTACTTAAGAAGTATATAGTATCTAATTCAATATTTTTAAATGCTTCTACTATATCACTTACTGTAACTTTTTCTATCATTTCTATAATTTTTTCCACAGTTGTGTTAGTCCCACCCATGCTTTGTGAGAAGTAAAAATCTGATGAACCACCTAAAGAATCTTTTATTGTTTTAAGAGAACTAATTATGGCACTTTTACTATTTAATAATTCTTCATCAGAAATTTTTCCTTCTTTTAAAGATTTTAATTGTTCACCTATTAATTCCACAGTTTTATCATAATTTTCACTTTCTATCCCCGATGATATAAACATAGATGTTTTATATTTTTCTAAAGAAGAGTAAATATAGTAACATAAGCTTTCTTTTTCCCTAACATTTACAAATAATTTAGAATGTGGTCCTCCACCTAATACATTAGAGCCTACGAATAGTGAATAATATTTAAATTCATCTTTATAATCTACATTACATCTATATCCCATAACTAGTTTACCTTGAGTTATGTCCATTTCTTCTTTTATAACTTTAATTTCATCTACTTTTTTAATAAAATCAGCTCTAGGTATTTCTATTATATTTTCTCTATGAAAATCAAATCCATTTGATATAATTTCTACAATTTCATCTTCATCAAAATTACCTTCTACAACTATGTCTATTGGTGATGTTTTCATTATATTTACATAATGTTCATATAATCCTTTAGCTGTTATTTTGTCTATATCTTCTAAATATCCTAAATCACTTATACCATATTTTTCATTTTTAAACATTTCTTCACGTGCACGTTCAACAGCATATCTACCTTTGTCATTTATAATAGATTCTATTCTATTTTTTAAATTTTCTTTTTCTATGGCCACATATTCTTCTTTAAATCCACCATCTATAACTAAAGGATGATTTACTACTTCATCTAAATATTTAACTACTTTTTTAAATATTTGTTCATCTAAATACTCTTCATCAGTACTTATAATTTTAAAAGTAATTACTTGACTTTCTCCTCTTTTAGAACTATCAGCACCTATAGATACTCCATATAAATCATCTTGATGATATGACATTTCTCTAGCACTTGGGTATTTTTCACTACCACTTTTTATTATGGAAGGAAGCAATGCATTCATTGTTACTTCATCTCTATCTAAAATTCTCTGAATATAAATACTTACTAAGTTTGATTTAAATTTTTCTTCTGGAATTAAAGTTAAATTAATTCCTTTGCCTAAATTTATTGTTTTGTTATTTTTCATTTTTACCTCCTCTATAAATACTTTCTGTTTATACAATAAATGATTTATATATTCAAAATTTTTCCTTTTATATTAATTATATCTCTTTTATTATTTTCGAAAATACCTATTTTTATTTTAATCATTCATTTTTATTATAATGTGCTAATTTTTAAGTTAAAATCCTCTCTAAAGTATAAATTATTACAAAAATAATCTATTTTACATAAAATAACTTAATTCAAACGTGTTTACACATATTAAGATTATGATGTATAATCAATATGTATGTCTAGAAAATACTTAAAAGTGTTTATAATTTATATATAAATAAATTGACAAATATGTAAATTCATATAAGAAAGGAAGATAATTAATATGAAATTAGGTATAGTAGGATTACCAAATGTTGGTAAAAGTACACTATTTAATGCTATAACTCAAGCAGGTGCTGAATCTGCAAACTACCCTTTCTGTACAATAGAACCAAACGTAGGTGTTGTTTCTGTTCCAGATGAAAGATTAGAAGTATTAAGAGAAATGTATGACTGTAAAAAAGTTGTTCCAACAGCAATAGAATTCTGTGATATAGCAGGTTTAGTTAGAGGAGCTTCAAAAGGTGAAGGTTTAGGAAATAAATTCTTATCTCACATAAGAGAAGTTGATGCTATAGTTCACGTTGTTAGATGTTTCGATGATCCAAACGTTGTTCACGTTGATGGAAGTGTTGATCCACTTAGAGATATAGAAACTATAAACTTAGAATTAATATTCTCTGATATAGAAATATTAGAAAGAAGAATACAAAAAAGTGCTAAAGCTGCTAAAGCTGACAAATCTATAGCTGCTGAAGTTGAATTCTTAAAAGAAATATTAGCAGTTCTTGAAGAAAATAAATCAGTTAGAACTATGGATTTAACAGATGATCAAAGAGAATTTGTTGAAACTTTAAATCTATTAACTTCTAAACCAGTTATATATGCTACAAATGTTTGTGAAGATGATTTAGCTGATGAAGGTGAAAACAACGAATACGTTCATAGAGTTAGAGAATTTGCTGCTTCTGAAAATGCTGAAGTTGTTGTAGTTTGTGCACAAATAGAAGCTGAAATAGCTGAATTAGAATCAGAAGAAGAAAAGAAAGAATTCTTAGAATCATTAGGACTTGAACAATCTGGTCTTGATAAATTAATCAAATCTTCTTACTCTTTACTTGGACTTATGTCTTACTTAACTGCTGGTGTTCAAGAAGTTAGAGCTTGGACTATAACAGTTGGTACTAAAGCTCCACAAGCTGCTGGTAAAATCCACTCTGACATGGAAAAAGGATTCATCAGAGGTGAAATAGTAAACTACAAAGATTTAGTTGAATGTGGTTCTATAGCTGCTGCTAGAGAAAAAGGTAAAGTTAGACTTGAAGGTAAAGAATACGTAATGCAAGATGGTGACGTGGTTAACTGGAGATTCAACGTTTAATATAAAAATAAAGTCAATAACAGATATATTCTGCTATTGGCTTTTTTTATGCATATTATTTTTAATTTTCTGTATATTTTAAAATTTATTTTTTTATATTTTCATAGTGCTATAATTATTACATTAATAAATTATTTTTAGGAGGATAAAAATTTGAGAAGAAATGATAGAGCTGTAAATGACTTAGATATGATTAAAAATCTTGTATCTAAATGTCAAGTTGTTAGAATTGCTATGTGCAAAGACAATGTACCTTATCTAGTTCCATTAAACTACGGCTATGAGTTTAATGAAGATGAGCTTATACTTTATTGCCACTGTGCAAATGAAGGTAAAAAAATTGATATTTTATCAGAAAATCCTAATGTATTTATAGAAATTGATAATGAACATAATATCATAAAAGGCAATATACCTTG
>OBKS01001854.1_pt1 | contig 13554 bp, 15 predicted proteins | sample 1517381 | NCBI WGS metagenome assembly OBKS01 (sample SAMN04571686, study PRJEB22368) | human gut metagenome | biome: human gut; material: stool | host: Homo sapiens | place: Luxembourg | collected 2012-08-03
GTATACGTAAGTAATTGAAAATTATATAATTGTTAAATTTTTAACGAACTATTGATAATAATTGTTTTATTATTTTTCTCTTCTAACCAATAAATAGCATTATCCAAAAGATTTATCAATAGTTGTAAGAGATCCGCATCTGTACATTTTGCCACTAAAGGAGATCCAATAATATTTATCTTATATTCAATCTTATGCTCGGTCAAAGTACGCCTATATATGGTTATAACTTTGTCTAAAATATCTTTTATTCTTATTTGACGACGTCTCTGCTTAGATGAAGTGAACAACATCTGTAAATCTTTCATCTGATTTTGAATATATGTAAATATTCCATAAAGCTTTTGAAGTTCTGATGTTAAAAGAGAGTAGTCAAAATTTGAGTGTAAAGAATCTTCGTATAGAGATCTTAATTCATCAATCCCTTTGCTTAACATCATCATTATATCATGACTAGCTGTTTCTACCGAAATACCAACGGCAGCCAAAGATTCCGTACGTTCGACTCTGCAACTTAAATATTTATTCTCAGATTTATAAGCATTCTCTAATTGCATTAATAGAGCCAATGCATTGTTGTCATCCTTAAGTTGATTACGGAGATTGGATATTTCTTTACTTACCGCATCTTTACGTATCTTATCAAGTTGTGACTTCTTTTCTTTATCTGCTAAATATGCAGCATACGCTCCATTACGTATGTATGATAGAAAACTTTGTATTATACAAATAAAATCAGTAGTATAATTTCCCTCTTCAATAAGTCCCTCTCTATTTGTTTTATCTTTCAGATGAGGATTGCCAAATTTTGTTATCTTAATCCTTCCTACTATTTGGTCATTACTTAAAAAATCTCCGGCTCGGACTGTACCACGACGTACTTCTATTTGTAACCAATCGTCATCTGGATCACCATAAGGGAGGACACGAATATTATCGCGGAGTAAGTAAATTCTATGCTCTTTAATAATAGATTTTGCTTCCTTAGGTAAGTAATACTTAGATGACTCATCCTTTGAATTTAAATCAAAAACATACAAATCAAACTCAAAGTCACCGAAATCAGTAACTTCTCGAAATACCTTAGTTACCCTATCTTGGAAATGGTTTCTAAAAACACTCATACCTCTAAGTCCATCTTCTTTTATACTCACAGACTTAGTATGACCATTTTGTTTATATGTAAACAATCCTAAATTCGAGGAATAATGCCCATTTGTTATTTGTAATACGCTTTGAGTCTCAATTAAATTACGCAATGTAATGTCATTAGACTGTTCTTCTTGAATCCAAAGATGATTATTTAGATATAATCCTATTGTAAAATTATTTTGTTTCTCATTCGGGCTGATAACTTCATTAAACAAATCTCCAAATCTCAAAAAACTATCTTTGATTGGTTTAAGTTTTGCCAAAGACCATGAGCCAGATAGATTTGATATCTCTATACGAGTTCCATGACTATTTTCGCATTTATCAAATTTTAAATTATTTATAGTAACATCATGCTCTACAAATACATTAGGAGATTGTTCCTCCAATTTAAAATTTAATTCGTCTAGATAGAGTCCTTCATTACCTTCTTTGGCTCCATCTATAAAATCACTATCATATGAACTTAAATCAAAACACAAAGTATATTCTTTACTACTTTCGGATTCCTCTTTTGAATTTAGAATCCAGTTTGCAGGTCTAGTTGTTAAATTTACGGTTTTACCTAGTTTTAGCATAGCGTATCTACCAATCCCTTTCTCTCCTTGAATAATACGATTATATTTAGGAGTCCTCCGTTCTGAACCATCCTTAGAAAATTTATTAGGTGTAGCAGGATTCATCCAAGATTTCTCAATCCTCTCAGGTGTCATGCCACATCCATTATCTTCAATAATAATTCGAGATTCTGAAGTAATATTTAGAGACTCTGAAAATCCCTCAAAAGAGACCTTTACCCAATCTGCATCTGCATCATAGGCATTTTTTATCAATTCAATAACTGCGATCTGCTCGTTCTTAATTAATTGATCACCCAACATCGTTAGTAATCGAGCGAATGGTCTGATTGTTACATTCTTAGCCATATTAATTACATTTTCTTGCAAAAATGACGAACTCTTCTGAATAAACTTTCCTGCAACTGCCTTTAATACTGGCAAACTTCCCATTATTATCTCGATAGGGGGTAAGTATTTTATTGCATATTTTACGTCTATCTACTTCTACATTGACTAATCCTTCAGTCAACAAGCATTCTGTCAAATGCTTTGCATTGTCAATTTTTACTCCTTTATATTCCGTATTACCTATAACAAAAAGGCAAGCTCCCCCAGGATTCAACATTTCAACTACTTTATGAATGGTCGATTGAATGTCAATGTAATATTGTGCAATAGAACGCGCTTTCCTTTTATCCGTCGAATACATCCTAAACACAATCTCTAGACCAACATTATTTAGTGTTTTTATGTTCTTATTAAAATCTTCTGAATGATATAAACTTCCTATTGTGCCTTTACGAAGACTCTTAAAATCATCAGTATATTCAAGCCAAAGTGTTGACAGTTGGTGTAAATCAGCATATTCATACGAGGTTACATACGGAGGGCTGGTTACTATCAAGTCAACAAATGGTTTTTCAATATTTATATTTAAAATATTAGCTCTTATTATATCTGCATCACCATATTTTTCGTTAATATTTTCCAAATTGGCTCTTCGCATCATATTTACCTGATGTATGTATGTAGAAAGAACATCTTTGGGTTTCTTCTTAGGATCAATTTGAGGCTTAATTGATTTTGTTAGCCATCGTGAGCAAGACTTTAGTATGTTAGAAAAAGCACACAGAAAAAAATTACGATAGACGCCCTCATCTGTAGCCAAATATATTGCAGACCTAAGTTTAAATAGTTCATCAATATGCTCTTCATCAAACCAATAACGTATTCGCTCATTAGAATATATGTGATTACTTTTATCTATACTGTTCGTTTTATACGCAGCAATTATTCGGTCAAAAATATCCTTTAATTGTTCATCTTGATACACATTGCTTTTGGTTTCTGCAATCAATGTTGCGACAGGATTTATATCACATCCCCAAAAATGCTTACCGTTTCTTACTGTTTCAAATGCGACCGTGCCGCAGCCACAAAAGATGTCTGCTACGGTTTTAACAGATATGTTATTATCTTCGGCTTTCCGAATCGCTTTTGTCGTTATAAATGCAGGAAATTTAGCGGGATATGCATGTATGCTGTGCATATTCCTCTCTTGTTCCACAGGCATATTCCACTCTTCTTTGATACTAATAGTGTCAAAGTCTATAGAGTGATAATTTTCAAGTGTTACATTCATTCTTGCTTTTGCTATTATGTACAATACACCTAATTTATGGACAAAAGTATAAAATAATCCTCAGTTAATCAAATCTATAGAGAATCATTTGGTTGGTGGATTAGTGGTTAATTTTTGGACTAGCCTATAAATCAGGCATATAGCATACGCCACCCCATCGTTAGGCCAGGTTTTAACCATTTTCCGTATTTTTGTTAGATTTTTTTGTTTTTTTATGTGGTCGACAGGCTTAGAAGCGAAAGATGCTTCTTCCCTCCTGTCACCATATCCTCGAAGAAGTCCCCGAGGAACCGCCATACCGATTGACCGGCAAGCTTCACTGTACTCACTACGCTCAGATATACTGCTGCCATTTCCGCACCAGCATCACTTCCGTAGTGTTGTATAGCTTTTCGCAACGCAGTAAATGGTCGGACCTGACGCTCGGCCAGGTTGTTGTCTATCGGATATCTTCCATCCTTGCGGTACATGAACAAGCCTTCCTTGAAGTGGTCGAAGTAGTTCAGAGCCTGGGCCATGTAATAACTTCGTTTCGGATTCTCCTTTGATAGTTCTTCCTTCAACAGACTCCGCAGTTCCTGTTCTATCCGAGATGTCTCTTCCGACTGACGAACTTCATATATCTGCTGTATCGTATAACCTTTTTCCTTGTAGATACTTTCCAACTCGTACAGGCGCTGTATCAGTTTTATGAACTTCTGTGCCGATGTATCCTTTCCCAGATTATACGCTTTCTTGAACTTCACAAACGCATGGTCCATGCAGAGCAGGTGGTCCACGCTCAGTGTTCCGTCTAGAAAGTTATATGCATTGTAGCCGTCTGTCATTATCGCCTTCACTTCAGATTCTCCCTAGAAGTCCGTCACACCCCACCATAATCATAAACTTACGTATCACTTGATCTGTTTTTTCATTAAAGTAACGACATGGGTTCATTCCAGTCCTCCCATTTTTGTGCTAACAACTATAAGTTTTCACAAAGAAACCAAGTCAAGGCATCTGGTCGCCCATCTGAAATTGCATTAATGGGCCAGTAACATGTGGTTGTTGCGGAGGTAGATGATAAGAGAATTCTCCACCAATATTATTTTCAACCACCTTAACAATATTGCTCGATTCCCCAAGTATCATACAACAATGATGTATGCTCAACACCATATCTTGAATCTTTGGATCTGTCTCAAGTTCTTCAATATTTAATCCTACATCTTTGCACCTCTGGATATCGATATGACGGCTATGAACCTTACTATCATCATTATTCACAAATACCCCCTTTATTCGCTCCTTTATTTCTTCTGAATATTGTGTCTTCGAGAGTATATCATCCGCCAAATTTTTTGAGAGTTCATCAGCTTGTTGGCATAGCGTCAAAAAAGTAGGGTTTAATTTTGAAATAATTGTCTGCCATAAGCCAAGACTTGCCGGATTTCGACTAACATCATTTATTGCACGTTCAAACTCCTTCAAGACAGACTGGCAAGGCAAGTTGTTTAGTTGCGGATCGAAAGGACCAAGACAAGACTGTTTACCCATCATTATAGACCTGCAAGACACAGCAATCATAGAACCTGCAGACATGGCCATTTGAGGGATTATAGCCCTAATATCTCCATTAAACATCGAATGAAGATACTTGATAATTTGTTCTGTAGCCGAAATATCACCACCTGGAGTATGAAGGATTAAATCAAGTCCCTTGCTTCTATCCAGTTTATGTACAGTCTCCATGAAAGCATTAATGTCTTTATCGTTGATTATCGAATCACGGACATTCTTATTCATAAACGCAGAAAAATACAAAATGGTATTTCGCCCCGTGTGTTCTGATAACTCCCTCAAAAACTTCTTTTTCTGATCCACAAGGAACAATACGCCACCATTTGGGTTTTGCTGCGTGACATGAGATTGGGACTCATTCTTGAAATAACTCCAACTTGGCATAGCTCTATAACATTACAATTGATTTGTGGGTTCCCGAGGCACATTGTACATCATCCTCGAAAGCGGAATACTGCTGATACATTCCATCTTTCATTGGCCAGTCTTGATTTATATATTGCGATGGTTTATAATCCTTCATCAACTGGTCATAACTTTTATTAAAATCTTTGTCCATAGCAAAAACAATTAGTTCTTTGCGAAATTATAAAACTTTTCTTAAATCTCAAAATTCAAGAGAAAACCTTTCAATCACCATTCAATCCTTTTGAATGACATCTTTTACAATCGAGTAGGAGGAAAACGAAGTAGTTTTCTTCCTACTTTCGTTTTCCGACCTCTCACACCACCGCACGTGCGGTTCCGCATACGGCGGTTCTTTATCTTGCGTGCAATCTGACATAGTAGTCCATCAAACAAGGATATCCAGCGGCACGGAGTTTATCAATGGTTGCAGCGTTGTGCATTATGCCTTTCGCATTTGCCCAATATCCCTTGCTGCTGTTGCCGTGGATTCTTGCCCAGTATGGCTTGATACCACATCGTATGAGATTCTTTACCCTTGTCCTAGGCTTCTTCCAACTTTTCCATATACACATGCGTATCCGCCTGCGAAGCCATTTATCAATGCTTGCCAGCGATGTTTTCGCATCTGCATATTTGAAGTATGACACCCATCCGCGTATGACTTGGTGTAGCACAATTTTCCTGCGTTCATATCCCATCCCATTGCTCCAGCCCGTCAGCACCTTAAGTTTCGCCTTCAGTTTAAACAGGCTCTTGGGATGGACACCCAACCTTCAGCCCTCTCCAGTCTTGTAGAAGGTATGCCCTAGGTACTTCATCCCACGGACATGGCCGACTTCCGTTTTGTCGAGGTTTACTTTCAGGTGGAGTTTCTTCTCGATGAACTTGGTCAGGCCTTCGCATACGCGCTCCGTTCCCCTCATGCTTTTGCAGAAGATTAGGCTGTCATCTGCGTAACGCACGAACGGATGACGCAGTCCACCAGGGTCGGTATACCCAGTTTACGCGTCTTACCATTGTCTTTCGGGATTTCCACCCTGCGCACTGGCATGGGCTTATATTTCCCGTTCAAGATGGAGTTCCTGAGTTCATCGTTGTGGAGTTTCAAGTATGGAAGCAAGTCCTTTGCCTCCATCGAGTCGACACCTCCGCTCCCGCCGTTCGATACTACCTTCCTATATGCTCGGTTCATATTATAGGGAGAAAGGATGAGTTCCATCAGGTGATTCTCATCTATCCGCACTTCCGCAAGTCTGCCTTCGGTTATCTCCATATAGGTCTGCGCTCCCTCGATGACTTCGGCTTCCAGCCTATCTTCCCGCGGGCAGCTCTCTTTCGTTTTCCGCTTTCTTTCCTCCATAGAGTTTCTTCATTAGACTTACTTCAAATAAAGTTCGGCCCTTCCCTGCGTGTCGATATTAGGCAGGTACTATGGCCTCTGCTGACTTCTCGCAGTTCGTTGTTACTGCTCGCTTTCGCTCGCCTGCGAGACCTCTCCAGTTATGGACATACTCTTTCCATCTTATGTCTGCCCGATTTACCTTGGGCGATTTCGGATAGTTATCGGACTTCGATTTCTTTTGCAATCTTATCCTCACCCTTAGGCCTTTTATCGGATTTCTGTCCGTCAGACCAGATGTTTGCCGCCGGCTTCCTCCAGATTCCGTCTCGCGGCGGACACCCTTGCCTTTGGCTGTAACCTTCCCACTATCAGGGCGGTTTAGGGACCTGCACCCATTAGAGTATGTTCGTGCTGGACGAACAAAAAAAGCAGAGCCACCCGACTCTGCCTCTCAAACTATAATCTTCGTCCAGAACTCAACGCCTCTCCTCAACCTGCTCACTCCCATCCGCCCCATACTTCCCATCTTTAGCCTCATAAATCACACTCGGCTCCAAAACCTCCACCGTGTGCCAAACCCCAGCAGGGACCACACACCCGAACCTTCCGGCCGCCGCATCCAACACCACCCGGTTAATCTCGCGGAAACGCCTGTCTCTCAACACATTCTGAGCATCCATTCCCCGCTCAAACCCATCTCCAAGCCGCTCCTCCTCATAAAAAATCTCCGCCAACTTCCCCTGCAACAGCAGCACATTCTCCGTACTGTTCGGATGCCGATGAATCGGAACCCGCGTCCCCGGCAAAAGCGCATTGAGCATCCGCTGACTACCATCCGCCCCCGACGTCCGCAAATCCAAATTCTGCCGCAACCGCGCACTCGCCCCAGCTTTCGCCAGCAGCTCCCCAATTAGTTTATTGTCAATGATTTCCATACTTATTATTTTTTGTCAATGCTCCAAGACACGTCTCGTACACATCTTCATACAGATCATACCGACCGCTCCATGGTCGGAGTCAACGCCCCGTCCTCGGCGGATTTCGATGTTCGCCGAGACGCACTTCGGGATGCTCCCCCTCGGCGGATTTCTATTTCAGAACGTATTGACTTTCAATATATTACAAAAACATCATCCGCCGCCCCCACAGCCCGAAAGCAATACGTAACCGCAGAGACGCTTACCCCGAAAGTACGGAACCCCAGAAAGTCCGTCAACACGTAACCGTGGAGAAGAAGCTTACCAGGGTCGGCGCGCCCACGAACCTAAAGGAGCTCAGTATCAACAAGTTATAATAACAGCCCGCGCCGAGCCCCCTCAAAAATGGAGGGTCGGCGCGGTACCAACTCAGAACTTTCTCATTATCAATGTATTACAACAATACCACCGCGCCGAACTATCGCCAAATATTTTTCAGGCATTCATTCTTCATTCAGGCCTAGTCATACTTTTGACAAAACTTCATCCATCTGCCTGGAGCATTTTGAATGATTGCCGTTATAGTTCTTCGATATCAGTGACCTCAGTTTTTTCTCCTTTGTCAGCAATATATCCGGAACTCTTGCTTTACTCAGAACCACACGAGAGCATACCCTGTGAACAGGCACACCAGGAGTCTTCAGTAATACATTTATTGTTTCCGATATCTGCTCGATTGCCGTTTCATAATCCACACCTTTCAATTCGACAAGAATGAGAAGATCATCCTCTGTGTAGAGAGCATAATCACATTTATTGAAATCCTTGCCACAGATAACCCCTTCATCGACACGATAACAGACCAATTCCTTGTTCAAGTCGTTCTGCAGATTATAAATGCTTGCAGATCTTTTATCTTTCAATGCAACACGTGGCCTCTTCTCATGAAATTGCACATAGACCGGATCATGATAATGCTGATAGAATGGAAAATCAGCGCTGTCATTTATCACCTTATCAACAATATCTCCATGTTTGTCAGACTCTCGCAGTTTCTTACTCGTTCTCTCCATACAAATCCCTCTCCATCAGTGAATCAAAAGTCTCATTTATACAAGTTGATACAGAATCTATCTTTTCCGCCATGATATGCTTCAGCTCGGAATCAATTATATCTTCGACAGTTCCGTTGTCCATCACCATCCACGCGCAAACATCAGAAGGTGCAATCCAACATTGTTTCGGAACAATATCGCTCACGTCATTCTTTTGTCCCACCTGATACGCATAGATAAGATTATTCAATGCGGACAACACATATGGACTGTGGGTTGTTAAAGTAAAGCCATGCTTATGTCCGTTTTCATTACATGTGCTCACCAAATTCTCCACCAATGATTTCTGGGTCGACGGAAAGAGATTCTGCTCAGGCTCCTCAACTATAAAATCTGTATTCTGAGGAACAGTCAAAGACTCGAGCACTTTGTAAATTTCACGAATCCATCCCGCGTACTCTTTATTTCCATCATTCGCCTCCTTGAAGCATTTGTTCATAAGAGCCAGAGCATCAGTCTCATCCCCAACAGGCATACGTGATACTATGTACTTTTCCACAAGTGAAAGCATAAGATTTCTTTCTTTCGCTTTGCTTACAAAAGAAACTTTTCCACTGTAATCTTTAAAATACTGTCCGGAATAGTACTGCAGCATAATGAACAGAGGGACAACAGACTGCAACCCACTGCTTGCATTTGGCAACGATATGCCATAAGTTACACCATTGCTGTGCTCAATCCTATCTTTTTCAAAAGGCTCATTATCATTGAAAAAGTATCTTACGCCCAAATCAAGAATATTTTCCGTTTTATTTGCAGGGCCATAATACTCTCTCGCAGCAAGCCAGTCAAATAGAAAACTGCGAAGATTTGTCGCCTTGAACTCATAACCTTGCAATTCCGGCAATGTGACAATATTACGTTCAGAGGGAATATAGCAGACTTTTTTCCTCTTGTAGATCACATCATCCTTGAGCTTCACGTCCAAGTTTGTCGGCAGATAATGAATCTTGATTGCATCAGTTTCATAGTAGATTTCGGAGCCGTCATTGAAATATCCGACCATCTTATGAAAGTTCTCAACGAGCGATTTGAAGGATGCAGCATCTTGTATAGCATTTGGATTTTGTGTCGTTGCAATTTCTTTCTCCACCCAACTACATGTGCTTAGAATCTTCGCAATCGTACTCTTTCCACTGCTCTGAGCACCAATCAGGATATTGAATCTTTTCAACTCAATGTCCACATTTTTTATTGGTCCGACATTTTTTATTATAAGATGCCTCATGACATAATCAATTTAACATAAAACAAACCCACCAACAAACAAATATACTTCGTTTTTTTATGCGAAACAACACGAGTGTATCGAAACTTGACTATAATTTTGGCAACTCGCTTTTACGAACTCGTCAGTATTTCCCTAGTTAATTTAGATTCTTCCACGACTATGGACTAATCTCGTGCTTGTCATCAAATGTTTTCAATCCGAGCAAAGCAGCGGCCAATCCCTTCAATTTCCGCGTCCGACTCATCAAAATTTCAATTTTATATCTGTTTCCGGTAGTTTCGGCCGGATTATTTGTCCGTTTTTCATGGCGAAGATACAGTTCCCCCACAAGAGCTCCGCATTGACAGCAAGGTTCTCAGCGTCAGGCAGCCGCCAAACGCGCCTCTTGTTCTATCCTATCCGCCAGCTGAACCACGTTTGCCGTGTGTATGTCGAAGAAGATGTACAGGATTTCTGTCCTCTTCGTCCCGGCCTTGACCCTCCGGAGATTGTAGTGCTCTTTCTGTATACCGAGCGAGCCTTCCATCGCAGTCGCCCTCACTCTGGCAAGTTCCTTTCGGACAAGGTCTTTCTCCTTTTTCTTCTCACCGAACGGACGGCCTCTTTTTACGAAAGATGTCTGTATCCCGTTCGCCTTGCAGTAATCCCTGCTTTCAGTTCCCGCGTAGCCAGTGTCTCCTCCGACCTTTTTCGCTTCGACCCCAAACAGTCTATTGTGCATCTTCAGGCAGTGCACCAGCCGGGTCCCTTCATTGAACGCATTGAATGACAGCTTCTCAATGAACGATATCCCGTCGACCAATATGTTGTTGACCTTCGCACCGAACTCGACGCTCTTCACTTCCTTGCCCTTCTCAATCTCACGTATCTCCTTCAGTATCTTGCCGAGCAGGTCAAGCAGCCTGCGTGTAATCTACCTCGTCTGGCTTCTGCTGTGCTTGCGCTGTTTCCTGTATGTCAGGTTCTCCTTCTGCACGTCAAGATGGGGTTACGGGGACGGTTACAAAATTAATTATACAATTTAATGTTAAACTCACGAAACTCTGCCTCAACCGCGCACTCGCCCCAGCTTTCACCAGCAGTTTTTTGTCAATGCTCACTCGATATATTACGTGTGCAATGACGCCCCCCCCCAAAAAAAAAGACAAAACAGGCTTACTAATAGGACAAAAGTCTTTCAATTACTTTCTGGATAACGAAACAAAACTCCGCATGCATTCCGTTTTCATCCCTGTCCATTATCGTAGTAAGACGATGACGCAACTCTTCGTCAGGCAACATTTCACCATTTTCATCATAAATCTCACCTTCGATAGCAGCTTCCCTACGAGTACGCAACCATTTACAATCCAAATTCAGAATATCTTTTGCGACTATTTTTGACTGATTGTCAATGCCATCGACACCACCAAACTCATCGTATACGAAATGATTTTGGCAGTCGCGCTGTAAAGGACTTATAGAAATCACCTCTGATTTCTTCGCTTTGTCACAATGAAAGAAGTACCTTTGTTCTCGTTTAGGCCTCTTTATTCTCTCACGCTCCTCCTCTTCTGTAGGCCGGCAAGACAATAAAAGATTCTCATACTCACCAGCAAGGGTACGATCTTTCTCCTTGGGAAAAACATGCTCCACCACATATTGTGGATGAGTCGGATAACGCAGGTAGCAACCACAATAGCAACAGATACCACCTTGATCCGCAAATAACCGTTCTTTCAAGCCATTGAAAGAACGAAAACTCTTCACAACATCATAAACATCCGGCCCCCTCATTGAAGGATGAACTAAAGCATCCGAAAGACTGCTCTTATCAAGATCGTTTTCCTCCAGTTCCGCCTCATATTCAAGAACTTCTTTCGCCTCAAGATGTTTCTCAATATATTTCATCGCTGCCTGCTCTCTAACCGATTAATAATAGAATGTAGTTTTATTAACGACGGCTGTGACGGGGATGTCTTTGTTTCCAAATCAGCAAGCAACGATTTCGCCTCTACAAGATTACGCTCACTAATCTTCTGTTTTATCGTATTCAGTTGACTGCCAATGACAGCATCACGACTATCCACCATCATCTCCTCCTCCAATATCAAGTTGGAGTCAAGCCCATAAGTATTCAATTCAACATGTCCATAGGTTCGTGTTTCCTTATCATAATACAGACGATAAACCACATTGTCATCCGATTTTTCGACTGACGACATCACCAATGGAGCATGAGTGCTGGCTATAAACTGAACTTCAGGGAAAGTCTGATGCAATGCTTTCAGCACTTTACTCTGTAAAGCAGGATGCAAATGCTCATCGATCTCATCAATAATGACTGTACCATGGGTATATTTATAGGCCTCAGCGCCGTACATAGTCTTGTTGAGCAAAGCACAACGGATAGCTATATCCACAACAATATTCACCAATCGTTTATATCCGTCAGAAAGCATAGACGCCTCGACATATCTACCATCAGTATATCTAAAATAAACCTTACCTCGAACTGGTCTGACAATAATATCCTCGATAATGCCACATCCATTAGCTCCCAAACATTCGATTACGGCATTTCTCACACAACCAATCTCTTGTCCACCAGTTTCAGCCTCATGCAAAACAAGCAAGCGTTCAAGCCAATAATCAAACAACCCTCGACAGTCGTAACACTCAAAATAGCCAAACGATGGTTTCTGAGCATATTCCTTGAATCTATTTCTGTCTATCTTACGCGAAGCATGAATATCCTCAGTCGTAAAACATGCATATACAGGAAGCACATTTCGTTGAATGACAGTGTCGCCATCCTTTATGTGCGAATTAGAATAGAGCAAGGCCGCATAATCCTTCAACGGCGACAATCCAGTCAACAAATTACGGCTATTCTTCTTAGATCTTTTTTCAAGATGAAGCTCAGAATCGTAATCGAACGTCAAAGTCATATCACCTATGGCGATAGGCTCCAAATCATTTGATGTAAGATGAAATGATATAGATATTGGCCGCTCCGGAAGAATAGTGTTATCAGCATCGACATTTAATTTAAAGTCTGCATCATCCACACTTTTCCAAACAGTATTCTCATCACTATACCCACAAAATATGGAGTTCGCCACAAAGTTACAAGCACGAATCAGCGACGTCTTTCCGCTCGAATTGTCACCAATTAAAAGATTGATACCCTTTCGGAAATCAATAGTTTTTCTGTCGTAACAACGGAAATTGATAATCGTTATATCTTTCATCTAATTATCCACATTTGTATTAATACTGAGCCTAGCTACATATTACAAAGATAATAACAAAAACTATATATTGTTTTATATTCTATTATTTTTCGCATTTGTCAGTCTCCAGTTCCCTCAAATATATATTTCTTGAGATTAAACCCAACACACCACCGACCAATTCACTTTTCCCCACCTCCCTACCACACTAACACACCTCCCCCACAAAAAAGCAGAGCCACCCGACTCTGCCTATCAAACTATAATCTTCATCCAGAACTCAATGCCTCTCCTCACCCCTGCTCACTCCCATCCTCCCCATACTTCCCGTCCTTAGCCTCATAAATCACACTCGGTTCCAAAACCTCCACCGTGTGCCAAACCCCGGCAGGGACCACACACCCGAACCTTC
>OBKS01001864.1_pt1 | contig 13500 bp, 10 predicted proteins | sample 1517381 | NCBI WGS metagenome assembly OBKS01 (sample SAMN04571686, study PRJEB22368) | human gut metagenome | biome: human gut; material: stool | host: Homo sapiens | place: Luxembourg | collected 2012-08-03
GACCCGGGCAAAGTACGGAAACCTTGACATTTTTATTATCCCTACGCATTTCTTCATGAATTGCCTGAGTAAGACGGACAACATAATTCTTTGACGCATAGTAGCTTGCAAATGTCGGTCCTGCAAGAAATCCTGCGGCAGAACCTACATTGAGAATATATCCGCTGTTTCTCTCCGCCATATCTTTAAGAAAAAGCTTTGTGAGAATGTGAACCGTTGAAACATTGGTGTGAATGAGTTCAAGCTCTCTTTCAAGCGGAACATCCAAAAATTTTCCGTAAGCACCGAATCCGGCATTGTTGACAAGAAAATCAATCTGTTCATTTTCATTCTTAATATGCTCATACAAATCCATGCTGTCACTTTCTCGTGAAAAATCAAGCGTAATTACCCTGACATTAACATTTGAAAGTTCCTCTTTCAGCTTGTTAAGCTTATCTGTTGAGCGTGATACAAGAATAAGGTCATAACCGAGTTCTGCAAGATATCGGGCGATTTCTTTACCTATGCCCGAACTTGCGCCTGTAATCAAAGCCTTCATTAGTTTTCATCATCCTTCGGTTTTTGTGCTGTGGCACAAAGCCATGTTGTACCTTCCTTAGTGTATGTGTTTATGTTTTCAAAGCCTGCAGATTCAAGTACGGATCTGATTTCCTGCGGAGTTACCGACTTGATATTCAGCATATTTTCAACCTTTTCCCACTTGAACGGATCATCGTCTGTTCTGAGCATTTCAAAAAGCAGCATAACCGTTCCGCCCTGTTTGAGAACACGGAAAACTTCTTTCACATCATTTTCCTTATCAGGCCAGAAGTAGTAGGTTTCAACTGCCGTGATATTGTCGAATGTATTGTCATCAAAAGGCATATCGGATACTGATGCCTGAAGAATTTTCGCTTTGTTGCAGAGTGTATTTTTTGAATTGAGTTTTTCGGAGGATTTTACCGAGAGTTCGGAATAGTCGATTCCGTAAACCTTGCCGTTGGCAACAATTGAGCAAAGTCGGTCAACGGTTTTTCCGCCGCCGCAGCCTATGTCAAGTACAGTTGCGGTGCGTTCAATATTCATATGTTCAAGTCCCCATGAGGTGAGGCTTGAATGTCCTTTATTCATAGCCTTAATCATCATTTTGCCCCAAAAGCCGTTTGGCTTTTTAGCATTCTCAACCAACTTGCGGTATTTCATAAAAATCACTCCAATCTGAAATTTTCATCTGTTTACTGTCTTATTATCTATTATTTTCTTTTTCTTCCTGTTGAATTAAGTTTTTGAAGCAGAAGTGCAAGGAAAAATGCACCGCCTACTATAACGATAAACCAAACAAATGACATATACAACGGTTGATTCATCACACGCAAAAACGGGTATGGACCGTCAACTGCACCGACTATATTAAGTATAATAAGCAGAATCGCATATATTAATGTAGGGATTGTAGCCGTGAAAGCTGATTTTGTGTTAAGGTGAGGTTCTTTTTCAAAAAGCACAAACGATAAAATTGTAAGAATCGGACACAAAGTATGTAAAAAGGTGAAGTCTTTGTTAAAAAGCATATAGAGCCAACCGTTTATGCCCTCTCCACGCATCGGGGAAAGTACAGCAAGAACTACGATAAATGTTACCGAAAGCACAGCCGCCGCCATATATTTGAACATTTGAACCGAGTGCGGAATTTCTTTTCCGCTTTTGAGATATCGCACCTGAAAGCCTGCCATAACCGCACAGGCAACAAGTGCAAACAGGTTGCTGTCCTCAGTGTAATATATAAGCGGATAGCAGCCTATTTTGAAAAACACGATAATTATTGCGGCAATCTCACAAGCGATAATCGCAAGATTAAATGCCAAAGCTGTTTTTGTTCGTTTTATTTTAAGTGTATTTTGCATTTTAAGTCCTTTTCTATATTATTTTGTTAATTTCTTTCAATCAATGCCACGCTCTCTACATGGGAGGTTCCGGAGAACATATCGCAGGGGGTGATTTCTTTGGGGGTGTAGCCGTTTTCTGTGAAGAATTTTAAATCTCTTGCGAGGGTTGCGGGGTCACATGATACATAGACTACACGGCTCGGCGACATTCTTGAAATTGTCTTTACAAGTTCTTCGCCGCAGCCTTTTCTCGGTGGATCAAGGATTACGCAGTCGGGTTTTAAGCCTTCTTTTTCAAGCTGAAATGCGGCATCTGAGGCATCTCCGCAGATGAATCGTGCATTTTCAATGCCGTTTGCTTTTGCATTTTCATTTGCATCTTTCACGGCATCTTCAACAATCTCCGCACCGATAAGCTGTTTACAGGAATCCGCCATTGTAAGACCTATTGTACCCGTTCCGCAGTATAAATCAAGCAGAATTTCGTCAGATTTAAGATTTGCATATTCTTTGGCTTTGCCGTAAAGCTTTTCAGCCTGTTTTCTGTTGATCTGCCAGAACGAAAACGGTGAAATTTTAAACTGCAATCCGCAAAGTGTGTCGGTAATATGGTCACTTCCGTAGATTGTTCTGTTTTTTCTGCCAAGAACAACATTTGTTTTTTCTCTGTTAGAATTGATAATCACACTTTTTAACTGCGGAAGTTCGGATTTGAGCATTTTCACGAGCAAATCTTCCTGTTTAAGACCGTTTGCATTGACAACATAGCACACCATAAGCTCGCCCGAAACCTCGCCAATTCTGATATAAATGTGGCGAAGTTTGCCCTTGCCCGTCGTTTCATCATAAATTTCCGTGTTAGTTTTTGCGATAAAATCTTTTGTAATTTCAATTACCCTTGCAAAAATTTCGGGCTGTAAAATACAGTCGGTGCAATTGATTATGCGGTGGCTGTGGAATGAATAAAAGCCCGTCACAACATTTCCGTCACGGTCAAGACCGACAGGATACTGTGCCTTGTTGCGGTATCTTGTGATATTATCCGACGAAATTATCGGCTTGAAAACAACATTATCAAGACCGCCGATGCGTGTTACGGCATCCTCAACTCTTTGCTGTTTTATTTTGCATTCTTCTTCATAAGAAATATGTCGCCATGTGCAACCGCCGCACTTCATAAAGTTTTCGCAGTCGGGAGTAATTCTCGCCTTGGACGGAACGAGAATTTCTTCGATTTTGCCGAAAGCGTAGGTTTTCTTAACCTTTAATATACGCACCTTGAGTTCGTCACCGATTGCAGAACCCTGTACAAAAACGGCAATGCCGTCATCTGTTCTTCCGACTCCGCTTCCCTCGGCAGTTGCCGAAGTTATTGTAAGGTTTACAATATCGTTCTTTTTTAAAGTCATTTTATCACTCTGCCATTTTATGTGTATTTTTAGTTATAATCCTATTCCCCTTTATTTTAGCATTTACTCTACAATTTGGCAACAATTAAAACACAGTATCCGTACAATACACAAAAATTGCACAAATATCAAATTAGGTATTTATTTTTTTGTCCATTCGTCTTATAATATGAGTATTGCAGTTCTGTCACGGCATTGCTCTTTGAATGCAAATCAACCTGTGTTCCGACTTAAATACAGGCAAAGCGGAATGATTTTTCCGACAGACAAATATACTTATCAGGAATGGAGTGGACTATTGTGAATTACGACAGTCTTATGGATAACATAAAAAGAATACATTTTATCGGTATAGGCGGCAGCGGAATGTGTCCGCTAGCTGAGATTCTTCACCACGAGGGCTATGAGCTTTCGGGTTCGGATATGAACGAGGGCGAAACTCTTGACAGAATTAAGGGTTACGGCATTCCCGTATTTATGGGACACGCCGCAGAAAATATTAAGGGTGCAGAGCTTGTTGTTTACTCAGCGGCTATTAAGGAAACTAACCCCGAAAGACAGGCAGCAAAGGAACTCGGCATTCCGTGCATTGAAAGAAGCGTGATGCTCGGTATTGTTACAAGAAGATACAGAAGAAGTATTGCGGTTTCGGGTACACACGGCAAAACAACTACAACAGCTATGCTTTCACAGGTGCTTATCGGCAGCGGTTTTGATCCGTCAGCTATTATCGGAGGAAAACTTCCGTTCATCGGAGGTAACAGCTATGTCGGTCACAGCGATTTAATCGTTTGTGAGGCTTGTGAGTATGTTGACACATTCTTACAGCTCAATCCGTTTATTTCGATTATTCTTAATATTGACGCAGATCATCTTGACTACTTCAAGAATCTTGACAACATTAAGAAGTCATTCAACAAATTTGCTCATCAGACAACAGGCTTGCTTGTTATCAACGGTGACGACGAAAACACTCTTGATGCCGTAAAGGATGTTAAGATTGAGAAAATCACCTACGGTTTTGGCGAAAACTGCGATTACAGAGCTGAAAACATCAGCGCAGACAAGGGTGTTCACGAGCAGTTTGACCTTTACTTCAAGGGTGAGAAGCTCACACAGATTAAGCTTATCGTTCCCGGAAAGCACAACATTTATAATGCACTTGCCGCTGCGGCTACTGCACATTATCTTGGCGCTACTCCGAAGGAAATTTCTGAGAATCTTCACAAGTTCGGCGGTGTTCACAGAAGATTTGAAATTCTCGGCACACCTGACGGAATTACTGTTGCCGATGACTTTGCTCATCATCCCACAGAACTTACCGCAACACTCAATGCCGCAATGCAAATGGGCTTTAACAAAGTTTGGGCAATATTCCAGCCGCATACATTTTCAAGAACAGCCATGCTCCTTGACGATTTTGCGGAGGCTCTTAAAATTCCGGATCAGGCAATTATTTCGGCTATTCTCCCTGTTCGTGAAACAAACACATATAACATCTATTCTACTGACCTCGGTGCAAAAGTTCCGGGTTCTGTATGTCTTGACACATTTGAAGAAATTACCGACTATGTTTGCAAGAATGCAAAAGAGGGCGACCTCATTCTCACAATGGGCGGCGGTAATGTGTATATGTGTGCCAATATGATTTACAAACAGCTTAAATATATGGAAGAAAATAAATAAGATTTTTAAACAAACAGAAGAACCGTGCTTTTATGGCACGGTTCTTTTTTCTTTTATTAAATATTAAGCAAAAATGAACAAAGCTCCGTGCGGTTACGGAGCTTTGTTCGTTAAGAGAGAGTTTTTTGTCTACAGCTTTGGCTGTATGAATATTTATATAAAAAGCTAAAAAGCTTGTTGGCTGTTATTGACCGAACATATAGTTCCAGATTGAGTCGCTGTCACTATTATCTGAACTTTTGCCCTGTGATTGTGACGACTTATTCTGTGTGTTTGAATTGCCTGTTGAAGAACTGCCGCTCGGTGAATATTCTGCAAGAGTGAGCTTGAGATTTGCGGTCTTACCGCTTCTTGTAACGGTAAAAGTCACTGTGTCTCCCACCTTTGAATTCTTGAGGGCTGTTTCAATGTCTGATTTTGAAGAAACACTTGTACCGTTTACTGCGGTAATCATATCACCTCTCATAAATCCTGCTTTTTCTGCATTAGAACCGCTTGTTACCGAAAGAACATAACAGCCTTTGTTGCTGAGTCCGTAGTAGAATGCGGAATCGTCGGATGTGATATCTGTAAGCTCCATACCGAGGTCAACCTTGCCCTTTACATAACCGTATGTTTTGAGATCGTCAATTATATCAAGAACATTGTTAATCGGAATAGCAAATGCAATACCTTCAACCTCTGTTGCACTGTCCTTTGCGTTTACAATACCGATAAGCTCACCGTTTGAGTTAAAGAGTCCGCCGCCTGAGTTACCGGGGCTGATCTGAGCGTTGTGCTGGAGAAGCGTCATACTCTTACCCTCAACCGTTACCTGACGGGCAAGTGCGCTGATAATACCGTCTGTTACTGTACCGCCGAGCTGTCCGAGCGGATTACCGATTGCAACAACATAGTCGCCTACTGCAAGATCTGAGCTGTTGCCCATTGTTGCGGCTGAAAGACCTGTTGCATCTATTTTAAGAAGTGCGATATCGTTGTCCTCATCACTGCCGATTAACTTAGCCTTGTATGAAGTTGCACCGTCACGGAGTGTTACCGTGATATTCTCCGCACCTTCGATTACATGGTGGTTTGTGATGATGTAACCGTCCTCGGAAATGATAACACCTGAACCTGCACCCTGCTGAACATACTGCTGAGCAAATCCGCCTGTTACAACGCTTTCGGTAGCAATTTCAACTACGCTGTCGGCTGTTTTCTTAACAATTTGGGAAGTTGTTCCGCTGAGAGCGGCATTGCTTGTGGTTGATGTGCTGTTTGCAGATGCCTGCTTGATGTTTACACTCGAAGATGAGTTGTTGTTAAGTGATGATGCAAGCATACTGCCACCGAATCCTGCACCGCCGCCGAGAATGATTGCAGCTACAAGCATTGCGGCTACAAAACCCTTTGATGCGGGTTTCTTCGGCTTTTTAGGCTTTTTAACTTTTACTTTCTTAGCCTTTGGTGCGGAATACTGTTGATTTGCATACGGTGAACCCGACTGTGAGCCGTATGGATTCTGTGACGGATTGCCGTATGAATAGTTGTTAGTCTGCTGTGAAGAATATGGGTTTGAAGAATACTGTGAACCGTATGAATCCGATGAGTAGTTCTGTGAAGATGTACCCGATGCTGTGTTTGAAGAATAAGCATTTTCATAACGGTTAGGGTTGTGTGACGCATTCTCGTTGTTACCGTTTATATACGAATGGCGGTACTCACCCGAATTTACACTTGATGTTGAATTTGTGTTCCATTCATAAGAGCTTTCTGTATTTTCTGCAGTTGATGCAGACTGTGAATCTGATGATGAATGAATATCATGATAGCTGTTGTCAGCAGTATTATTATCTGACGAATAACCGTCATAACCGTTTTTATTGTTTTCAAAGTTATCGTTCATAACTGTGCCTCCGATTAAAAGTTATATTTTCAAAAGACTTCATCGAATGTCGGTGTTGTTTTTTGATGTTGTAGATATAATAAAGCCCCAAAGTGAAAAGTATATGAAATACGGCTGAATTAATGTTGAAAGCAAGAAAATAGTATGTGAAAATTCGGTGTGCGTTGTGAGGAGTACGACACAATCATCTGTATTCACGAAAAAAGGGCAGAACAAAACGCTCTGCCCTATATAATGTTTAAGATAATAACAATTTAAAATCTCAGTTATCCTAAATTTGATAATAACGAAATAATTCATCAAGAATACTTTTCATATTTTTAAATTGAGTATTTGTGATTTTTATGATTACGCAAAGGAATAAAGTCAGAATAGCTACAATTATAGTTGGAAATCCCAAAATTCCTGCAACCGAAATAAAATGAATACCGATCAAGAAGAAATACAAAAAGATTGCTAAACCAACAGCCATTATTGGATTTGGAAACATTCTGATTGTTAAATCAGAATATCCACAATCTTCCTCTATCTTACCTGAAAAAATCGGACTCAGGCTATAAATTCCACCAAAATTTACAGACTGTACAAACTTCATTTTAAAGCCCTTATCCGTAAATTTTACATCATAGGAGTAATCCTCTCTCTTGATGTTTGCACCATACTTAGAATTACTTTTAATTATATCATTTATGTGTTCTTCGGATAAAGAAAGTTTATAATGAAGTTTATCAAAGAATTTTATAATCATAGAAATAACTCCATATACAAAAGGCACTCAGTTTGCCGAAACGGTGTTGATCTGTTCTTTTGTTTCGGGCTTCTTTTCAACCTTTTCGTTAAGCTTTTTCTTTACAGAAACTTCGTCAAACTTCTTTTTGAAGGATACTCTGCCGTTGAACTTCTTTCTGCAATATTTGCATGAGAATTCGGCGGTAAAGCTTTTGTTGTGAAGTCGCCACTTTGAAAGCTGAACAAGCGGTTTTCCGCAATCTTCACAATCGAAAGACATAACGCTTTTGTCAACATCGGGGCTGTTGATATCTGTAACAAAATGATTTTTAAACAGCAGTCTGTCATAGAATTCGTCACAAACAGCATCCTTAATGTACGGCTTTAACGGATACTTACCGTAAAAAACCTTCATACATTCCAATGTCAGGTACACATCGGCAAGAGCCCTGTGCTGATCATCTTCCGAAAAATCAACACCTGCCATTTCGGCACAGGCACCGAGTCCCAGCTGACAGGATGAATCGTGCAAATCAAGACAATCTTCACAATAGCTTTGCAGATTGCAATAGCGTGAGAGAAACGGAAGTCTGGTTCTGCCCGTGTAGTAGCTGTAGTTTTCGATAAGAGCATGAAGGTCAGAGTCGCTCCATGTCATAAGCACACCGTCACCCAGAAAATCCGAGAACAGGCTGATTGCTCTGATAAAGCTGACGCCCTCGTCCTTCAACTCTTCATTTGTTATTTTAGTAAGCTGTTTTACCTTACTGCATAGCTTTTTGCCGATTTTCGGAGCAACAAGCATTGTAAAGGTATCGCATACATTCAGTTCATCATCAAGCTTAACCGCACCGATTTCAATTATTTCATTGACAAATTTGTGCAGAATCTTGCTGTATGAACCGTTCCATTCAAGGTCAAGAATTACATAACTCATTATTTTAATTATTTCTTACGGAATGCCTGTTTCATACGCTGTTCTTTTGAAAGAATACGCTTACGCATACGGATATTTTCGGGAGTAACCTCAACAAGCTCATCATCGGCAATGAATTCAAGGCACTGTTCAAGCGACATAACAGTCGGAGGTGTAAGCTTGAGGGCATCATCAGAACCCGATGCACGGGTGTTTGTGATGTGCTTTTTCTTGCAGACATTAACTGTGATATCCTCAGACTTAGGACTTGCACCTACAATCATACCCTCGTAAACAGGAACACCGGGTCCGATAAAGAGTCTGCCTCTTTCCTGAGCGGCATAAAGACCGTAGGTTACAGTTTCGCCTGTTTCAAAAGCGATAAGTGAACCCTGATGGCGGGTTACGATTTCACCCTTGTATGGCTCATAACCGTCAAATACATGGTTCATAATACCGTTACCGTTTGTGTCTGTAAGAAATTCGGGACGATAACCCATAAGACCTCTTGACGGGATTCTGAATTCAATGTGAGTAACACCGCCTTCACGAGTACCCATATTGATAAGCTCACCTTTTCTTGAACCGAGCTTTTCCATTACAGGACCGACATATGTGTCGGGAACTTCGATGATAAGAAACTCCATAGGCTCATGAAGCTTGCCGTCAATCATCTTTGTAATAACCTGCGGACGGGAAACCTGAAATTCATAATTCTGACGGCGCATTGTTTCGATAAGGATTGAAAGGTGGAGTTCACCTCTGCCCGATACCTTGAATGTATCGGCACTGTCTGTTTCTTCAACACGAAGTGCAACATTTGTTTCAATTTCCTTGAAAAGTCTGTCACGGAGGTTACGGGAGGTTACATACTTACCCTCTCTGCCTGCAAACGGTGAGTTGTTTACGATAAAGTTCATTGAAACCGTAGGCTCGTCAATCTTTACGAATGGGAGCGGCTCAACACAATCATTTGAACAGATTGTTTCACCGATATTGATATCCTGAACACCGCTTACGCAAACGATGTCGCCGACTGTTGCAGTGTCACATTCAACTCTTTTAAGTCCTTCAAACTGATACAGCTTTGCAATTCTTACATTCTGAGTTGTACCGTCTGCGTGACAGAGAACGGCAGCCTGTCCGTTCTTTGCAGTACCTCTTTCAACACGGCCTACACCGATTCTGCCGACAAACTTATCGGAGTCAATGTTTGAAATAAGGAGCTGGAGTTCTCCGTTCATATCACCCTGAGGAGCTGGGATTTCTTTTACAATTGCGTCAAAGAGAGGTTTCATATCCGTACCGGGTTCATGATAATCCTCTGACGCATAGCCGTCACGGGCAGACGCATAAATTACAGGGAATTCAAGCTGATCTTCGTCAGCGCCGAGTTCGATAAAGAGGTCGAGAACCTCGTCAACAACCTCCTCGGGTCTTGCACCGGGACGGTCGATTTTGTTAAGAACAACAAGCGGCTTTTTGCCGAGTCCGAGTGCCTTTTTAAGAACAAATCTTGTCTGCGGCATACAACCCTCAAATGCGTCAACAAGCAATACAACACCGTCAACCATCTGGAGAATACGCTCAACCTCACCGCCGAAATCGGCATGACCGGGGGTGTCAACAATGTTAATTTTGATGCCGTTGTACATTACGGCTGTCGGCTTTGAAAGAATTGTGATACCTCTTTCACGCTCAAGGTCATTAGAGTCCATTACTCTTTCTTCTACATTTTCATTTGCTCTGAAAACACCGCTCTGCTTCAAAAGCTGGTCAACCAGAGTAGTTTTGCCGTGGTCAACATGGGCGATAATTGCAATATTTCTTAAATTCTCTCTTACATCCATAAAAATACCTCGTTTTGCTAAAATCACTTAAATCTTATTGCATACATCAAGCATTATAACACTATAAAAGCTAAAATTCAATTTATATTTTTCATCACCTTTTATGCTAATATCCGACACTTTTTGAACATTTTTCCGATAGAAAACCGCAAAAAATATTTTTTAGTGAAAAAATAACGATTTTTGCTCATTTCGTGTGATTTTTTCTTTACAATATCTCAAGATTGTTATATAATTAACATAGTGTTTTGCATTTTTTTGCAGGACTGAATTATGATAGGCATTAATTTTTAGGAGGTAATATTATGGGCTACACGATTGCGCAGAAAATCATCAAGAATCATCTTGTCTGCGGAGAAATGACCGTTGGCAGTGATATCGGTCTTAAAATCGACCAGACTCTTACTCAGGATGCAACAGGCACTATGGCTTATATCGAATATGAGGCTATGGGAATCCCGAGGGTAAAAACAGAAAAAAGCGTTGCTTACATTGACCACAACACACTTCAGACAGGTTTTGAGAACGCCGATGACCACAGATTTATTCAGTCTGTTTGTAAAAAACACGGTATCTATTTTTCAAGACCCGGCAACGGCATTTGTCACCAGGTTCACCTTGAAAGATTCGGCAAACCGGGCAAGACTTTAATCGGTTCTGACAGCCACACTCCGACAGGCGGCGGTATCGGTATGCTCGCAATCGGTGCAGGCGGTCTTGATGTTGCTGTTGCCATGGGCGGCGGCGCATACTATATTACCATGCCGAAAATGGTAAGAGTTAATCTTACGGGCAAACTCAGTCCGTGGGTTTCTGCAAAAGATATTATTCTCGCAGTTCTTCGTGTTATGAGCGTTAAGGGCGGCGTCGGCAAGATTGTTGAGTACGGCGGAGAAGGTGTTGCCACACTTACTGTTCCCGAAAGAGCAACAATCACAAATATGGGTGCAGAGCTTGGTGCTACAACTTCTGTATTCCCGTCTGATGAAACAACAAGAAAGTTCCTCAAGGCTCAGGGCCGTGAGGAAGACTATACAGAGCTTAAGGCTGATGATGACGCTGTTTATGACGAAGTTATCGAAATCAACCTTTCAGAGCTTGAACCGCTTGCAGCCTGTCCGCATTCACCCGACAATGTTAAGCTAATCAAAGAGCTTGAGGGCAAGAAGATTGATCAGGTTTGTATCGGTTCATGTACAAACTCAAGCTACCTTGACCTTATGAGAGTTGCTCACATTCTCAAGGGCAAAAAGGTTGCAGACAATGTATCGCTTGCAATTGCTCCGGGTTCAAAGCAGGTATTTAATATGCTCGCTCTCAACGGCGCACTCGGCGACATGATTGCGGCAGGTGCAAGAATCCTTGAAAGTGCCTGCGGTCCGTGTATCGGTATGGGACAGTCACCTAACAGCGGCGGTGTCTCACTCAGAACATTCAACCGTAACTTTGAGGGCAGAAGCGGAACGGCAGACGGTCAGATTTATCTTGTATCTCCCGAAACTGCGGCTGTTTCTGCAATCAACGGCGTATTTACAGACCCGAGATGTCTTGGTGCGGCTGCTGAGATTGAAATGCCCGAAAAATTCCTCATCAATGACAATATGGTTATTGATCCCGCTCCTGTTGAAGAAATGGACAGCGTAGAAATCCTCCGTGGTCCTAACATCAAGAGCTACCCCGAAACTCATCCGCTCACAGATTCTATCGAAGCATCGTGTTCACTCAAGGTCGGCGACAACATTACAACCGACCATATTATGCCTGCAGGCGCAAAGATTCTTCCGCTCCGTTCAAATATTCCGAAAATTTCAGAGCATTGCTTTACAGTATGCGACAAGGAATTCCCAACCCGTGCAAAGACACTCGGCAAGAGCATTATTGTCGGCGGTGAAAACTACGGTCAGGGTTCATCCCGTGAGCATGCGGCTCTCGCTCCCCTTTTCCTCGGTGTTAAGGCTGTACTCGTAAAGAGCTTTGCAAGAATTCACAAGAGCAACCTTATCAATGCAGGAATTCTTCCGCTTACATTCGTAAACGCAGAAGATTATGATAAAATCAAGCTTGGCGATATGCTTGAACTCCCGAATGTTAAGGACGAAATTGCAAACGGCAAGCAGGTTACTGTTGTAAACAAGACAACAGGCGACACAATTGTTGCTGACTGTGAGCTTTCAGACAGAACAAGAAACATTATCATTGCAGGCGGTCTGCTTGACTACACAAAGGAGAACAGCTGATATGGAAAAAATTAAAATGGTCACTCCTCTCGTAGAGATGGACGGCGACGAGATGACAAGAGTCATCTGGAAACAGATTAAAGACATTCTCATCACACCTTATGTTGACCTCAAAACAGAATATTATGACCTCGGTCTTGAGCACAGAAACGAAACAGACGATCAAGTTACAGTTGACAGCGCCAACGCAACAAAAAAATACGGTGTTGCTGTTAAGTGTGCCACAATCACACCTAATGCCGCAAGAATGACAGAGTACAACCTCAAGAGTATGTGGAAATCACCCAACGGTACGATTCGTGCTATCCTTGACGGTACGGTATTCAGAAGTCCGATTCTTGTTAAGGGCATCGTTCCATACATTCCTACATGGAAAAAACCAATCTGCATTGCCCGTCACGCATACGGCGATGTTTATAAGAACACAGAGATGAAGGTTGAGGCAGGAAGCAAGGCAGAGCTTTGCGTCACAAAGCCTGACGGCACCGAGGAGAGAAGCACAATCTTTGACTTCAAGACTGACGGTATTATTCAGGGTATGCACAACATTGACAAGAGTATCTCATCATTTGCCCGTTCATGCTTTAACTATGCACTTGATCAGAAGCTTGATGTTTGGTTTGCTACAAAGGATACAATCAGCAAGATTTATGACCACAGATTCAAGGACATCTTCAACGAAATCTTTGAGAATGAGTACAAAGAGAAGTTTGAGAACGCAGGTATTACATATTTCTACACACTTATTGATGACGCTGTTGCAAGAGTTATCAGAAGTGAGGGCGGCTATATGTGGGCTTGCAAGAACTATGACGGCGATGTTATGAGCGATATGATTGCAACTGCATTCGGTTCGCTTGCAATGATGACAAGCGTGCTTGTTTCTCCTGACGGCATCTATGAATACGAGGCTGCTC
>OBKS01001869.1_pt1 | contig 13427 bp, 9 predicted proteins | sample 1517381 | NCBI WGS metagenome assembly OBKS01 (sample SAMN04571686, study PRJEB22368) | human gut metagenome | biome: human gut; material: stool | host: Homo sapiens | place: Luxembourg | collected 2012-08-03
GTCAAGATGATTTTTTTGGTTTGGTGTCGTCTTTTTTTAAGCTGCCGCATAACGGTTTGCAGCTATACGCAGGCAGGGATTTTTACCACTAAGCTACCTACGATGAACTGAACTTTAAATTTACCACTTTCCTGTCTTACGAAGCACGAACCCCCTGCTTGCGTATAGGTGATGTTATGCGGTCGGCTTTCATTTTCTCTTCTTTCTCGTTAATTTGTCAAGCAAAGTTACTAAATTTGCAGTCAAGCAATTTCAATTTTTGAATTATGTATTTCAGCAGACCTTGGACTTCTATCTAAGTGATAGGCAGTCCTGAATAAATTCCAATCAATCTTTTAGGGCAAGACAATCAGTCTATGCTTTGTGTGTGCTGTCATTTTTTTTGATGGCATTGCTTTGTCGTAGTTGCTCTGTCGGGTAATACTGTCTATTCACTTCTCTGTGATTTGAATTCAAGTCTGAATATGTCGGGATGTCCCAGAGCAGGAAACTGCCTGCGTTGTGGCCGGCGATCTCGCTTCGCCCCAAGGCACGGACAGGGGACAGATATCTCTCCGAGGCCGAGTTGACATCAGATTTATCTTGTCCACGGGCCGGTGTCACGGCCGCCAGAACTGTGAATATTATGCAGACGATCCTGTTCATTTCAGTACTGTCAATTCAAGGTTCAAAGTCTCCTTGTCGTTCAGCAAGGTCACGGAGGTCATCGGCGAGTTGTAACCCGCGAAACGTACCTTCTTGCGCTGACCGTCGCTGAACACGGCCTTGCCGTCGAAGGAGATCATATATATTCCTTTCCTGAGCTTGACCGTGGCGGTCCCGACCTGAAATGTCGGAATATCATATTCCTGCCTCGTGTTGAGGTCTCGGATGAATGACCCGTCAAGGGAATTGTCCACCTCGACCCTTTCAATTCCGGCGCTGACGGACGGGCAGGTCACGTTGAGGGTCACAATCGAGAATACGTTCTGGCCGGAGTCTTTCTCGCAGCCGCAAAGGACGACCGAAAGCATCAGGAGAATATTTCGTATGGTTTTGTGTGTCAGCATATTCATTAAAGTTTGAAGTTAAGCTCCATTCCGAAGTACGGCAGGACGGAGCGGCGGACGAGGATGCCCATATTCGTCTTGTAGTCAGGCGAGACATCCAGAATCTTGTTCACGAACAGGGCGCAGGAGATCTTGTCGTGGTAGATCTTCTTGGTGGCCTTGAGGTTGATGTTCATACTGAACGGGATTCTGAAATAGATGGACATCGAAGGGGTATATTCCCGGATCATCTGCGCCAGGATTCCGTTCGCGGCGGATTCGTCCGTGAAAGGGTGGCTCTCCAGATTCTTGTCGATGTAGGATATCGGGCGGGCGTCTTTCGCCGTGTTCTGGCTTCCGGTGAACCATTGGCACTGGAACGAGGTCGAGAAGATCATCCCAAGCTTCGGGATCTGGGTGTCGAACATAAAGTTCGTGTTGAACACCTCGCGCAGGAAACCGTCCGTGTCCTTGTAGTAGCCGACGTAAGGATAGGTCTTGCCGGCCACGACCACCGAAGGCCTGTAATATGTCGGCTGGCTGTTGCTGTACCTCGTTCTGAACCAGGCGCCGCTGACGGTGACCTTGGTCCTTATCGGGCGGATTCTCGGAGCGGACAAGGTGAACTCGATGCCTTCCTTGAGGGTGCGGCTGCCGTTAGTGTTGAATGAATATCCCACCAGAAGCGTGTCCGGAACCCACAGGGTCGTCTCCACGGAAGGCGGGCCGGTAAGGGTGCTCTTGTCGATCGTCTCCTCTTGGTAGTCCTTGTAGATGAGCCGTGTGAACTCGCTGGCGTACCTGAACCCGGAGGTCATATCCTCCCTGAAATAGTCGATGTTGAACGAGAACTCCCGGCCGACCTGCACATCGGCGGCGATTTCCCACTTGAAGTTCCTCGCCGCCTTGAGACCGAAGTTGGTAGGATTAATCTTCAGCACATAGACGTTGATCCTGCGAAGATTCTCCTCGACAGGCCAGTAGTTCATCTGAGTGACATCGTAATAGATAGGATCCGGATAAAGCTGATCCATCGTCGGGAACTTCGTGTGCCATCCGGCTCCTCCGGACAGTCCGACCTTGACATCCTTGCCGAGGGATTTCTCCAGCCTGAGGTTCAGCCTCGGGTCGAAGTACGGCTTCATATTCACTGAATATTCCTTTCCGGCTCCCGCCATCGCCGCCACCCTCACTCCGGCGAGCCATTCGGCCTTGAACCCGTTTCCGAAAGTCCAGACGGAATTGTCCTCGATGAAGGCCGACATCTGGTGTGTGGCCGGGATTGAGGAATAATCTCTCGGGCGGACATTCATATCCACGGAGAACGGCCTCTCGGGATCGAATATGGTGCCTTTGCCGAAGTTCTTGTTGACATTCCACTGTGCACCGGCCTTGAATGTGTTTGAGATGTTCCCTAAGTCCTTGCGGAACTTCGCCGTGCCTTTGAGGTAAGCATAGAACGGCTTTCCGTCCCAGGGTGGCCTCGTACTTGTAAGGCACGATCGTGACATCGAACTCGCCCTCCTCCAGACTGGTCGAAAGCGGCATCGGTGAACTATATTCCACGAATTTCCATCTGTCGATCAGGTCTTTCTCGTAGGTCAGGGACCCTGTGATGTCGAGGCTTTGGAAGAACGATTTCAGGCTCTTGCTCCGGACTGTATATTCCCCGCCCAGCGCGAAGCGGCTGTAGTTGGACTTGTAGGTCTCGATCGGACCGCAGTCGCCGAAGTCCAGATTCTTGTCGGACTTCTGGTTGTCGAACGAACCGGTGTAGTCCAGGCTTCCACTGAGGGTTCTGACAAGCTCCCCGGTCCAGGTCTTGCCGATCCTGTAGCTTCCGGTCAGACGCTTGTAGTTCTGTCTCGTGTTCCTTGGATCCGCCCTGGAATCCAGAAAGTTACCGCTGAAGTTCATCGTCAGCTTGTCGGTCTTGCCCCACTCCAGATCCTTGCCGAGGTAAAAGAGCTTGCTCTTCATATCGGCCTTGAAGCGGGCTCTGGTGTCGTTGCCGCCCTTGCGCCGCTTTATGTTGACAAGGCCGCTGGTGAGGTCGCCATATTCAACTGAAGGGATTCCGCGGATGATCTCGACGGATTCCACATCCTCGGTTGTGATTGTGCGCATATCGACTCCGGCGTTGACGAATGATGATCCGTAGTTACTGTAGGCCGGTGTGGTCTGGAGGTTCGCGTCGTTGTTGACCGGAACTCCATCGATGAGGAAACGTGTTCCGAGGGATGAGGTGTTGTAGTTGTCACCGGAGACCGAAACAGCTCTCAAATCTATGGTCTTCGGAGTTGAGAATGAAGGATCTACGGAGCGTCCGCCTGGCAGCAACTCCAGCAGGTCAGCGAAACTTGACGGCTGGATATGCGCGATCGCGTCCTGCCCGATCCGTGACGAGCTTGTCAGCCCGTGGCTCTCGGTCGCCGTCACCACCACCTCGTTGATGGCGAATGAATCTTGGGCTAATGAATATCTTCCGTCCTTCCTTACCGCTGTGGTCAGCGTTTTGTAACCAAGACAAGTGATCTGAAGCGTCCCGCCGGTGGCCTTCAGCTTGAACCGCCCCAAAGAGTCAGTGACATCCCAGACCGCCTGGTTACCTTTTATGGTCACGGCGGCTCCGGCGACCGGCGAACCGTCCGCCTGATCGACAACGGTGCCGCCAACCTGGGCGAACGCGCTGATAGACAGCAACGTCGCCGCCACGATGATGGTTATTGACTTTATTTTTGCCTCGAACACTTTTTGATTTTCTTTTTTTTCAGGCTGCAAAATTATCATCAAACCAATCTTTGGTCAATGCCAATAAATTGGGAAAATATTCCCGCTTCTTAACCACTCTTTGTGATGGTGACCAGCACGGTGATGCGCCCTCTCTTTTTAGTGCCGTGGCACTTAACTGCTTGTTTTATAGCTAAATGACCGATATCCTGGTCTTGGATTTGACACCAGGAGATGGCTCTTATAGTTGATAATCAACTTCTTGCCTGCCACGCTGGCGAATACCAACAGTTAGCGATTGTGAAAATCTTACAAAATGAATATTTTTGTATCGTAATTTGAAGGTGTTACTATGCTGGAGGAGTGGGATGCCGGCGGTGTTGGTGGCAACTGAGAGATAATTTTTACAGCAGGCAATCACTTGTCTGCGGGAGACAAGGTATATGAAACTTTCTGAACTGAAGACTGGAGAGGTCGGAGTCATCGCCAAGGTGAACGGCCACGGGGGGTTCCGGAAGAGGCTCATCGAGATGGGCTTCATCTCCGGAAAGCGTGTTGCGGTCGTGCTGAACGCTCCGCTTAAAGATCCTATTGAATATGAAATACTTGGCTACAAGGTTTCGCTGCGCCGCTCCGAAGCCGGACTGATCGACGTGATCAGCGAGGAGGAGGCCAAGGCCTCCGTTGACTCCAAGCAGGACTTCACGTCCATCTGCGACGTGGACTGCGACGAGGTCGCCGCGCTGAATCTGGAGATGGCCCGTCTGGCAAAGGAGAGGCACCACGTCATCCGCGTCGCCCTCGTCGGCAACCCGAACTGCGGAAAGACATCCCTCTTCAACATCGCCTCCGGCAGCCACGAGCACGTCGGCAACTACAGCGGCGTGACAGTGGACGCGAAGGAAGGGCATTTTGAATATGGCGGCTACAGGTTCGTCTTCGTGGATCTGCCGGGAACATATTCATTGTCAGCCTACAGCCCTGAGGAACTCTACGTCCGCAAGAACCTGGTCGAGAACGTGCCTGATGTCGTGGTCAATGTCGTGGACGCTTCCAACATCGAGAGGAACCTCTACCTCACTACCCAAGTTATCGACATGAACCTTCGTGTGGTGATGGCTCTGAACATGTACGATGAGTTGAAGGCGAGGGGAGACAGCCTCGACATCAAGCAGCTTGGCTATCTTCTTGGTGTGCCTGTCTGTCCGACCGTGAGCCGTGACGGGACCGGCATCCCCGAGCTGCTGGACACCGTGATCAAAATCTACGAGCAGCACGACGAGAGGCTGGCCAGACACATCCACATCAACCACGGCCCTGAACTGGAGAAGAGCATCGACCGCATCAAGCTCCTGATCCAGAAGAACCAGGACATCCGGGACAGGTACTCCACCCGCTATCTGGCCATCAAGTATCTGGAGAACGACAAGCAGATCGACGGGGTGATCGCCACCCTGCCGAACGCCGGCGAGATTGCCCAGGTGCGCTCCGAGGAGACGGCCCGCATCGAGAACCTGATCCACACGAGTCCGGAGTCCGCCATCGTCGATGCGAAATATTCATTCATCCACGGAGCCCTCGCCGAGACTTACACCCAGCATGTCGAAGCCAGGCCGCGGAAGACCGTCACCGACAGGATCGACGCTGTCGTCACGAACAAATGGGCCGCGTTCCCGATCTTCATACTCCTTCTTTACCTCATTTTCCAGTCCACGTTCACGCTGGGCAACTATCCGATGAACTGGATCGACTGGCTGGTGGGGCAGTTCGGGGATTTCGTCGCGAACTTTATGAAGGACGGCTGGTTCAAGGATCTTCTCGTGGATGGTGTGATCGCCGGCGTGGGAAGTGTGCTGGTGTTCCTGCCTAACATATTGATTCTCTATTTCTTCCTTTCAATAATGGAAGATTCCGGGTATATGGCGCGCGCCGCGTTCATCGTGGACAAGCTGATGCACAGGATCGGCCTTCACGGGAAATCCTTCATCCCGATGGTTATGGGCTTCGGCTGCAACGTGCCGGCGATCATGGCGACCAGAGCCATCGAGAGCCGCAAAAGCCGCCTCATCACGATCGCCATCATTCCATTCATGTCCTGCGCCGGCCGGCTGCCGATCTTCGTCCTGCTCGCCGGGGCTTTCTTCCCCCACAATTCCGCCCTCGCTCTTTTAGGAATATACTTCCTCGGAGTCCTGCTGGCGATTCTGTCGGCGGTCGTGCTGAGCCGTTTCATCAAGGAGGATGACCTCCCGTTCGTGATGGAGCTGCCTCCTTACAGGGTACCGACCGGAAAGGCCATCTGGCGACACACCTGGGAGAAGGGAAAGCAATATCTTGAGAAGATGGCCACCACGATTCTGATCGGCTCAGTCGTGATCTGGTGCCTTGGCTATTTCCCGCGCTCCGACAAAGGCGCTGAGTATCAGCAGGAACATTCGTACATCGGCCAGCTCGGCAAGGCTGTCTCTCCGGCTTTGGATCCGCTCGGTTTCAGTTGGAAGATGGACATTGGCCTTTTGACCGGAGTCGTCGCCAAGGAGTTGGTTGTCAGCACCCTTGGTGTGATGTACGCTTCGGACGAGCCGGCTGTCTCCGAAGCTGTCGAGGCCGCCGACACGGATGTCCTTGCCGCCGACACCCAGCTTCAAGGCACATTGGCGCGCTCGGTCAGCCTGCCTGCCGCCGTGGCCTATATGATATTCATCTTGCTTTATTTCCCTTGCATCGCTACCTTTGTGGCGATCAAGAACGAGACCGGCAAATGGCGTTGGGCCATAGCCGTCTGCGCCTACACGATGGTGGTCGCCTGGCTCGCCGCCTTCATCGGCTTCCACATCACCGCACTGCTGATATAGAGGCTATAGAGGAATATTTAATATATTTGTAGGGGAATTTCTTCTTCCTCCGCTTTCGGTGAAGGCACGAAGGCTTGAGGGAATGTAAATAAATCTGAATATGAAGAAATATACAATAGATATGTCCGTGTCGGACTTGATTGACATCGACTACAGCCTGCTTCAGGTGATCTCCAGAATGGGGCTTTCCCTTAAATACGCCGGCCTGCCGGTGTCCGAGGCCTGCCGGAACAGCGGCGTTGATCCGGACACATTCATCCTGATCTGCAATGTCTATTCCTTCCCGGACCACGTGCCGTCAGAATCAGAACTGGAGAAAGGAAACATCAAGGACATCATCGGCTACCTCCACAGATCCCACCTCTACTACACAGGAAGGGCTCTCCGTACCCTGGAGGCCTCGTTCGACAGACTTGTGGAGTCTTTCGATGAGAGGCAGAAGAAGGTTGTCCTGAAATTCTTCAACGACTACAGGGATGAGCTTGACAAGCATTTCGCCTACGAGGAGGAGGTGGTCTTTCCGTATGTCGAGTCCCTGCTGCGAGGCGCGGCGGGAGACTCTGAATATTCCATCGAGCAGTTCGAGGAGCATCACGAGAACGTGGAGGAGAAGCTTGAGGACTTGAAGAACATCGTGATGAAATATCTTCCGGGGGACTGCTCCAACGAGTTGAAGATTATGGTGTTGCTGTCAATCTATCATCTGCACGATGATCTGAGGAGGCATACCTACGTTGAGAATAATATTCTTGTGCCGATAGTAAGCGGGTTTGAGCGTGATGGAAAATAGGAAGACTGTGACATTGATCGTGCCGTCTGACATTGTCGCCAGGGGGCTTGAGAGCATTCTTTCTGAACACGGTGAATTTCAGGTTCAGGAGAATCTGGTTGACTGTTCAAGGGCCAGCGAGGCGAGGCTTCGCAATCTGGCTCCGGACATCATCATCATTGACCCGTCTGTCTTTGATTTCCAGGGTCGGAAGGAGGGGCGTCTGGCGATCGCCGAGCTTTGCGACGCTTCCGTGATCGCGTTGGAGGGGCCGGCTGTGACGGAGGATGTTCTGAAGCAGTATGACGGGGCTATTTCGTTGTATGATGATTCTGTGGGGATATTGAAGAAGATTCATTCGGCGGATGATTCTCGGCAGCCTGACGTGGCTTCCGATGGGGATGAGCTTTCGGCGCGTGAGAAGGAGATTCTGGTGTGCGTGGCGCAGGGGATGCTCAACAAGGAGATCGCCGACAAGTTCAGTCTGTCCATCTACACCGTCATCACGCATCGTAAGAACATCACGCGCAAGACCGGCATCAAGACCGTCGCCGGTCTCACCGTCTATGCGATCCTCAACAATCTCATTGACATTAATTCTGTGCAGTAACTTCGTTTGCTGAGCTTGTAGAGGCACCGAAACATCTAACAACCTCTAAAGGATAGGCAATACCCCTCTCAACCAGAATTTTGCACGTTACCAAAATTCTTGGGTCGAGAGGGGTATATGCCTATGGGGTAAATTGTCAGAATGGTTCAAACCTTATTCCGTCACTAAACTTGTGGCCACTTATCTTGCGGTTGCTGAACTTGTGGTTGCTGAGCCTGTCGAAGCATCGAAGTTGCATACAGTCAGGGATAGGCAATACCCCTCTCAACCAGAATTTTGCACGTTACCAAAATTCTTGGGTCGAGAGGGGTATTTGCCTATGGGCTAACTTGTCCGAATGGTTCAAACCTATATTCGGTCACAAAGTCTTCGGTGTGCTATTTCAGGTTAATCTCCGCAATGACGGGATAATGGTCTGAGTAGCGGATGCGGGGGACGGAATGGGAGACGGCGGTGAAATGTGACGGGTAAAGAATATAATCGATGCGGATGAAAGGCCAGAGGAATGAATATGTCGCTCCGAAGCCTTTGCCGGCTTCCACGAAGGAGTCGTCCCGGCCCTTCTTTAGACGGTTGTAGGTGTACGACATCGGATTGTCGTTGAAATCTCCCGTCACGATGGCCTCCAGCGTGCAGTCCTCGATGTCCGACATCACTTTGTCCACCTGCTCCGGCCTCCTTCTGATGGACTTCTTCATTTTCTCCTCCGTCTCCCACATCAGTTCTCCGTCCTTGTCCGCCACAGACTTCTTGAGCCGTGACAACGACACGTTATAACTCTCAAAATGACAGTTATAGACCCGGATTTCGGCACCTTCTCCGATTTTCAGGTCAGTAAATATCGCAAGATTCGAGCTTTTGTCGAACATCAGTTTTCCCTTGTTGAGAATAGGGAATTTGCTCAGTGTCACGTTGCCGTAACTTCCCTTGTCTGTCACGAACATGAAGTAACCAACATGATACCCGGGGAAACGCTTCTCGAAGAACCTCGCCACATCATATTCCCCAGGCAGATTGACTTCCTGAAGGCACACGATGTCGGCATCGTTCTCCATGATGAACCTCACGACCGAGTCGGCGCATGCCGCCCTGCCGCCTTCTTCCTTGAACTCTTGAGCGCTCCCCAAGGCGAAGTGCCCCACGTTGTAAGTCAGTATTTTGACTGTCTCTGATCCTCTTTCCGCCGCACCGGATGAAAACTGGAAATACCGGCCGATGAATATCAGCGAAGGGAGCAACGCCAGCAGTGGAATCAGAAACGAACTCGAGCCTCTTTTGATCGCAAGGACAAGGAATATCCCGTTCAGGATCGCGATAGGCACGAACAAAAGCCCGAAGACGGTCATATACCAGGCTTTTGCCGGATTCACGACCATCGAGGCGTAACTGAGCAGAAGCAGGAAAGCCGAAATCAACATCAGCAATCTCGCCATGATGCCGCTGAACGAAGTCTCATGTGAATTCCCGCTCATCCCAGATCAGTTTGTCACCTTTGCCAGAGTTTTCCGGATTTTTTCCAGTAGAGAAGTAGCAGGAAGCCGAACAGCATTCCTCCGAGGTGGGCGAAATGCGCCACGCCGTCCATTGTCCCGGTCACGCCGGTGAAGAGTTCAATGGCGATGAATATCAGGACGAACCATTTGGCCTTCAGAGAGATTGGCGGGAATATCAATGTCCAGATGTCATTCGGGTAAAGCATAGCGTAGCCGATCTGGATTCCATAGATCGCTCCGGAGGCTCCGAGCGTAGGGGTGCGCAGAAGATTGATCTGTCCTGCGGAGAGGATTCCCGAATTGGCTGACGCCATTGCCTCCATCTGGAAATATTCCACGACAGTGTGGGTCAGCGCCGCTCCGAGTCCGGCCACGAAATAGAAGATGAGATATTTCTTTGAACCGATCGTCCTCTCCAGTGCCGAACCGAACATCAAGAGGCAGAACATGTTGAAGAAAAGATGCCAGAACCCTCCGTGCATGAACAAGTAAGTGATTGGTTGCCAGATGCGGAAGAATGGGGAGGCCGGGTAGAACATCGCGAATGTGCTGACCATGAAGTTCTGGTTGATCACCGTGGCGATGTACATCACTATATTGATCAGCAGAATATTCCGTGTGACCGGCGGGAACCTGTTGAGGAATCCGCCTATTCCTGATTGCCTGTCATCGTAGTAGTAGGGCATAATCCTATAATATTCAAAAAATTAAAATAACTTTTCCACCTGAGCGGAGGTCATGATCGCCATGATCCTTTTGCCATTGCCGGTCAGTTCGGGGTTGCTGCTTGAAAGCAGGGTGTCCAGCAGGTGCCGCGCCTCCATCGGGGAAGCCAGCGGGTCGCAGCTTGACGCTCCCAGCAGGGCAATCTTCTCAGCCATAGCCGCTTCCATCACTCCCGGCAGCGATGAACTGTCATCCGAGAGGATCAGCAGCAGGTCAGAGACCATCGTCTGGATCTTTCCCGCCTCGCACGAATATCCTTCCGGAACCCCGTTGACCACAATCGTGTCTGTCCCGAACGGTGAGATGTCAAAACCGAGTCTGGCGAGCAGCTCGGCCTTGTCGTCGAAAACGGCTCTGTTCGCGGCTCCGACCTCTACCTTCACCGGGAACATATTCGCTTGCGTGACGTGCTCGTTCTTTGTGAGGGCCGCCAACGCCCTGTCGTAAAGTATTCGTTCTCTGGCCCTTCTGACGTTCACAATCATCAGACCGTCCCTTGCCGGGGCGACGATATATTTTCCGCCGAGGATGATGGTCTGTGTGACCGGCAGCGTTTTCTCTTCGAAAAGTTTGCCATAGTCCTCCCGCCGGTCAACATATTGCCCGAATCTTTCGTTTCCGGAGTCTTTCCATCCGGTCGCCGAGCCATATCCTTTGCCCGCCGGGCCGCCAAACTCATACGCCGGGCCGCCAAGTTCGGTCGCTGAGCCTGTCGAAGCGCCCCTCCCTACGGCACCATATTCATCCGTCGCAGATCCTGCCGAAGTGACCGGGTCAAACGGATTGTACCCACCGTCAACAGCCACCTGCGGAATGCTCTCTGGCTGATATTCAGAGAAATGAGACCCGAGCACCGGCATGTCGTTAGCCTCCGGATTGCTGAAATCAATCCCTCCCGCGAACGCATTTTTCCCCAGCACCTCCTTCACCGAAGCATAGACGACTTGGAATATGAACGAGTCGTCCTCGAACTTCACCTCGGACTTAGTCGGGCTGATGTTCACGTCCACGCTGTGCGGATCCACTTCCAGATAGATGAAATAGGATGGAGTGACTCCGTCAGCGATCATCCCCTCGTAGGCCTTCATAACGGCCTTGTGCAGGTACGGACTCCGGAAATACCTTCCGTTGACGAAGAAAAACTGGTTTCCCAAAGTTTTCCTCGCCGTGTCCGGCCTTCCAACGAAACCCCTCAGGCTTACCACGGAGGTGTCCGCGCAGACATCAACAACATCTCCGGTGACAGATGCCCCGAGAAGATCCATAATCCTGTATTTCAAGGATTTCGCCGGCTTGAGAACGAAAACGTCCTTCCCGTTGTGACTGAGCGAGAACCCAATCTCAGGCCTCGTCAGAGCCACTTTCGTGAACTCTTCGACAATATGCTTGAACTCCACGTTGTCCGACTTCAGGAATTTCCTTCTGGCCGGCACATTGTAGAAAAGATTTCTGACAGCTATGTTTGTCCCTTTCGGAGTGGCGATCTCTGTCGTGGAATTGTGGACCGACGCCGCGAACTCGACCTGGCAGCCAACCTCCTCATCCTCCGTGCGGGTCTTCAGCGTCACCTCAGCCACCGCCGCGATCGAGGCCAACGCCTCGCCCCTGAATCCGAAGGTCGTGATGTCCTCCAGATCCTCCGCGGTCGCGATTTTCGATGTGGCGTGCCTCTCGAAACAGAGCACGGCATCGTCCGGATTCATCCCCTTGCCGTTGTCTATGACTTGGATCAGAGTCCGTCCCGAGTCCTTGATTATCACCGAGATCTGTTCCGCCCCCGCGTCTACGGCATTCTCCACAAGTTCCTTCACCACGGAAGCCGGCCTTTGCACAACCTCTCCCGCGGCGATCATATTCGCTATGTTTCCAGGCAGTATCCTGAGTTCCATCCTAAAGCAGTGAATAGAATTTCGTGAAATAAATCAGGACCACAGCGAGCAGGACCAATCCGACCATCCCGATGATTTTCTGTGCCTTGGTGGCCACGGTTGTCCTTCTCGCGTAGTTGCCTTCACGCAGCGACCCGCGGATGTAGGAGCCAGGTACATATTCACCTTTCTCCTTTTCTTTCTCAAAAGTGCCGTCAACCTTTCCGAACTTCTGCCGGCGCTCTTCCTCCTCCTTATCGTAGTAGAGGGGCTTATAGTTGAATCTCCTATGCTCCTGTTCTCCAGGAAAAGTAAAAAAGCCCATAATCTTTCAAATTACCTTAAATAATAACAAATATAATCAAAATCTCAGAATCCGGTTTGAATTCCGGGAACTATATGTCTGTTGACTAAGTTTAAGAAGCTGTTTTGAATTGTTTGTTTGAAGGTTTGAGAGTGAAAAACTTCAGTTTCGACCGCTTCTTCCAAGGAAGATAGCGGTGCTATCTGACTGAAGAAGCGGGAAGAAAATGAAGATTTTTCACCTCAAAGAACATTTCAAACAATTCAAAACAGCTTCTAAGATATCAGGTTAATATCCGGGTGATAGTGTCTGCGAATTCACCGATTGTCTCTTAAATTAAGGTACTATATAGGAGTTGACGGACTTTTTGCTTATTGCGTTGGTGCTGAAATACTTACGGCAAAATGGATATTTTGCGGCAATAATCTACCTGTCAATAACTTATGCACAATTGTAGTCAATTGCTAAAGATAAGGTGACTATACGGCGGTTGATAATATGGCAAACAAGCAGTCGCAGAACAAACATATTGCCGCAACGCCTTTTCCTCGCCCGCAATCTCGCTATCGCTGACATTGTTTGCGTGGACGATTATATACGAGTGGGCGGCATCCGCATTTTGTGAATATGGCGGCATACAAAACCGTCCTGAGTACGATGTGAAGCCTGTGGATATGCTGCCTGTGGTTCTCGGATCCATAGGCAGCATACGGCCGCACCGCACACAGGCGTAGAAGCATAACCGTATGCCGCCATTTTACAAAAAAGCAGGGAAATATATACAAGTTGACTACCTTCCTCCATATCGTGCCGACATCCAAGCGATTGCGGGCAGACACAAACTCTGTTTGTTAATGGTTTACAGCGCCTTCAAGTCTAATCAGACATAATATTGTGAGGATCTAAGGCTCAGCATACCATAATATGCCGTAACGCTCAGGTGCGCGAATATATTCGCACCCAGAGCATCAACTCATTAGCTATCAAGCGAATGCTGTTTTAGGTGAGTATGGTTTCTCGCACCTGGAAGCCCGGAACACCAAT
>OBKS01001881.1_pt1 | contig 13372 bp, 11 predicted proteins | sample 1517381 | NCBI WGS metagenome assembly OBKS01 (sample SAMN04571686, study PRJEB22368) | human gut metagenome | biome: human gut; material: stool | host: Homo sapiens | place: Luxembourg | collected 2012-08-03
CTGATTCACTTTCATTTAATCCTACTAATGTTTTTCCTTGTCCATATCTTTCCCATGTTCCACCATATATTGTTGATGGATTTGTACCACTTGTACTTATATAAATGCTTCCTACTGGATATGTCTTATCAAAATTTGAGTTTATTTTATTTTCTAATTCACTTTTATTATCACTTACTATCTTTTCAAGTTCAGCTATTTTTTTAGCTAATTCTTCTCTTAGTAAAGCTGTATCTTCACTTGTACCTATAGAAGCCCCTATTTCATCATAATCTTTTACTGCATAAAACTCGCCATCGGTTATGTTAATCGCTACATCTCCATTAGATTTAATTTTAACATATGAATCTCCTACTGGTACTTTTCCATTAAATGATAATTCTTATTTCCTGATATCATTTTTCCATTATTAACTTTAAACTCTATTTCTTCAAAATAATCGCCTGTTAATTTACTATTTAAATAGTATTCATTAGCTGCTTCTATTAAGCCTAAGGCCGAATTCTTAAAATTTTTCTCTCTAGCACTTTCTATAGTATCTTTTATTACGGGTACTGTTATTAAAGCTATTACACCCATTAATATTATTACTGATATTAATTCTATTAATGTAAATCCTTTACTTTTATGACAATTTAATTCTAAACTGCCCCCCTATTACTATTTGTTAACATATAAACACTTCCTTCTCTAATTTTATTATATAAAATATTCTCTTTGTAAACAATATTTATATAAAAATATAGTTATTTTAGACATTTTATTTACAAAAAAAACAGTAATTCTACTGTTTAATTCATTTTTCTATTAATTAGTTTAACAATTCTTTTAGGGTCACTACAAAGACGATTATATAAGTTTTTATATTGTTTAAGTTCTTTAATTATTTCTAAATCAATTTGTGATACCATTACAGTATAATCTTCTTGTTCTTCACAAACTGCTTTTAATTCTTTTCCTAACAAATAATCGACAGTAACGTCTAAAGCGTCAGATAATTTTAGAAACATAGCCATAGTTGGAGTTCTATTACCAGTTTCATAACCACAAATAGAGACTTTTGAAACACCAATGATATCTCCTAGTTCTTCTTGTGTATAATTTTTATTAATTCTTGCTTCTTTTACTCTTTCACCTATAATCATATTAACACCTTCCGTTTTCAACTTGTTAATACAATTATATCAATTATGTTAAACATATAGTATACTTTTAACAATTAGTTAATGTTTTAGCAATTCATTCAAATATTCATTTAATTTTAGACATCTATCCTTATTCATAGCTTCAGAATTTAATTTGTAATCAATATTTAATTCCTTATACTTATAAACACCATTAGTATGGTATGGCAATAATTCTACCTTTAAAACATTCTTTAGTTTTTTTATAAATGAAGCTAATTCCTTAATATATACCTCATTGTCATTAATATTTGGAATTATAACTTGTCTAATCCACATTTTTTTATTCATTTTTTGACATAAATCTAAAAATTTTAAGGAGTTGTCTATTTTATAATTAGTTATATCAAAATACTTATCTTTATCTAATGCTTTTATATCGTAAATGACTAAATCAGTATACTTAAGAATTTCATCCACATCATATATTGATCCTGCAGTATCTATGCAAGTATTTATATCATTTTCTTTGCATAACTTTAATGCTTCTAATAAAAAATCTTTCTGAAAGAGTGGTTCTCCCCCTGAAAAAGTTACCCCACCTTCAATCCCAAAATAATTTTTATATTTCAAAATGAAATTCACTAATTCTTCTTTAGTCATTTCTAATCCACTATCCGTAGTCCAAGTATCTGGATTGTGGCAAAATATACATCTCATAGGACAACCTTGCATAAAAACTACTACTCTTATGCCTGGTCCATCAACTAATCCTAATGTTTCAATAGAATGTATTTTACCTATCATATTTTGTTATGAAATGTCCTTTCAATAACTTCCTGTTGTTGTTCTTTTGAAAGACGATTGAATCTTACAGCGTACCCACTTACTCTGATTGTTAAATTAGGATATTTTTCTGGATTATTCATAGCATCTATTAATGTTTCTCTATTTAGTACATTAACATTTAAGTGTTGTGCACCATTTTTAAAGTATCCATCAATTATTCCTACTAAATTGTTTATTCTTTCTATTTCACTATGTCCTAGAGCATCTGGAACAATGGAAAATGTATTACTTATTCCATCTTCACACACATTTTTATAAGGAATTTTAGCAACTGAGTTTAAAGAGGCCAAAGCACCACACTTATCTCTTCCATGCATAGGATTAGCACCAGGAGCAAATGGTTCACCTTTTTTTCTACCATCTGGAGTAGCACCAGTATTTTTCCCATAAACAACGTTTGATGTGATTGTTAAAATTGATAATGTATGTTTAGCATTTCTATATATACCGTGTTTTTTTAATTGGTTGCTAAAATATGTAGCTATTTCTACTGCAATGTTATCTACTCTATCATCATCATTGCCATATTTAGGAAAATCTCCAATTATTTCAAAAGATTCTGTAATACCATTATTTCTAATTGGTTTTACTTTGGCATACTTAATAGCAGATAAACTATCAACTAAACAAGAAAATCCAGCTATACCAAAAGCCATTAATCTATCTACGTCAGTATCATGTAAGGCCATTTGACCTCTTTCATAGGCATATTTATCATGCATATAATGGATAATATTCATAGCATCTACATAATTTTTAGCTAAATTTTGTAACACTAATTTATAGTTTTCTAAAACTTTTTCATAATCTAAATATTCATCTTCTATTTTAGGAATATTATCTATTACTAAATTATTTGTTATTTCATCTACTCCCCCATTTAATGAGTAAAGTAAAGCTTTAGCTAAATTGGCACGTGCTCCAAAAAATTGCATTTGCTTTCCTATTTTCATAGCAGATACACAGCAAGCAATACCATAATCAGGCCCGTATATTGGTCTCATTAAGTCATCACTTTCATACTGAATAGAATCTGTTTTTATAGATATTAAAGCACAATATTTTTTGAAGTTTTCTGGTAACTTACTACTCCATAAAACTGTCATATTAGGTTCTGGTGAAGATTCTAGATTAATTAGTGTATGTAAAAATCTAAATGATGTTTTAGTAACTAATGATTTATTATCATTTAACATTCCACCAATACTCTCTGTTACCCAAGTAGGATCTCCCGCAAATAATTCATTATATTCTGGTGTTCTTAAATGACAAGCAAGTCTTAATTTAATAACAAATTGATCTACTAATTCTTGTATTTCTTTTTCAGTTATTATACCTAAATTTAAATCTCTTTCAAAATATATATCTAGGAAAGTTGATGTTCTACCTAAACTCATGGCAGCACCATTGTTTTCTTTAATTGCGGCTAGATAACCAAAATATAACCACTGAACAGCTTCTTTAGAATTGTTTGCTGGCTTACTTATATCAAATCCATATTTATTAGCCATACTTTTAATTTCGTTTAAAGCTCTTATTTGTTCGCTTATTTCTTCTCTTAATCTAATATCAGGACTTCCATTTATAATACTATGATTATCCAAGTCTTCTTGCTTTTTCTCTATAAGAAAATCTATTCCATATAAAGCTATTCTTCTATAATCACCAATTATTCTACCTCTACCATAAGCATCTGGTAAACCAGTTAATAAATGAGCGCTACGCATTTTTCTTATATTTTTGGTATAAGCATCAAATACTCCTTGATTATGTGTTTTTCTAAACATGTTAAAATATTTTTCTACATCTTTATCTAATTCATAACCATATGAAGCTAAAGATGATTTAACCATTCTCATACCACCATATGGATTTATAATTCTTTTTAGTGGTTTATCTGTTTGAAGACCAAATATTACTTCATTTTCCTTATCAATATATCCTGGATTAAAATTATCAATTCCAGACATTATTTTAGTTTCTATATCTAATACACCTTTTTGAAGTTCTTCTTTTTTTAATTCATTAAATTTGTTTAAAATTATTTTTGATTTTTCAGTTGGACCTACTAAAAATGAATTATCACCTGTATATTCTTTATAGTTATTTGTAATAAAATCTAATACATCTATATTTTTTTTCCAGTTTTCCCCAATGAAATATTTCCATTCTAATGTATACATTAATATCACGCCCTACCTTCTATATATATGTATATATATTGTATCATAATTTTATATTTATTAATAAAAAAACTTACATTTTTTGTAAGTCATTTTACATTAATTTTCTATTTTTTCTAGTTGATTGTTAATTATTTTATAGGTTAGAGATGTTTTTCCACATTCATCTTGTCTTACTGGGAAACAACAGTCAGCAGAAGCATTAATTTGATTACTGTCTTTTAAATAGTTGATATCTGAAATACAACTATATTTTCCTATATCACTACTATCAACTTCACCAATAAGTTTTCCAGATTCATTTATTACAATTGCTGATTTTAATACATATTGTGCATCTTTAGGAGTATATTCAATAACATAATAATCATTAAATTTAAACACTTTCACACCAACATATGTAGAAATTGATTTTTCTTGGACTAAATTATCATTTATTTCAAAGCTAATCTTATTGTTACCAATTAGAATGACTATATTTATGTTTTCATTAATATAGCGTAATCTTACAGCTTCGTGTGAATCAGCTAAATATTCATCGGTATTGTCTTCTTCTATATGATTGCTAATATATTCTTTAGCCCCATTTACAAGAGAGCCATTCTCTTTATCAGTCCAAGTTGCTTTTAATGTTGCATCACTTGTAGCGATATAATCTCTATAAATTGGTTTACCATTTAAAGTCCATCCAGTAAATAAATATCCTTCTTTAACTGGCATATATAACTCTATTTCTTCATTTTCTTTCACTTTTAAATTTGTTTGCTGACTTCCATTATCTTCATCAATACTTATTGTATAATATATTTCTTTATCTACTGTATCTTCTTCTAATCTTTTTCCTTCATTCTTTTTTAGAATTCCTAATGATATTAATTCAAATGTATAAATACCAAGTACAATTACTAAAACAATTGTCAGTATTGTTTGTTTCTTTTTTGCATCCATTTTCTTCTCTCCCTTTTTATCCTTACAATTCTATCTTAGACACTATTCCCACTCACCACTAGAGTAATAATAATTTCCATCACTTTGTTTTTTGAATATTGCTTTATAAACTGGCAATTTACTTCTATTTTCAGTTCTAAAATTCATTACTTCTTCTGTTGAACACTCTTGCTTGTTTTCAGTTCTTTCACAAGATTGTAGTGCTAATGAATTACTAAATTCTGATTGATAATTATAGCGATAATCATATAATTTTAATTCTAGATTAATACCATTTTGTACCCAATATATATTATATCTAACTACAATATCATCATTTTCTTTGTCTGCTGAAACTACATCAGTATATAGTGTATTTGTAGAAGCACAAGCAGCTCCGCATCCTTCCATTTTAATCCAATAACCTTTTTCATCATTATCATATTCAACATCGAAGTTTGAATCTGCAACACATATGCTACGTTGCTTAATATTTTCTGGAGTCAAATTACTATCTACACCAAATATTCTTTGATAATAACGATTTATTTCATCAAAGCTTATGAATCTTTCATTTTCAGTATCAGTTCTTCTATAAATATCATTACTTTTATCACTAAGGTAAAATTCATGACCTAATGCCAAATAAATTAAATCTTTATTGTTTAAATTTTCATCTAAAATCTTTTGACCATATGTTTGAAAATAATAAGAATTGCATCCATATTTGTTACTAAGAATAGGTAACACTAAAGTGCTAACAATTTTTTCATCTACATTTAGCCTATTGACAATTACGTTATCAATATCTTTTACATTTGGTAATAAGTGTATATCGCTATATGCTTCTCCTTCCCATATAGCCATTAACTCTACATCACCTTTTAACTCATAGTTGTCATCAATAAAATTATTATTTAATTTCCATCCAAGAAATTTATATCCTTCTTTGCTAGGTGTATATAATTCTAATTTATCATTTCCTTTTATTTTGATAACTTTTACTTCATTGCCATTGTTTTCATTGAATGAAACACTATAATATTCAGTACTACCATCTAATCTTTTTCCTTCATTCTTTTTTAGAATTCCTAATGTTATTAATTCAAATGTATAAATACCAAGTACAATTACTAAAACAATTGTCAATATTGTTTGTTTCTTTTTTGCATCCATTTTCTTCTCTCCCTTTTTTATTAATGCTATAACAAGCGCAGCCAAATAAATTTTATATATGGCTACGCGCCTTATTATATACTACATTTACTTTTATTGCAAATTAGTATACTTATGAATTTTAGTCTTCTTTATTTATACTCCTTTCTTTCGTTTCTAAATTATATTTATAAGTCCAATAATTATCAGTGGAATTATCTGTTATGTAAAAAGTGATTTCATTATTTTTAAAATAAACACATCCTGGATCTCTTGATTTTTTATTGTAAGACTCATAATTATCTGGTAGCTCATCAAACACAGCTACTTCATTTTCTTCTAAATCAAGTATTCTAGCTTTTTTATCTTTTATTACAATTACATAATCAGATACAATACCAACTATTTCATAGTTTTTACTTTCATGTGTTAAATTCATGTTTGAATCAAAGACAACAAATACACCATCTTTTAAAGCATTAAATGTAATTGTATTATTTGTGTTTATTATATAATTACAATTTTCTGATAATCCCGTAATTATCCATAATTTATTTAGATTATTATCATATATTTCTATTGTATTTCCATTAGCATCTTCCTTTTCAGCAAAATAATATATTCTATTATCTATTTCTACTCTTTCTAGACTCCTATTTTCTTTTGGTAATGTTTTATAATTACCAAATTCATCATATATATAATAAGTATCTTCTTTCGGTATTATACTATTAATTATCTTTAACTGATTGTCTTCTATTTTATAGGTTGCAACTTTGTATGGATTATCACTTCTATATGCTCTTGAATAGCTATCTTTAATGATATTAGTCTCTTTGTAATAAGTTATTGTATTACTAACTAAACCTCTATCAGAATAAGGCCCCGACATATTCATAATTTCAATATTCACATTTTCATCTTTATATTTTACATTACCTTCGTAAGACTGCATGTTATTTATATTTAGTGCTGGTATTTTATCTTGTGCTTCTGAATCATCATATTCTGGTATTCTTTCAATAATATATACTTCATTTTCTGGTATTCTTTCAATAATATATCCTTTTAACCACTCAGCTTTTAATTTTATATCACTAGTAACTATATAATCATTATCTATTGATATTCCATTTAAAAGCCATCCTGAAAATACATATCCTTCTTTACTAGGTGTATATAACTTTATTTTTTCATTTGCTTTTTGTTTTTCTTCTTTTATTTCATTACCATTATCTTCATCAAAGCTTATAGTATAATATATTTCTTTATCTACTATATCCTCATCTAACCTTTTTCCTTCATTCTTTTTTAGTATTCCTAATGATATTAATTCAAATGTATAAACAATAATTAATATAATTAAAACTACTATTAAAAATATCCTCTTTTTTTCTTCTTTTAACATATCCATACTCCCCTACTATAATAAGTATAACAAAAAGATAGATAAAATTCTACAAAAATGAACCTTATTTAAAATAAAGTTCATTTATATTTTAATAGGATTAAAATCTACTTCAACAATAACTTTAGTATTTAATTTATATTTGTTATAAACAAATTCTATATATTCAAATATTTCTTTTATTTTCTTATATTTTATTATTATTTGAATATGATATATATTGTTAATTTTTAATATATTGGCACTACTAGGTCCTAGAATAGGATAATTAATATTATCAGATAAATATTTTTTAATTTTATTTGCTTCTACTAGTATTTCATCATAATTAGTTCCTTTTATTTTTATTAAAGCTAAATTGGAAAAAGGTGGATAACTTAATTTTTTTCTAATTTTCATTTCTTCTTCATAAAAACCTTCATAATCATTTTGACTTGATTTGACAATACTATAATGTTCTGTATTAAACGTTTGAATAACGACTTCTCCTAATTTCTCACCACGACCACTTCTACCTGAAACCTGATTTAATAACTGATAAGTTCTTTCAGCACTTCTAAAATCAGGTATATTTAAAGTTGCATCACCATTTAATACACCGACTAAAGTTACATTAGCAAAATCTAAGCCTTTAGCTATCATTTGTGTTCCTATTAAAATATTATATTTATTATTTCTAAAATCATCAATTATTTTTTCATGAGAACCTTTAGTAGAAGTAGTATCAGCGTCCATTCTAATTACATTAGCATTATCAAACATTTTTTTTATTTCTTCTTCTAACTTTTGTGTTCCTATACCATAAAAACTAACGTTTTTACTTTTACAATTTGGACAAACATCTAGCTTTTTAGTACCGTATCCACAGTAGTGACATCTAGAAGTATTAGATACTTTATGATAAGTTAATGGTATATCACAATTAGGACACTTTTCAACGTAACCACAATCATTACAAGTAATTGTAGTTGAATAACCTCTTCTATTTAAAAGAAGAATTATTTGTTCATTGTTTTCTAAACGATTTTTTATTTTGTTTATTAATTCACTTGATAACAATTTATTACCTTTTTTTATTGATTCTCTCATATCTATTATTTCTACTTTGGGTAAATTTTTATTAACACGATTTTTTAATGTTAATAATTTGTATGTTCCTACTTTTGCTTTAGTATAACTTTCAATAGAAGGAGTTGCACTTCCCATTATAACTGGAACATTATTTCTTTTTCCTCTATAAAGAGCAACGTCAATAGCGTTATATCTTGGGGAATTATCTTGTTTATAAGTTTGTGAATGTTCTTCATCAATAATAATAATTCCTAAATTTGTGAATGGTGAAAATATAGCACTTCTAGTACCGATTACTATTTTAGCTTCTTTCTTTAATATTTTTCTAAATTCATCATACCTTTCTCCATCACTAAGTCTAGAGTGAAATACAGCTATATTATCTTTAAAACGAGCTCTAAATGTATCTACTAATTGTGGAGTTAAACTTATTTCAGGAACTAAAACAATTGCTTCTTTGCCATTTTCTATTACTTTTTTTAATATATGCATATATACTTCTGTTTTACCACTTCCAGTAACACCAAATAATAGATATGGCGTAAATTTATCTAAATTATTATTTACTTCATCTACTACAGTTTGCTGCTCTTCATTTAAAGTAATACTTTTATCTTTTAATTCTTTATTGTTTAACAATCTATATTTTTCTATTTGAATTTCTTTTATAATATTATTTTCTAATAACTTTTTATATGCACTTAAAGAATATTCTTTAGCTTCTTTTTTAGTTATTTTTTTTGATTTAATTAATTCTAATAAACCTAATTGTTTTTCTGTATACTTTATATCTTTTAATTCATTTATTTCAATAATTGTTTCATATTTCTTATTTAGGTGATTTCCTATTTTAGCTTTTAGTGAAGTTGGTAACATTGTTTGGTAAGCATTAACTAAAGTACATAGTGTTTTATTGCTAATGACTTTTCCAAGTTCTAACATTTCATCAGTTAAGATTGGATATTCATCAACTACTTCTAAAATATTTTTTAATTCATAGTCATATTGTTTTTCTTCTTCTATTTTTAAAACAAAACCTTCTAGTTTTTGTTTACCAAATGGTATTATCACTCTTATACCAACTTTTATTTTTGGCTCTAATTTTTTAGGTATTTTATATGTGAATGTTTTATCAACTTGTTTTGATTTTATTTGAGTTAATATTTGGGCTACCATTTTATCACCTCTATATCTATTATAAAGTACATATGTTCTTTTGTAAACTATTTTTATAAATATTATTACAAAAGAAAACTCTAAATTACTTTCAGTCTATTATAATAAATTTTCTTTCTACCAACTTTTTAATAAAAAAGAACCATAGTAGTTCAGTTATAATCAAGCTAACATATTAAATTAGTTTAAAATTATCACAATAACTTTTTAACATTTAAAATAAATCACTGTGCGATCCAGTTTCAAAAATAATATCAACACATTCGGTCACTTTTCGGTCACTTTGCTTTTTGAAAAAGAAAAAAACGAACTATAATCGTTCGCTTATTATCAATCTGGTGCCTAAGGCCGGACTTGAACCGGCATGAAGTATGACCTTCGCAGGATTTTAAGTCCTGTGCGTCTACCAATTCCGCCACTCAGGCAAAGATGGTGTCTCGTACGCGACTTGAACGCGTGACCCCTTGATTAAAAGTCAAGTGCTCTACCGACTGAGCTAACGAGACGTAAATAATAGATGGCTGCCTCGGCTAGATTCGAACTAGCGCATGCCACAGTCAAAGTGTGGTGCCTTACCGCTTGGCTACGAGGCAATAAAATCCACAATTTAAATGGTGGAGGGAGATGGAGTCGAACCATCGAACCCGAAGGAACAGATTTACAGTCTGCCGCGTTTGGCCACTTCGCTATCCCTCCAAAAAAATGGTGCCGAGAACAGGAATTGAACCCGTAACCTACTGATTACAAGTCAGTTGCTCTACCTATTGAGCTATCTCGGCACATGGTGGGCGATATAGGACTCGAACCTATGACCCCCTGCTTGTAAGGCAGGTGCTCTAACCAACTGAGCTAATCGCCCATTAACTTCGGACATAATAAACTATACCATTTAAATCTTATCTTGTCAATAACTTTTTTAATTAATATTTAATTTTGTTAATTTTTCTTCAATCCATTTAGGTAATTTGTATTCCAAAGTAGTAAAACCCATAGGAGTTTCATTAATTTTTTTGTTTTTTCTTGTGTTATTATTTTTATAAGATATATTCTTTATGCTCAATTTTAAATGTGCCTGTTCTTCATCAACTTCAAGTATCTCTGTATAAATAGTATCTCCAATTTTAACATAATCATTTATATTTCTTACAAAACCATGAGAAATCTCTGAAATGTGGATTAAGCCACTATAGAATTCATCAAAAGAAACAAAAATTCCATATGATTCGATTCCCGTAACTAACCCCTTAACAACTCGACCTTTTTTATACTTAGTCATACAACCACCAATAAGATTATAACACACATATCATTATTTTTAAATATTTACATTGATTATTTTTTAAAGTATAATTAATTTGGTGATTTAAATGGAAAACAAAATTAAAGAATTAATTGATGAAATTAGACCATTTTTAATGGCTGATGGTGGAGATATTGAATTTGTAAAATATGAAGATAATATCGTTTATGTTAAAATGAATGGTGCGTGTGCTAATTGTCATATGCTTGATTTAACCTTAAAAGATGGCATAGAATCAATGTTAATGGAAGAAATACCAGAAATACAAGCCGTTATTAATTTAAGATAATAACCACCCTATTTCTGGTATTTGAAACATCTTTCTTAAATAGTTATAGATATATTTAATATTTTGTTCATACAGAGACACTTTAGAAACAATTATTTTTAAAGTATCTTCGTTATTAGCTTCAATACTATTTTCACATACATCAAAATAATAAGTGGGATATAACATTCGTGCTAAAAAAAGAATTATTTCATCATTACTAAAATATTTCAAATTAAAGTAATATGAAAATTCAGAAGATATATCATAAAAAAACATCTTACCTTTTAAATATTCTGATATATCTCTTATTTTACTATCAATAACAAAGTTAAGAGGATTGTATAAATCAGTTATTTTTTCACTAACTGATACTCTAAAATGAGAAATAGTACCAACTATTTCTTTTTTTGATATGCTATTTATTACCATGATGGCATTTTCTGCTAAACCTATAAAATAGTTGAAACTATGTCTAATTATCGGAAATTTTATACCAAATTGACTTACTTGATATTCAAAATAATCAACTTTGTCCATCCATAAACTAGATAAATTATTAATATCTATTTTTTCAGTTAAAACACTTGTCATATAATTTTGAAATTCAATAATATCTGAAATTATTACATTATTTTGATTATTAATATTTATTTTAATTAAGACATATGGAATATTACTAATATATGTAACTATAGTATTAGCCGTATTTTTAATTATTTGATTGTATTTAATTTGATTATAATCTAAAATTTTTAAAATATATTCTATTCTTCCTATTCTCTTTGCATCATCAATATAAGGTATAAGAACATATTCAGTATCATCAATGCTAAATATAAACTTTTTATCTTTTTGGTGAATATCTAAAGGATACAACTGATAATAGTAGTTAATCGCATTTTTCATATATCCACCTCAACATATTTTATGTTAAAAAGGCATTAAATATAACAAAAAACTCCTATCCTGAACTGAACCCCAAAAATTGGACAGTTTATAAATAGTTTTAGTTAAAGGATTGTAACCTGTAATTCACAGGTGACATTCCTTTTAATTTTGTCTTAATTCTATCATAATTATAATAATAAATATAGTCATCTATTGCCTTTATTAAATCATCTAGTGTTTTATAGTTGTCTTCTTGGTCATAAAACATTTCTGTTTTAAGTATTCCAAAAAAGTTTTCCATTAATCCATTGTCCATACTATTTCCTTTTCTAGACATACTTTGTTTAATTCCTTTATTCTTTAATCTTTGTTGGTACGTTTGATGTTGGTATTGCCATCCTTGATCTGAATGAAATATTAATCCTTCTAAATCTCTATTATCAAATGCTTTATTTAACATATCATTTATTTGTTCTAAATTAGGAGATTTAGAAATGTTATAAGAAATAACTTCTTGATTATATCCATCTAATATTGGCGATAAATAAGCTTTTTCTCCTCTTAAATTAAATTCTGTTACATCTGTATACCATTTTTCATTTGGTTTATCAGCTTCAAACTTTCTATCAATAAAGTTATCCGCAATTCTCCCAACAGTTCCTTTATAAGAGGAATATTTTCTTTTATTTCTCTTTAATGGTTTTAATCCTAATTTTACCATTAATCTATAAACTTTCTTGTGATTTACATTATATCCTTGATTTCTTAATTCTAATGTTATTCTTCTATAACCATATCTTTCTTTATGATAGAAAAATATTTCTTTAATTTTATCTATTATTTCTTTATTTTTATCATCTTTATCATTTTTAGTTAAAGTATAATAAAATGTTGATTTACTTAATCCTGATATTTTCAGAAGAATCATTAATGAATATTTTAGCCGAAGTTCACTAACAACACTTACTTTTTCTTCTGTTGTTGATTCTTCCTTGCTTGAACAACGGCTCTCAATTTTTT